>JACCDG010829087.1_pt1 | contig 25466 bp, 23 predicted proteins | sample 7442471 | NCBI WGS metagenome assembly JACCDG01 (sample SAMN15323444, study PRJNA562643) | freshwater metagenome | isolation source: river surface water | place: USA:Blue River Watershed | collected 2017-08-17 | reverse complement strand
TAGTTCTTTTGGATCACCAAAGTAAGAATATTCCTTATGTTCTACGCATCCGTGAAAATTATCATTAAACCACTCTATGAAATTTTTTCCTAATTTGTCTTCATATTTGTAGACCAATGTTTTATCAGAAATAAATTCATGTTGAGGTCTCATCCAGTTAGAGCTATATCTTTTAGTAATTGCGTGGAATTCTATAAATTCATATAATCCTTCTTTTGATTCTAAATTAGAATATATTTGATCTTCTTTATCAGCGTACCATTCTTTGATTATACAATGCGCTGCCGAAGCAAATCTTTTAAAAGGATCTCGGACTACTGCAAAATGTTTTGAGTTTGCTACTTGGTCTAACATTTCATATAATGGATAATGTAGATGTGTTACGCTGATCCCATAAATTGAGTCTTCATAATCATCATGATAAACGTCATAACCATTCTGGAATAATACCTCTTTAATATATCTACCACCAGTCCTTGGAATATGGACATGAAATGCTTTAATGTTGTCTTTAACAAATAGCGTCATTGGATATAATTGAATATATTCTATAATTATAACATTAATTTTGAAATCAAAACACAAATCATGTTGTAAAGAACATTAATGTATAAAATAGAGAGCAGCAATGAATTGATTATGCCAACACAGTCAACTTGGATTTCTTTTTTTATTATTTTTTCTTTAATTTTACTATTTGCATATTGGGGAGTTAATAACGCTTATGCCTAGAGGAAACGTAACTAAAGACATTATAAAATGTGAGATTCTTAAATTAAAATTAGAGTTAGATAAGGAATGGATGAATAAATCTGGATACGACCCAAAGTGGTTAGCTCATCATTATTTAAATAAGGTATTAGATAAACTTGATGAGTATGCTAGATAAATATATTAAGACCCTAAAGGTAATATAAATGGCAGCAGTACCTTTGAACCTTACTCTAGAACAAGGGGCAGATTTTAATGTAAATTTTACAGTAAGGAATAAAGATTTAACCCCACTTAACTTGTTGGGTTATACTGCTTCTAGTGAAATGAGAAAACATCATACCTCTACTAGAAGTTACTCTTTTAGTATTACCTTTGTTGATAGAGTACAGGGTAAGATTTCCATTGGTATGTCAGATGCAATAACTGCAACTATTCCAGAAGGTAGGTACGTATATGATGTGTTTATTGAATCTTCTAATGGAACAAAAACAAAAGTAATTGCTGGTATGGTATTAGTTCATCCAGGAGTTAGTTTCTAATGTCTGATTATACAATTACTTTAGATGAAGACCAAGGAATAAGCATTGCTAGAGAAGATTATATAATTACTCTAGATAATGGACAAGATGCGAGTATTGGAAGTCCCGATTACAGGATTGGGGTTAATTTTGAGATACCTTCAAAAAGTGTTCAGTATACAAATCTTATTCTAGATGATATATCATCAGAATTTAATGGGTCGAGAAATACATTTAATTTAACTGTAAATGGCGAATCATATACCCCAATTAATGCTCAACAATTAATTATATCTTTAAATGATACTATTCTAAGTCCAGGAATAGATTATAATGTTTCTGGAAGCACCATAATTTTTACCAATCCTCCAGCAGCAAATGTTGGTGGGTCTAATGAATTTTGGGGAGTTGCTCTTAGAACAGTTGCTGATCTTACTAGGACAATTAATTTTGTTTTGGATAATGGTTCATTTGATATTACTCCAGGAGTAAAAGGATCTCTTGGATTGGATGTATCTGGAAGAATTGAGTCATGGACAATAGTATCTGAAGAAACAGGGTCTATTGTTATAGATATCCGAAAAGACCAATATAATACATATCCAGATAATTTAACCTCAATTGTTGGAAGTGAATATCCTAGGTTGATTAATCAATCAAAAAATAGAGATGAATCTCTTTCAACATGGGCAACTGATGTTGTTGCTGGAGATATACTTGATTTTAGAGTTATTTCATGTACAGGAATTACAAAATGCTCTTTATTTTTAAGATTAAATATCTAAACTAAAAAGTATACTTTTGTATAAATAACTGATAGGAAGCAAATGTTAATTAAACGGAGTCCGCTCACATGGCTTTATTAGTATCCGACGCAGGTGAACTTCAGTCGCTAAGATACCTTGTTAATTCAAATCGCAATATTCCAAGGAACTTAATTCTTAAACTGTACACTTCAAATACAGTTCCAGTTGAGACTGATGTTCCTTCACAGTCCAAGTATTACGAACCATATGACTCCACTGGATTAGTGGGATATGGTACTGCTCCATCAACTGGATATCCTTCAGTCATTAATGCAAGAAATGACGAAGATTATTCCAGACAATATGGAATTCTTCTAAATGGCAGTCAGTGGAATGTTAGAACTATTCTGTCTGCAATCGCTTCTACTACAGGAAGTGGTAATATTAACGAATATACAATCACTGTAGCATCTGTTTCCAATATTGCGGTTGGTCATTATGTAAGTGGTGGTGGCGTCGGGACTAACGCAGTTGTTGCTGCTATTGACGGTAACACACTTGTTCTTACCGTTAAGAATGCTTCCACCTTCTCTAATCAACCACTGACTTTTGGTGTTGGTACAACAACCGCATCATATCCTGAGCAGACATTTACATTCACTTCTGCCGCTAACAATATTTACGGATATTATTTGGTAAGATCAAATAATCTTCCAATCTCCCTGAATGGTGTTCTTCATGCGGTTAGCGTTGGCACTGCAACCACTATTGCTAAGTCTCAGACTAGTGGTACTATTGGACAGACTTATGTAACTCTGTTCCCATTTAGCTACACTCCAACTGTATCTGGTGTTGGTTCAGAATTTACTCTAACTGTATCTAGCAATGTCGGTATTAATACCAGACAAAGAGTAATTGGTACTAACATTGCTGCTGGAGCAAGAGTTGTTGGTATTATGAATACCACCACAATCGTTCTTGATAGAAAGAATACTGGTACAGTATCTGGTGTTGCTACATTCTTCCAAGAAATCACAGAAAATATCTGTGTAGGTATGGGTGTTACTCATGGCAATCTTGCTGGTGAGACTGCTGCTATTCCCGCAAACACAACAGTTACTGGTATTGATGAGAGAACTGGAATTGTATATCTAAGCAATACACTGCTAAACAACATTCAGTCTGCAACTGGTAACACAGTATACTTCAACTATGCTCAAGTCAGCACTGCTGGAACTACCCATGGATTGGTAGAAGGTGATGTTGTTTATATTGCTGCTGGTGCTGCTAACACCACCACAACTTCTGGAACCTATACCATTCACCAAGTACCAAGCACAAGCACATTCAGCACTGTACCTGCTCTGACTGGTATTGGAAGTGCAACTCTCTACAGCAGCATCTTCTTTGCTGAGAGATTTACAAATGGTCCTTACAACATTCAGAACAATGGTGACCAAATCAAAGTTACTCTGAACGTCAGCCTCGACTGATTTATTCAAGGTCTATACTTTATTATGGGGGGGTTGCTTTTGGCGATCCCTCCTATTTTTTTAAGAGATAAGAATTGTTATACAGTCTTCACAATAAATAAAATAAAAGTAAGAGTATGGCATTATTCCAATACGAGGGAATAGGAAGCCTGCGCTCTTTAGGGAATAAACTGAGTTCCCAGAGGGCGGTGTACTCGTATAGCCAATTTTCTATTGTTAATTACGAAGAACTTGATTATGGCAGTATTGTTGATGCTGTAATAGAAGCAGAAGATTACGGAGAAATTACTGCTACTATTGAACAATACTATCAAATTCAAGACTTTGGAACCATTACATTGGATACTGCAAGAGTACCAATGGGTAAATTTGGTATTCATCTTGCAGCAAATGATAGCACCACAAGGATAAGTGTTGGTGGTGTTGAATTTGCATTGTATGGAAGAGCAATAACAACAGTATTCTTCAGTCCAATTAATAGGGTCTTTGACTTCCAGGGTGAAGCATATAATAAGATTTCCTCTTCCTGGTTGGGTAGAGGAAATCTATCTACAGTTGAGTCGGAGGGAATAGATGCTGTATCCGCAACACCACCAGCATCTACCCTCCATTTAAAAATATCTGGAGAAGGTGTAGAGCAAGTTATATTTAATCCACAAGATAGAGTATTTAACTTTATTGGTGAGGCAGAAGAAAAGAGAACTTACCAATACGATCAAAGTGATGATATAGACTTTGGTTCTGATGATTGGGGATTCCTCACAGAGCCAGTTCTTAGAAGTGAAGATTATGGTTTAATTACAGATCTTCAGGATATTCCTGTATGGGATTACTCCAACATTGAGGATTGGGGACTTATTACAGACAATACTACCACCAAAGTCTATGGTAGATCTAGATTTGCTGGTAGTGCAGAAGAGAAATTTATATTTGCAAATTATGAAGGATCGGTTGGTAACAAACAACCAAGACTGCTCGGAACTGCAAAAGATTATTCAACTCCAAAAATTAGTGGTGTTGGTAAAATTAGTCTTGAAGGTACGCCTCGTGTCCAAATCAGGATGCACTATAAGGCGGATGGTGGATGGGACTTCTATCCACCAAGATTCCGTGGAGGATCTCTATTTGGATTAAGTAGTGCTACAGAAACTTCAATTGTTAGTGAATCTGCAACTGCCAAACTCTTTAGTATTAATAGTGCCACAACATTTAAAGCTGGTCGTAGTGAAGTTGGAGTTAGTGAAAATGATATTTTGGTTAGAGGTGGCGCAGTTTACACCGTTATCTTTAATCAAGTTGATAGGGTATTCACCTTCCGCAACGTTGAAATTAATAGAAGAGCATATGCTTATAATGAATCTTCAATTGTTAATGTTGAAGGAATTGACTATGGTTACATTACAGATACTGTAACCCTATCTGAAGATTATGGATTTATTGGTAATCAAGATTTAGAATTCCCATGGGAAGTTGAAGATTTTGGTATTCTTGAACCTAGAGAGACTAGAACACCATTTGGTCTTGCAAGATTCTATAGCTTTACTGGCACCCCAAGATCTAGAACCTTTATTGGTAATCTTGAAGAAACCCATCTTCTACTTCGTGGTAGTGCCAAGATTTATGTTCTTCCTAAGTTCACCTCCAAAGGTGATCTTATTAATATTACATCTTCAACAACTGATAGTAGAACTAATTCTGAAGTTGGAACAGGATCTCTATTTGGATTTGATGCTTCAACAGAGACAACTCTTGTTCAACCACCAATTGATTATTCTCAACAACGCATCTTCTCTTTTGCAGGTGAACTTGTTGAGAAATTTGGTAAGGGTAACTATGATGCATCTGGAACTCTCTTTGGTTATTCGAGCACAACTGAGACAAGACTTGTTAGAGATGGATTTGGTGAACTCTTTAATATTACAGGTAAGTTAGAAGAGAAATCTACATTTGTTGAAGTTGGAAGTGGAACACTATTTGGATTTGATGGTGCTGGAGAGTCAATTACCTTCGCTTATAATGAAGACTCTGGATTTGGTGCATGTGATGGGGACGATTATGGATTAGTTTCTGACATATCTTATGATTTAATAGATTATGGTGTAATTGGTGAGTACTATCAGTACAATCATGAAGATTATGGTAATCTTTATCCAGATGATTGTCTTGAACCTCAAGGAACAATTACATTCCATGATGGTGTTGATGAATCTCGCACCAAGGCATTTATTGGTTCTGGACGTATTGGTTCTGTATCTGGTGCTGCAGAGTCAATTGCAGTTGTTCCACCAATTCCAAGTAGTCTCTTCAAGTTTGCTGGAAATGGAATTGAAAAGAACGCTGAATCTTATGTTGGATCTGGTGTAATCTTTACCTTCGTATCTAAAACAGAATCTACATCTATATCTGAATTTAGCAGGGAACTATTTAAAATCAGTGGTTCTGCAGTTGAAAGGAATACAGAATCTTATTTTGGTTCTGGATCTATCTTCTCATTCTCCAGCACAACCAATGCATTTGTTATCAGACCACTAATAGAAACTTCTCTCTTTAGAATTAATGGATCTTTACATGAAAGTAGATTAAATCCTGAAATTGGATCTGGTTCACTCTTCAGTTACGTCTCCTTTACCGAAACAAAGGCAGTATCTGAATTTAGTACTGAACTATTTAAAATTAACGGTGGTCTGGTTCTTAGTTCTGTTAAAGAGCAGGTATCTGATCTTAAGTTTACTGCTGCTTGGAATGGTTCTGGTTCTCTCTTTAAGTTCTCCGAGACTGACCCATCACGTACCCGTATCTTTATTGCTGAAGGTACAATTAATATTTCTGGTAGAGGATTTGAATCCACAACTCCAACTACTGAAATTGGATCTGGTTCACTCTTCAGTTACGTCTCCTTTACCGAAACAAAGGCAGTATCTGAATCCAGTAGAAAGGTTCTATTTAATTTCTCTGGTGCTGCTACTAATATTAAAGCAAGATTTGCTTGGCAAACAACCAATGAATCTCAACTTAGAATTCTTGGCAATGCTTCAGTATATGTTCTTCCAAAACATTTGGGATCTGGAGAAATATTCATTCGGTCTTCTGGCGTCAGAATTTCACCAGAATCATTTACTCCATGGATTCCTGCTGGATCTGGATCACTATTTGGTTATGTTGGTGCAGCAGAGGCAGTTGGTTCAAATCCACCAGACAACTTCACTCTATTTAATGTCGTTGGTGGAGTTGACACTCCATTGCTTACATTCTCTGAAGAGAAGTTTGTACAGGCAAGATTCTATGGTGATAATGGGAATCTTGTTAGATTTAGTCTTAGTGGAAATCCTGTTGGATTACAACCAGTTGAAATTCATGGTAATGCAACAGAGTCTCTTACCAAAGGTAATTATACTGGTAGTGGATCTCTCTTTGGATTCTCTAGTGCAACAGAATCTAGAGTTGTTAATCCACCAGATAAAACAACTCTATTCACATTCACTGGCAATGCTAAAGAGAAGGATGTCAACAGTGAAGTTGGAAGAGGATCACTATTTACATATGTCTCCTTTACCGAGACAAAAGTTGTATCTGAGACATTCACAACTCTATTTAAATTCTCTGGAAAACTTTCTGAAAGAGTATCCCCTGCTCCTCATGTTGGAACAGGATCTCTCTTTGGATTCTCTAGTACAACAGAATCTAGAGTTGTTAATCCACCAGATGAAACACTTCTCTTCAAAATTACTGGTAAATTACAAGAAAGAGAAACAAATTCAGAAGTTGGTTCTGGAACTCCTGGTTTGGATATCAATGGGTCTCTGGTCGAGAGATCTACATTCGCACATTTTGGTTCTGGGGGACTCTTTGGATTCTCAAGCACAACAGAATCCAGAGTTGTTGTTCCGCCAAATCTTCAGAATCTATTTACTGTTCGCGGAGCAGGAAAGGATTCTATCACTGTTCCACAAACTGGATCTGGCAGTATCTTTGGATTTGTTGGTGCATCCGAAAGCAAATCAAATACAGAGGTCAAGTATACCCTCTTCACGGTTACTGGAACCTCAATTGTCAGATTTATTGGTTCCAATGTTGGTGTTGGACAAATCAGAGTTGGTCTCAGCAACCCAGGAGTTCCAGGAGATATTTCCAGAGGTATTACTGTCTTCCGCCTCAGAACATTCCCACAAGGACCAGTTGTTAAGTTTAGTGGAACTAAGGCAGAATCCTTTACTCCTGCACCTCATGTTGCTGAAGGTCTCATTGATATTCTGCCAGCAAATACTAAGTCAAGATACGTTGAATTTGAAAGACCACAACCTACTAGAATCGTAGTTATTTAAACTGATAAATAAAGATAAGTGCATTATTAACATCTCTTTAATGTCTAATACCAAACGGGTACAATTACGTAAAGGGACAGAGCTTGAACATTCGTCATTTACTGGTGCATTAGCTGAAGTCACATTCGATACTGATAAAGGTACAATTAGAGTTCATGATGGACTTACGTTATCTGGCACTGAAATCCAAAAATCTAGATTAACAACTCTTAATTCTAGTAATGATGGAGATACATTAAGAACAAATATTAAATATTTTTCTGATACATCAAGCGGTCCTTTTTCGGTATACTTGCCCACTCTCCGATTTGTTGGAGATACTATTCATATAGCAGACTCCAAATACACTTGGAATCTAAATAATCTTACAGTAAATGCTCAAGGCAGTGACTTAATTAAGGACGGCACTGGGTTCATTGATACATTTTTAAACTGTGATTTGGCTGGTGCGTATGTTGAGTTAATTTGGGAAGGAACTTACTGGAGACTGTTCACATGAATCTAAGCAGAATGGATAATTCCACCAAGTCGGTGGCAGAATCAAATGATTTTATTGTCCATGCTCTTCGTAGAGATGAGGACGGTATGTTACGTTATACTAAGGTTGGTGCGGGAAGCACAGAAATTGGAGATTTTCATAGAACAGATGGAACTCAATATCCAGGGTTCCTAGATGGTGTTGATTATGTTGATGAAACTACAGAAGAGAAATCTTATAAGAATCATCCGCATGATAAATACCAACAGTATAGGTTTGATTTTAGAAATCTAAACTATTTTATTGATGATGATGGATATTTAGTTGCCAGAATTAATGGCAGTTATGATCATGCAACTCAAGGACCTAAGTAAAAAAGGAATTTAAAAACGATGGCTGATTTTAGATTAGGAAGACTAAAATTCAATTGGAGAAGCAATTGGGCTCCTAGCACCGCTTACGTCATTGATGATATCGTAAAATTTGGTGCTAATACCTACGTCTGTACTACCAATCATACTTCAACGGCAAGTGAAGTTAATTGGTATGCTACTGACGAATCATACTGGTCCTTACATGTTGAGGGAATCAGAAATGTAGGTTTATATAGTGGCGGAACGTTCTATAAAAAGAACGACGTTGTTCTTTTTGGTAATACACAATACCGTGTAACTGCTGGTATTGGAACAACTGCAGGGTTAGTGTTTGCTGGAATTGGAACTACTGGTCCAGCAAATCCAAACGTTACCCCTTATGTTTCTGGATTTGCAGGTGAAGGTTCCTGGAGTCCTGGATTTGTTTACCAAACGGGAGATGTTGTTGCTTATCAGGGAACCTCATACGTTGCAATTACAACAACTACTGCCTCTGTTATACCTCCAACAGTATTATCTACTGAATGGAATGTCCTTGCAGAAGGATTTAATTCAGTAGGAATTCAAACGTATCAGTCTGGTTCAACCTATTATAAGGGACAGTTAGCTACTGTTGGTGGTAATACTTATCAGTTAGTTGCTACTTCAGCAGAAGATGTTCACCCAACAAAAGGATTAACTGTTGGTGTTGGAACAACTGTTGTTGGTGTTGCAGTAACTGCTTGGGAACTGTTTAATACTGGTCTAAGATACGCTGGTACATATTCAACTGTATCTGAATACTTCAGAAATGATGTTGTCGAATATGCATCATCTTCCTACGTTGGTCTTGGATCTACTTCGTTTAAGAATATTACACCAGGAACAAATGCTGCGATTTGGGGAGCACTATCAATTGGTGATTCTAATGCTCTTTTAACGACTAAGGGTGATATACTTATTAGGGATTCATCTGCTCCTGCAAGACTAGGCATTGGGCAGACTTATCAGGCTCTTGGTGTTGGTACTGATAGAGTTCCAACCTGGATGACTCTGGGAGATTCTACAAGAATTTATTACGTTGACCCAGAACTTGGATCGGATACCTTTAATGGTAGCACTCCAGACATGGCATTCAGAACTCTGAAGTATGCCTGTGATAATGCAAGTGCTATTACCAATATTACAAATTTTCAATATGACCATATAAGTGGAATTTCTACGGTTACTGCCCCATCTCACGGTATTCTCTATCCAAATATTACTGTTAGACTTGCAGATATTCAGTTTGAGTGTTTGAGCGGTGGTAGATCTTATAACGTTACTGGATTCCAGTACGATGCATCTTCTGGTGTTGGTACAGTAACAATTGGTGCTGGTGCAACTGGAATTACGAATGGAACAAAGATTAGACTGAGAAATCTTGAATTTACTTGTACTGGTGGTTCTGGTATTACTACTACAATCTTCCCTGATGGAACAAGAGCACTTGGATATGACTTTATAGTTTCTAATGTTATCAGTCCAACTTCATTCTCAATGAACGTTGGTGTATCAACAATTAATCACATTTATGTATCTGGAGGTACATGTTTCGTTGGTGTTGATACAACAGTATTCCCAAGAAATATTCTTACTTCTTATTATAATGTTATTGACGTTATTGACAATAACACATTTACAGTTAACGCTGGTATTTCAACTATTGACCATGATTATGTAAGTGGTGGTCAAGTAATTAACCTTTCACCTGCTGTTGTTAAACTTTCAGCATCTGAATTTGTGGAGCAACTTCCAATTACAGTTCCACCATTCACTTCACTTGTTGGTTCTACCCTTAGATCTTCTAAGATTCGTCCTGCTTCTGGATTATCTACTGATGGACTCACTCCAAATAATCGTCAGACAATGTTTAGGTTGTCTGATGCTACAACTGTTCAGGGTTTAAACGTTGATGGTTTAGTTGGATTTGATTATGATCCAAATAGACCATACGAGCTGGATGCAACAACCGTAAGAACTGGTGTTGGTACAACTGCTTGTGGTGTTTACTTTGCATTTAACCCCAACTCACCAATTCTGAATAAGTCTCCTTACGTTAAGGATTGTACTGCATTCGGTAATCCTCCAACTGATGGTGGTTCAGGTGGTGCTGGTGTTGGTGTATTCATTGATGGTAATGTCCACAACAGTGGATTCAAAACAATGGTATTTGATGCCTTCACTAACGTTCTAAGTGATGGTGCTGGATTCATTCTTGATAATGATGCGGGTTCTGAAATCGTGTCTTCCTTCACATATTATTGCCGTTGGGGTTACTATGCTGGTGGTGGCTCAAGAATTCGTTCCGTTGGTGGTAACAACTCTTATGGTGATTATGGTGTTATTGCATCTGGATTCTCTACTGCTGAGACTGCAAGAACTCTAAGAGTATTTGGTGACAAACTTTCTACTGTTGTTGGTACAATCAGTGGCACTGTTGGTGTTGGTATGACCATGAGAGGTGAAACTTCGGGTGCATACGCAACCTTTATTAACGATCAAATTTCTGCTGATGCAATTTACTTTAAGTATTATCCTGGATATGGTTCACCAAGTGCAGGTATTGGTACTACAAGTTTTATTCCTGGTGAGTGGATTACCTTCATTGGTGCTGGAACAACTGGTGCTATTAGAGTTGCAACTGCCGCAAACGCTGTAGGTGGACAAAAGGGTGTTCTGGTTGAACTTGATCTTGCTGATGGTAGTAATCTTCCTGTAGTTGGTGATGCTATTGGATTTACTACTACTCGTGCAGGAGTAGGTAGTGATTTGGTTAATGGTTTACCAAGATTCTATATTGTTAATAACGTAACTGGATTTACAACTTCTTATGTACAGCACAGAGGATCTGTTGGTCTTCCACCTGTTACGTATTCGGGTAGAGTAACTGTAACGTTCTCACCTGAGAAGACTGTTCAGACATTTGACACTCGTGCAGGACTTGGTACTACCAGCACTAATGGTGGATCATTTACTGAAGTTAGAACAAGATTCTCTAACGCTCGTCTGACTGGTCACGACTTCCTCTCAATTGGTGTTGGTAACAAGACTGAGACCAACTATCCAAATGTTAATGAAGCAAACGTACAGCAGGGTAGAGAGACCAATAACTTTGGTCCTGGTAGAGTATTCTTCGTCTCCACTGACCAAGGTGGTAACTTCCGTGTTGGTCAATTCTTCTCTGTTAACCAGTTAACTGGTGCTGCAACCCTGGACGCTAACGCATTCAACCTGTCAGGTCTGACAGAACTGAGACTGGGTTCGCTGGGTGGTCAGATTGGTGAAGCAATTAATGAATTCTCATCTGACGAAACTATGAGTGGTAACTCTAATACCGCTTGTCCAACTGAATTTGCAGTTCGTGGATTCTTACTTAGAGATAAGATGGGTGTTGAGGCAATGGTTCCACCTAAAGGAACAACTGCTGAGAGACCTGTATCTCTAATCGAAGGACAGTTCAGATACAATAGTACTCTGAAGACTATGGAGTATTATAATGGAACTTCTTGGATTCCTACAGGAGAAGTAACTCCAACAACAACTTCATCAACTGGTAATGTTGTATCTTGGGGAACATACTTCGTAAACACTTCTGGTGGTGCTGTTACACTTACCCTTCCTGCATCACCAAACGTTGGTGATAAGATTAGATTCTATGATGTTGCCAAGACTTTTGATACAGCAACACTTACTATTGCCAGAAATGGAAAACTGATTCAAGGTGATGCACAAGATTTAACAGTTACAACTGAAAGTGCTGCACTTGAATTGATCTTCTCTGGTAATACTTATGGATGGAGAATCTTCTCGATCTAATTTTAATATAAAGCATAGGGGGGTGGGTTATCTTATCCCCCTTTAACCATAAATAAAAGTAAAACTGGGTTGCAAAATGGCATCATACGCAAGCTATAAAAAAGTTGCTGGAGAAAGTATCATTGATGGTACAGTCACTGATGGTAAAATAGCGTCTACAGCCTTTAAAAACTATTGTGTTAAATGGTTTTATGGGTCTTTAGGTGATTGTACTGGCGGTTGCTGCTGCCTTTGGACTGTTCCAACTGGTGTCAGGAGAGTAACTTTTGAACTTTGGGGTGCTGGTGGAAATGGGCATGGAATGTGCTCAACCTCTAGATGTCATCACTACGCTGGTGCTCAAGGTGGATATTACAATACAAAAACAATATCAGTTCAAGATGGATGGCAATATACCATTTGTGCTGCTGGTGTCCATCCTTGTGCAAGTATTGAATGTTTTGCTTGTGATGGTTGTTCATCTTATGTGAATGGATGTAACTTAAGTAACTTCTGTGCGATTGGTGGTAAGGGTGGATGCTCCAACACCGACTGGAACACAATGTGCCACTCTGATTTTGGAAGGTGTTGTGTAGATCCTAGTGGAAGTGTTTGGGGTGGTGAATTTGCAATGGGTACACATGCAGGGTCATTCTCTGGTTCATTTGCATGTCACTGCTATCGTCACACTGAATGTTCTTCTGGTGCCCCATTCTTAGGATCTGGATTTGTTAGTGGTGAATTAACTGAATGTTGGATGCGTTGTGGATGCTGGCCTGTTCCTTACGGTTCTGGTGGACAAGGAGCAATGACCACATACTGTGGTGGTGGTAGCTGCTGTGGTAGAGGATCTACTGGTGGTTCTGGTGTTGTTAAAATTACTTACTTCTAAGGAGCAGAAATAACCATGGCATCATATGCAAGCTATAAAAAAATTAGTGGTGTTTCTATTGATACTGCATCTTTAACTGCCTCAAAATTTAATCCTGATGCTAGAAAAACTTTTGGAGTCCAATGGTTTTTTGGATCTCCAAACGCTTGTTCTCAAGGTTGTTGCTGTCTTTGGACAGTTCCTACTGGTGTAACTACAGTTAATTTTGAAGTTTGGGGATCTGGAGGAAGTGGAGCAGGTGCATGTTCAACCTCTAGATGTCAGCATTGGAGAGGATCTGGTGGTGGTGGATATAACTCAAAAGTAATTCCAGTATCTGCTGGATGGACTTATACAATTTGTGCAGCAGGAAATGGTCCTTGTTGTAGATTTGAGTGCCAAGGTTGTTGGGGATGTGCATCTTATGTGAATGGATGTAATTTATCAAACTTCTGCGGTCAAGGTGGATCTCCTGGTTGTGCTACTGGTGACTGGACAACTGCTTGCCACAGTGCTTGGGATTGTTGTTTGCAAGCAGGAAATAACGGTGGTGATTTTGGATATATGAATCACTCTGGTGCTTTTGGAGCAGTTGAATGGTGGTTTGGTGTTGGATTCTGTCATTGTCATCATCAACAAACAAGAGCAACTTCTGCTCCATTAATTGGAACAGAAGTTCAAATGGCAATTAACTATTGTTGGATGAGATGTGCATGTTGGACCGTTCCTTATGGTCATGGTGGACAAAACGCAATGAGTTCATATTGTGGCGGTAGCAACTGCTGTGGTCAAGGTAATATGGGCGGACCTGGACTTGTTCGTGCTACTTATTATTAATAAATAGAAAAAAAGGATTTGCAACGATGGCATCATACGCAAGCTATAAAAAGATTGACGCATCGGTTCAAGTAGACGATAATAGTATTCCAGCAACTGCTGTTGCTTCTGGAGCATTTGATACTTGGTGTGTTAAATGGTTTTATGGATCTCCAAATAGATGTTCTGGCGGTTGCTGCTGCCTTTGGACAGTTCCTACTGGTGTGAGAAAAGTTTATTTTGAACTTTGGGGTTCTGGTGGAAATGGGCATGGAATGTGTTCGACTTCTAGATGTCAGCATTATGCAGGAGCTCAAGGTGGATTTTATAATGCAAAAATGTTAACAGTATGTCCAGGATGGCAATATACCATTTGTGCTGCTGGTGTCCATCCTTGCGAATCTATTGAATGTTTTGCTTGTCATGGATGTGCATCCTATGTAAATGGTTGCAATTTATCCAATTTCTGTGCTATGGGTGGTGATGGTGGATGTGCTAATGGTAACTGGAACGAAGCTTGCTTCTCAGATTGGGGTAGATGCTGTGCAGCTCCAGGAGCTATGGGTGGAGACTTTGGTATGAATAACCATAGAGGGGCGTTCTTTATTCATACGGCTCAGTGCCATTGCCAATGTCAAGGATCATCACCAACTGCGGCACCATTTATTGGAACACAAGTTCAAACTCAAATTCATGAATGCTGGATGCGTTGTGGTTGCTGGACTTCACCATACGGACATGGTGGACAAGGAGCAATGACCACATACTGTGGTGGTGGTAGCTGCTGTGGTAGTGGTTCAACAGGAGGTCCAGGATTAGTTAAGATAAGTTTCCTATAAATAATAAAAAGACCATTCATTTTTTAGATAGTAATACCCATGGCAAAAATTATTTCAGTAGAATTTGATCTTGGTTTACCTAACGAATACATGGTAGACCACTCTCAGTCGGAAGGTAAAACTCGTAAATTTACCTACCATGGTCCTGATAAAATTTATTTACAACTTGGTGAAGATGGTACAGAAAAGCATGGTCCTTTAATTGAAGATGATATTATTGATGGTAGACCTGTTCCTGCAGATGTTGTTGAATGGTATGAAGTTGATTGTGAAACAAATCCTCTAGTATGTCAGTTAAGAGGACCAGTTATAAATGAACTTCAGGAATCATATGATGATGAACCATATATTCATCCAAATTCACCAGTTCTTGATGGAACAAGTACAATGAAAATTTATGGTCCACCAAAACCATGCGACATTTATGATGCAGTAACTGGAATTAAAAAAGAGGCAGATGGATCTCTTTCTGTAAGGAAATTATCTGCACTTGAAGCAATTCATGGGGATGAAAAAAATATCACAACGCTTGATCTTAAAAGACAAAGAGATCAACTTCTTAGAAATAGTGATGGACAAGTTGCACCAGATATGCCAATTGGGTTAAGAACGGAATGGGAAGTCTATCGTCAAAAATTAAGAGACTTTCCTGCAGTAATTGAATCTGCTGGAATTGATCCAAATATTGCATTTTATATGTTCCCTGACCAACCTGCTAATGCAACTTCTGATGCAGAATATCAAATTCTATTGGAACAGCAAGCAAAAGCAGCAGCAGAAGGTTGATATATAATTTGAAGTTTATATCATTGTTATGAGTTATACTTTATATAATTTTGATTATATTAGAGATAATCAATTAGAAATAATTAATGAGCTGAAGATATCCCATGATAATATGGTAAAATATGGAGTCTTTGACGCGACAAAGGCTTATATTTACTATAATATCTTTGGGGTATCTTCTCCTTCTATACACATGTATAGAATCTATCAAAAAGTTAGAGAAATTGTAAGGGAAAAATTTCCTACAGAAGTTTTGTGGATACAATCATGGTTGAATTACCACGATTATGACCAAGTTTTGGGTTGGCATAATCATAGTGCTAGTTGGCATGGATATATTTCGATTGAGCCTCAAGACACTATAACAGAATTTGAAAACTGGAGTATTGATAATGAATGTGGTAACATTTATTTTGGACCTGGAAAGCATTCTCATCGTGTAGTTAATCTTAGAAAATATAAAGGTAAGAGAATAACTTTGGGATTTGATATTATATTAGTAAATGATTATAATGAGAATGCTTTACCTACAGAAAATTTTGGAGCTATTCCTTTACTATAATGTTTGAAGTAAATACTGATTTAAGAATAAAAATAGAAAGAGTCCAGGACGTTTACTGGTCTGCAACAGACACTGGAGTAGTTAGTTTTGATTCATCTTACCCAGTAGAAAAATTAATCTTTATCATTGACAATTTTTATCAAAACCCAGATGAAGTTAGACAATTAGCAAAAGAGTCTGAACTTTATACTGATAAAGATAGACTTGCTGGTGCAATAGGTAGGAGAGTCTGGAGAGAAGAACCAGAATTAATGTATGAGATGGCATATCAAATGTGCCATGTTTTTGAACAACTATGTCAACATGAAGATTGGCAACTTGAATTTGATAAAGAACACCATTACCAAAAATGGAATTTAATGAGATTTGTTGTTAATGTAACTAATAATAAAGAAATTGTTGATTCTGGAAGGAACTGGGACACCATATGTCATATAGACGGTCCTTATAATAAATGGGCATCTTTGGTCTACTTAAATACTCCAGAGGAATATGGCGAAGAGGGATCTGTTCCAGGCACAGGATTTTATTCTGTTGTTCCTCCAAATTCTGATGGATCAATTAATAAACCAAAGTTGCAATATGTATGCCCAGTGAAGTATAATAGGGCAGTATTGTATGATGCAAATATGGTTCATGGTGCCATTATGGAACCAGATATGTATAAAGACTATGATAGACTGACTCAAATTATGTTCTTTTAATTGATCTAAATAATTCAAATTATGCTATTAAGATAGCAATATTAATTCACATTGAGGTTGACCAATGAGATCTAAGGTATTTTTTATTAATGGTGGAGCTGGTCGAGTAATCTGCTCCATTCCTGCATTTGAGAAGTATGCAGAAACTCATGATGATTTTATCATTGTTTGTGAAGGAGGGACAGATTTTTATAAAGGGCATCCCACCCTTCACGATAAAGTTTTTGATAATTGGCATAAAGGATTGTTTGAAAACGAAATCAAACATAGAGATTGTATATCTCCTGAGCCATATAGGGAGTGGCATTATTATAATCAAAAGTGCAGTCTTGCCCAAGCTTTTGATATCATTATTAATGATTTGGATCAACCAAGAGACCTTCCAAAACCGACTATTATTTTAGATAAGTCTGAAATTGTTCAAGGATTTAGTGTTATTGAAGAGATTAAAGCAGGAACAGGTAAAGATAAAGTTCTTGTTGTACAACCATTTGGTAGATCTGTCGAGCAAATGGGAAGTGATTTTATTATTGACCGCACCTCAAGAAGTTTTTCTTTAAATAATATTGTTCAAATTATCAATGAACTTAAAAAAGATTATGCAATTGTAATTATGAGTGAGATTCATTTTCCTTTAGAAGAAAATGAAGAAAAATCAAAATATAAAGTTGCCAGACCTCAAATTGCGGACATGAGAACATGGGCAGGTATAATTAATGCCGCAGATCATTTTCTTGGGTGCGATAGTATGGGTCAACACATAGCAAGAGCACTGGATAAAACTGCTACAGTTGTAACTGGTTCAACTTATCCTATTAACATTTCATATCCAAGTCATTCTGATTTTGATATTATTGATGTTGGTGAAAATAGGAGAATATATTCTCCTATCAGGATTGCAATTGATGAGGTGTCCGATAGATTTAATGATGAATCTATGGAATTAACTAAAGAACAGACAAAACAAATTATTGAGTCTGTTAAAAAAAGGATGGGCAAATCAGTAGCTTATACTGGGTCTTTAAAATTGGAGCAAAAAGATATCGCAGCATCACCATGCACGTTACCAGAAAAGAAGCAAACATATTTTAAAATAGATACAAATAAAAATTCTAAAGGATTTGGCACAGCAACTCCTCTAGACAAGCAAACTGAAAACATTCTTCAAAAACTTAAGTGAGGTAATATATGGCAGAATGGATTGCGGCTGTTGCCAGAGGACATAACTCTGGTGTTTGTTTACTTCACAATGGAGAAATTGTTTTATCGATTGAGGAAGAGAGACTATCTAGACATAAGTATGATGGTGGACCATTGGCATCAATGGTTAAAATACTTGAATATACTGATAAATTAGATTACCTTGTCATTGCCCACACTCAACCTTTGGGGTCTGCTGGTACAATTGATTTTACTGGTGATGATCTTTATACTGGAATGGCAAGAAAGTTGGGATTGATTGATAGGAAGTGTGACCCTTATAATCACCCACAAGTTATTGATTTAAGTAGAACACACCATAAACTCCATGCAGCGTGTGCTTTTTATAGATCTGGATTTAAATCTGCAGTATCTGTAGTCGTTGATGGTGCTGGTACTTTTATTCCAATGAATCTTGGTAGAACCCAAGAGATGACTTGGGAGTTGGAATCAATATTCTCTTGCGAATATCCTGCAAATATTAAAACAATTTATAAACATCAAGCTGGAAAGGGTCCTTGGGGATCTGCTAAAATTCCTTTTATGGATAGTACTGGTGAAGATGAAGAGGGAACTCATGAATTAATTCTAGATGAAAGTGCTGGTATTACCAAAGCATATGAAGCTGTCACTCAATATTGTGGATGGCCACCTATTGAAGCGGGTAAGACAATGGGATTGTTCCCTTATGGGCAACCAAATGAAAATATTCCTAAAATTTACACTGATGGCGGCGGCGGTTTATGGAAAACTGCTGATAGAAATGTAATTGTTCCAACATATCCAAATGGAGCTGTTGTTAATGAGGGTAGATATGAATCTTTATATACTCCCTCTGATTGTGAAGATTTGACTCTACTTGAAAATCGTAGAGATATGGCTTATGCAATTCAAGTAGAATCTCAGGCAATGGTTCTTGATTTGATTCGTAAGGCTGTGGATATGAGTGGTAACAATAATGTGGTTCTTTCTGGTGGATACGGTTTGAATTGTGTTGCAAATTATTGGTATCTTGAACAACTAAAAGATGAAAATATTAACCTATTTGTGGAACCAGTAAGTAATGACGCTGGGACTGCGATAGGAGCAGCTTTGTTAACATACCATCGAGTCACTGAAAGTGATACAATTAGAACTAAAATTGATGATCTTTATACTGGTCCTTCTTATATGTACACTGAAAATCAAATTAATCAAACTGCCGAAAAATATAACGCAACTTCAGTAATTAATGCAACTCATGAAGATGTAATTGATTTAATTACCAGTAAAAATATTGTAGCTTTATTCCAAGGTAGATCAGAAGCAGGTCCTAGAGCACTTGGAAATAGATCTATTCTTTATGACCCTCGTGATCCTAAAGGAAAAGACCATGTAAATACAATTAAACGCAGAGAATACTTCAGACCATTTGCTGGTTCTATCCTTCAGGATTATGTTCATGATTGGTTTGATCTTCGTGGGATGGAAGATACTCCATTTATGATGTATGCTGTTAAGTGTCAAGAGGGAATAGAAGAAAAAATTCCAGCCATTATTCATGTTGATGGTACTTGTAGAATTCAAACAGTTACTCAGGAGCAAAATAAGCATTATTATGATTTGATTAATGTTTTTTATGAAAGAACTGGATGCCCTATTATCTTCAATACCTCATTTAATCTTGGAGGAGAACCTCTTGTAGAGACTTTAGATGATGCTTGTAGAACTCTAGCTAATTCTGGAATTGAATATCTATATCTTCCTGAGTATGGTAAATTAATCACAATTAAAAACAAATGATAAAACCAATTCGTAGGATTGTAATTGTTGGCGGTGGAACTTCTGGATGGCTCACCGCAGCATTTCTTTTAAAAAAAATTAGAAAGAATACTGAAGTAGTAGTTATTGATAAGAAGCAGTCGGAGACTGTTGGTGTTGGAGAGGCAACTATTTTAAGTTTTAAACAATTCATGAACTCCTGTGGATTTCTTGTAGACGAATGGATGCCTTGTATTGATGCGACTTTTAAATCTGGAATTTTGTTTACAGACTGGCAACGTGAAGGAACAGACTTGTGGCATCCTTTTGCTTATCCTGAATATAATGTATGGGACACTAATCTTTTAAATATCTGGACAAACCATAAGGATAAAGAATTTTTTACTCATGGATGTGCTCTTTATCATCCAGCAGTAACCGAGAATAAAGTTGACCCATCAAACATTGGAACTTATGCTAATCACATTGATTGTGGTAAATTAGTTGAATTTATTAAAAGTAAAATCTTAGATAAGATTACATTTGTTTCAAGTGAAGTTATTGATGTAAATCGTAATCAAAATGGTGGAATCAATTATATAACCATAGAAGGTGGAGAACAAATTGAGTCAGATCTTTTTGTTGATTGTACAGGATGGAAGAGACTTTTAGGTGCAGAACCAGATACTGTTGATTGTAGAGATAGATTATTTTGTGACACTGCAGTTGCTGGGCATGTACCATATGAAAATATTGACGAAGAGTTAACACCATATACAAAGTGCTGTGCAGTTGATCATGGTTGGATATGGAAGATACCTACACAAACTAGGATTGGTTCTGGACTAGTTTTTAATCGATCAATTACTGACCCCGAAGAGGCAAAAGATTATTTTGTAGAACATTGGAATCATAGAATTGATAGGGAAAGTTTAAAGGTTTTGGATTGGACCCCATACTACCATAACAATTTCTGGCAAGATAATGTGGTTTGCATTGGATTATCTGCTGGATTTATTGAACCTCTTGAGAGTACTGGTGTAGCATTAATTTGTGCTGGAATTATTGAACTTGCCGAAGCATTTAAAGGTAATTTTTATAATACAAATGATATTTTGGCATATAATGTTAAAATGAAATGTTTCTTTGAAGGTTGTGTTGATTTTGTCAACATGCACTATTCAAGAAATCAAAGAACTACTGGTAAGTTTTGGAAGTTTGTTCAAGATACTTTTAAATTTACAGAGACACAAAAGTTTTATGAATATGAAGTTCAAAATAATCCCTATGAACTTCCTAGAAATGGTGACTATATGTTCGTGGGTGAAAACTGGAGTGTTTTTATGACACAACTTTTAGATAAAGATACAATTGAACCAAAAAATAATGGATTATCTTTTGAACAATCTAAAGGTTTAATAGAACAGTTTTATGAAAATGAAATTGAGAAACATAAAAATTCTATTTTACACAGAGAATTTGTTGAACAATGCTTAGGAAAAATAAAATCTGGAATTCCATTAGATATTTCTTATACTTGTGCAAGCCCTGTTAAATTTTAATGAAATTAGTTAAGGCATTTAAAGATTTTATAACTGAAGAAGAACGAGATATTCTAAATGAATGGACGTTATCAAATTATAAAAATGATTATTTTATTGATCCAAAAATGGACTCTCGTGGGTTGGAAAAAACAAAATTAACAACTAGGTTTGCAAATCCTCTTGTTAATTATGGTAATCCACTTTTAGATTCTTCTTCTTTTGATCATATTAATTTTGTCGTATCTTCTAATCCAAACTTCAATTATCCTGATTTTGTATATGAACTTCAAAAAAGAATAGCATTAACTTTTGATTTTGAAGATTTTGGATTATCACCTGTCGGAAAGGAAGGTATCATAACTGAGATAAGTTTTACTGGTGGTACAATTCACCCTCATATTGATCCTTCTTGGTTTGAAGGAACCTATACAGTTCACTGTAATTTTATAACACAAAAGCCAAAGTCTGGCGGGGTTACTTATATTCAAGGAGAACCCTGGGAAGTAAATGATACTGATTTATTAATGTATATTGTTTCAGAAGCAGAACATTCTGTTGATGAGATAGTAGGTGATAAAGAAAGAATTCTTTGGGTTTTTAGTTTTATGTTATCAAAAAAAGATACTGAGAGAATATTCCAATGAAAAAAATATTTGTTAATGGGACTTTTGATTTACTTCATAGAGGTCATCTGGAACTTTTAAATTTTGCAAAATCTTATGGTGATTATTTAATTGTTGCCATAGACACTGATGAAAGAGTAAGGCAAAAGAAAGGTCTAAATAGACCAATATATAATCAAGATGAAAGAAAATTTTTTTTGAATATGTTAAAACCTGTAAATCAGGTTGAGATGTTTTCCAGTGATGAAGAATTAGAACAATTGATAAAAGGATTTAATCCTGATATAATGGTTGTAGGATCTGATTGGAAAAATAAACCAGTAATTGGTTCTCAATATGCAAAAAGATTAATTTTTTTTGATAGGATAGGTGACTATGCAACCACAAAAACAATACACAGTATTATTAGTAGGGGAGACTTGTGAGGATAGTTATATTTACGGAAGCGTAGATAGAATAAGTCCAGAGGCTCCTATTCCTATTTTAAAATATGAATATACAGAAACATCTTTGGGAATGTCTGCTAATGTGAAAAGAAATTTAGAATCTTTTGGAGTATTTGTAAATCATATTACTAATAAAGATTTAATTAAAAAGAAAAGATTTATCCATAGTGGTTCAAATCAACAAATGATGAGAATTGACGAGGATGATTCTGTTGATCCAATTAGACCATCAGAGGTCAGGAGTGCTTTTTTGCATTTGGAGTATGATGCTGTTGTTATATCTGATTATGATAAAGGTTTTTTGACAACACAAGACCTAAAAGTTTTTTGTCAAAATTTTAAGGGACCAGTTTTTATTGATACTAAAAAGAAAGATTTATTTACTGAACCAAATGTAATCTTTAAAATTAATCAAAGAGAATATGATAATTTAATATCCGAACCAGAACAACAACATTTAATTATCACTAAAGGATCTTCTGGAGTTGAATATTGTAAATTAATGTATCCATCTGAAAAAGTAAATGTTTTTGATGTTGTTGGAGCAGGTGATACGTTTCTCGCAGCACTTACATATGCATTTTTAAAGTATGAGAATCATGAAGCAAGACTAGATTCTTCTATTAGATTTGCAAATAAAGCAGCAGCAATATCTGTACAGCACTATGGATGCTATACTTTAACCCAGGAAGATATTAAGGAGATTTGACATGGCAGTTTACTGGGGAGTAAATTTATCTCATGATGGATCTATCTGTCAATTAAAAGAAAACGGTGAGATTGATTGGTTTGTTGAGGAAGAAAGGTATTCTAGGGTCAAACAACTAGAACTTCCTTTTAGTCCAATTCCTTTCATAGATTATAGTAAGGAATTATATCCATTACAAATATCTGGATTATATGAACGTTGGGACCAAAGGACATTAGAAGAAACAGCAAAACATTTTTCAACACTCACTCAAAAATTTTATAATATTCAAAATTGTGATGATAGAAAGAAAGTAACATATGAGTTATTTCTTGAACATCATGTTTATCATGCTGCTTGTGGATTCTATAATTCTGGGTTTAAAGAATCTGCAGTTCTAGTTGTTGATGGTATGGGTAATTATATTAATGATGATTATCACGAAGTAGAAACAATATATACGTTTAAATATCCTAATAAAGTTAAGTGTCATCATGTGAATGTGACAAATTCCTTTATGAATTGTGATAGGCATCCTTTAGATCGACAACCAATAGGAATTGGAATGATTTATAGTGCGATTGCTGACTATCTTGGGTTTGGAACTTTGGGGTCTGGTAAACTTATGGGTATGTCTGCATATGGAGAGGAAGACCCAAATATTAAATCTTTTATTATTGATGGTAAATTGGATTCAACACAATTTTATAGGACAAAGTATGGAGTTAATTTCATACCTTATGACTATGTAATTTTTGATCAAAAAGAATTAACTCCAGACAATCCAAAAATTCAAAATCTTTATAATCTTGCATATCGTATGCAAAAAGACTTTGAATGTTATATGATTAATTTGATACTTTATACTCTTGATATTACTAAATCAAAGAATTTAATTCTTACTGGAGGATGTGCATTAAATTGCGTTGCTAATTATAAGTATCTTGATATATTACCAAATGATGTTAAACTATATGTGGAACCAATTTCTACAGATGCTGGAACTTCTATAGGATTATCTAAGTTATTGTACCATCAAAAAACACAATCAACACATCCAAAACCATTAAAGACATTATACCTGGGATTAGAACAATGAAAGTATATTGCATTGACATTGATGGAGTTATTGCTCAGCACAATGGGATTTGTAAAACTTGTAAGTACGAATCATCAACTCCAATAAAAGAAAATATTGAAAAAATAAACAAGTTATATGATGAAGGAAATGTTATAAAGTATTTTACTGCAAGGGGAATGGGTACTTATAATGATGATTCTAAACTTGCCACGTCAAGGTGGAAGGAATTTACTGAACTGCAACTTAGAATTTGGGGATGTAAGTACCATTATTTAATTATGGGCAAACCCTCCGCAGATTACTACATAGATGATAAGGCTATAAATTCTGATGACTTCTTCAATTAAAATAGTTCCCAAAGGTTGGGGTTACGAAAAGTGGATTGTTAATAATACAAAATATTGTGGTAAACTTTTATTTTTTGAAAGGAATAAAAGATGTTCCTGGCATTATCATAAAATAAAAGAAGAAACTTTTTATCTGCAAAGTGGAAAGATATATTTGTGGTATGGATGGGATGATGATTTGGCAAAAGCAGATATGAAAATCATGGAACCAGGAGATTCATTTCATGTTCCCATAGGACTAAAACATCAGATGATTGCCTTAGAAGATTCTGATCTATTTGAATTTTCTACGGAGCATTTTGAAGATGATAGTTATAGGATAATTAAGGGGGATTGATATGGAACTAAAAGATCTTATTTTAGAAATGAATGAATTTGTTTCTAAAAAAACATGTCAAGAAGTAATTGATTGGTTTTGGAATAATAAAGATCTTCATACCATGGGAAAGGTTTATGGTGGAGAAGATTCAACAAATCAAAATAATGTGTTAAATCTTGATAGAAAAAATACTATACAAGCATATCCTCATCCAGATGATTCCATATCCAATGTTTTGTCTGAAATTATATTTTCTGGATACTCAAAATATCAAGAGACTCTTCCAACACCACAAGGACAACCTTTATGTGCAACAACATATTCTGTTAGAATTTATCAAAAGGGAGTTGGTAAATTTTTAGATCATGTTGATCAGTCTGCTGGACCGAATGTTACTAGATTATTTGGAATTATCTTATACTTGAATGATGTTGAGGAG
>JACCDG010293726.1_pt1 | contig 25476 bp, 18 predicted proteins | sample 7442471 | NCBI WGS metagenome assembly JACCDG01 (sample SAMN15323444, study PRJNA562643) | freshwater metagenome | isolation source: river surface water | place: USA:Blue River Watershed | collected 2017-08-17 | reverse complement strand
CCTGTTCCCATTCCGAACACAGAAGTCAAGCCCTTCATCGCCGATGGTACTATACAGAAGAGTATGGGAGAGTAGGACGCTGCCAAGTATTGTGGCCCTTCCTTTATTGGAAGGGCCTTTTTTATTTCATAAGTCATAGAAATTTTTTAAGTTTTCTTATGTATTAAAAAACTTCCAAATGCGCTCAATTCTCAATTCAGATTGAGTCGGCATCACCGGTTTCCATCGATCTGTCTCAGGTTTACGCTCTTCAGCTATGAGCCAACGATAAATAGCTGTGTCGTCATTCTGATTTTGGACATAAAAAGGGACTATAACTTCTATGTAATGAGTACCTTCAATTTCTTCATGTTTAGGAATGTATTTTTGATGAGATTTTACTTTGATGAAATTTGTTGCATCGGATTTATTTTCTCTTTTATACACAATATATATCGGCCTCTCAGTATTCTCCTGATTAATTTTATCAAGACCAGCTTTCAGTTGGTCTAATTTTTTTGATAATTGCACCATAATAAATCCAGGAATGCCCAAAGCTGCTATAGTAACTGTAAATAAAGCAATAAAGCCTATAACCATAAAAATGTCTTTGACAAGATGGCTGATTTTTTCAAAAAGTGTGCTATCTTTTTGCGTATACGAATATGGTTGGAGCAATTTTCTTAAGCAAGTTGGTGTAACTTTTGAGTCATTTGATGGATGATATGTGGACGTATTAGGCAAAGCCTCATTAAGCATCTGACTTGGTGTGCTAATATCCATAATATATGATCCTCAAGTTTGTATTTATAATAATTAGTTAATACTTATAATTATAACATAAGTTAGTAGTTATTTTCAATAATTTCCTTTACGTATTTAATATTAAGTGTTTGCGTAGTCTTGTTTGATTTGCGCTATCTGACTGAGGCTTAGTTGGTTCAGTTAGTTTTAGGCTATTTAAGTAGGGTGATAGCCCATCGCCCTATGGTCACTCAAATGGCGCCTTCCTTTGGGCGGTGAGTCATAAAATTTATCAAGGATATGATACGTGAATAAGAGAGTCTCTTTTGATCCTTGTATACATTTCAAATATGCTTATAATTTATGCACTAAAGCAAATAACTAGGGGATTTTTCATGGATTGTATATCTGGCCGTGTCTATAAATCATTAGATAAGAATTGTAGCATAAGTATTTATTATCGATATCCTGATATTGTTTTATATTGTGACAAAGTAAAGAGGGCTGTTACATCAATTGAAATGGATCGCCTTTTTGGTATAAGACATTTAGATTTTATTCATAATAAACATTTACTAGATTTTTATCGAAATAGATGTTGTGATTTCTATAAGGCTCTTCCTATTGGGATTAGGCCGGCTGATAAATACGCTACAATGGTATATGCAAAGGTAATTACAAAACTCGGATTTGGCGAGTGTGGTGAATCATCCCAAATGTTTCGATATAAATTTTGCAAAGATTCTGGTATGGATGGAGTGCAAATGTCTTTGTCGTTATATCAATCTGCTAATCGAAAAATAAATCATGCGCTATCTCTCTTTATACCAAGAGAAAATGTAAGTAAGATTTCTATGTTCGAGCAACTTTTAGAGAAAAGGTTAAATATACTAACATTAAAAGATGTAGTAGGACTGTTTCCAGATGCTTTTCTAACGGATATCTTTTTTAGAGAGGCTGACCTTTTAGTTAATTTTTCTCGCTGTAAGTCTTTGTTTAAATATATTTGTATGGTAGATCTTAACTCTATAAGGATTATTGATTCTCAAGATTCAAACGATGACGACTTAAGAGCGACTGTTGCTAAAACTAAAGTGTGTGCTGGTCTGATTTTAGGAAAAATAACTGCTATATCTAGAGAAGAATTCCGCATAACCCCTGAATTAAGTCTGACATATGACCTATATAGACTTAGAGCGGATAACTTTGAGGTTAATGTATTCAGGAAGCTTATGCCAACAATTTCTTGGCATAAGTCAGGATCTTGTCTTGTGATGGTAGATTCTCTGCGCGTAACGAATCAGGTTATTCAATTTTTAAATGATTTTGATCATGAAGGGAATAAATTTGAATTTTTTGAATGTGAGAGTTCACGATTTCCAGGCAAAAAATTTCTAATAGTTAATCTAAATCTCTGGTAAAAATCAAACGACTTTGAAGTAAATAAGAGTATAAGAGAGTGCGAGTCTTCCCGCTATAAACTTTTTAGCGGAAAGACTTTTTTGTTTTTGCTCTTCAAATTGGTATTAAAGACTCATCGGTTTAGAGGGTGTAGAGCCCCCGGACCGGTTTTGCAAGAAAGCTTGTAATTGGGAAAGTGGCAGAATTTCTAGTATATTTGGAGTACGAACTATTTTCAAAGGGGAATGCCATAAGCGCAAGAATTCCCGATAGAATCCAAATAGGCAATCCTATAATTCCTAGTGTAATTTTGCCAGCTAACTTTAATTTCCCTGAAGTCTTTATACCTTCTGAGCTTAAGGATGCTCGTCCTAAATTATGGTTAGTGGGATCTAACGGGCTCATAATTACCTTCCTTTGAGTGTTTTTTAGGGTAATTATATCATAAAAATTATTTTAATTCAAAGTCGCATTTTCGCCTGCCGACACTCTGTAGTGTCTAGCAGGCTCTAAGGCAAAAGCTTCTTGCAATGCTTTTGTAAATGGTCCTAGAGGGATTTCTTGTTTATTGATTTGGGTAATGGGAAGGATTTCGCGGATGGTGGAGGTGGAGAAGGCCTCGGTAATGAGGGGGAGGCTAGAAAGAGGGATAGGCCCCTCTTTTAGGGGAATGCCGTTTTCCTTAGCTAAGTTGATGACGATGGCTCTTGTTATGCCAAGGAGCATTTCATCTTTTGGAGTGTAGAGGGTGCCGTTGATTACTGCAAAAAAGTTGGATTTGGTGAGTTCGAGGAGGTGGTGATCTTTGCTTAGAAAGATGGCGTCATCTGCGTTCACTTCTGCAGCTTCTTTGAGGGCAATGAGCGCAGCTGTATAGGAAGTTGATTTTATTGGATAGAGATGCCTTGTGAGAGATGTGGTAATTATTTTTATACCGGTTTCATAGTGCGCAATTGGAGGTAACTGTATGGGATCAGCAAGTGCAAGGAAATCGGGTTTCCCGGATTCGTCTTCCGAGAGGTAGATGCGGATAACGATATCATCAAAGGGGTTTTTTTCTAAGAGTTCTGCAATGATTTCGAAAGTGTTATTTGGGTAGTTTAATTTTAGGAGTGCCGCATTTTTTTTCAGCCGTTCTAAGTGTTCCTTTAAATAAAAAGGTTCTTTTCCATAGGTGCGAAACAGTTCGAAGGCTGCGTAGCCACGGGTAAAGCCGAGGTTTTTGACGCTGATTACAGCCTCTATTTGGGGTAAGAATAATCCGTTATGGTAACAAAAAAATTGCATAATATTAGAATAAAACTTATGGATAAAGATGCACAAGAAAAAAGAGTTTCCATGGCATTTTTAGAGACAACTGAAGAGTTAGTAGAGCTACTGCAAATGATCTTAGAAGATGTTCCTAAGATGCTTAAGGGGAATAAAACAGCAGCGCAGCGTATTCGGACAAAGACTATCAAAATTACTAAAGTATCTAAAGTTTGGCGCAAAGAATCGCTTGATCAAGAAAAGAAAAAAAATTCTCGTAAGAAAAAAGAAAAGAAAAAAAAGCGTCTGTGATATCCTATTTTCCTTATGGATGTCAGGTGTTGTCATATAGGTATTTGCGGGGGCTGTAAGTTTCAACAAGTTCCTTATATAGAGCAGGTTGCAAATAAGCAACGTCTAATCGAAGAACTGTTTGTCCCTCATTTTGTTGATTCTATTATTGGGTCGAAGTCCCCATGGTCGTACCGGGGCAAGATGGAATTTAGCTTTTCTCAAGATAAAAAAGGGGAGAAGTATCTAGGCCTTGTAATGCCAAAAAGCCGTGGCAAAGTCTTTTCTTTAACCGAGTGTCATATTGGCTTTCCTTGGATGGCCGAGGTAGTTAAAAGTGTCCGCTCTTGGTGGGAGAAAGGCCGTCTTGAAGCATTTTTTCCGCCGAAGGGAATTGGCAGTCTAAGAACGCTGACTATGCGCTCTTCGAGAGATGGTAAAGAAAAAATGGTGATCCTGACTGTTTCTGGTGATTCTACATATGCACTCACAAGAGATGAATTAAATAGTTTTGTGATCGCAGCAAAGCCAGATGAAAATACCTCCGTTTTTCTTGTGTTACAAATGGCTAAGAAAGGGCATGAAACCGAGTTTTTTGAAATGCACCTATCAGGCCCAGATCATCTTAAAGAAACCCTTGGCGGCTTTGAGTTTCACATAAGCCCCCGCAGCTTTTTTCAACCGAATGTTAACGTCGCAGAAGTGATGTTTGCAAAAGCAATCGACATGCTAAAACTAACAGGCACAGAAAAAGTGCTCGACCTCTACTGCGGTATGGGCACAATTGGAATTCTCCTCTCACCCCATGTTAGACAAGTAGTCGGCATCGAAATCTCCCACTCCAGTATCGCTGATGCAAAAGAAGCTCTCAAACGCTTTAACATTGAAAACATGCACGTCTATGCCGAAGACGTAGGCACCTTTCTTGAATCTAGATCAGACCTATTCACACCTGATATCATCGTAGTCGATCCGCCCCGCACAGGTCTTGATAAAAAGGCAATCGCGGCAATCAATGCCCTTGCCCCCAAAAAACTTCTCTATATCTCCTGCAATCCCATTACCCAAAAAGAAAACCTAGAACATTTCCCCGGCTACAAAATAGCCCAAATCGCCCCCTTTGATCCCTTTCCCCACACCAAGCACATCGAGAACATCATCTTATTAATTAGATGAAACTTAGTAAATCCCATTTTACATGATGAATAGGATACGCTTACTGAGTGGGAAAAGAAAAAATATTTTTTATTCTTCTCTTTTTTTATCCCATATATCAAGCGTATCCTATCAATCACGTAAAAAAAGCTAAGGGCCCATTCATGAAACAAGGTTAGTTAACATTGAACTTTTTCTAGGGAACTAATATTAAGGTAAATTTTAAATTGAATGCTATCCTTTCGATCTGGAGGTGTGTTTCAATATTGCATAAAGTTGACAGAGAGTCAGGCATAGGATATGATGTCGCCTAGAACATAAATGGAGAAATTTACCTATGAATATTTTTTTAGCGGCAGCTGAAGCAGCACCTGCAGGAAGAGATCAAAATCTCTACCAAACACTGATTATGGTTGCGATTGCAATCGTTTTTTTCTACTTCATCCTCTGGAGACCTGAGCAAAAAAGACGCAAAAAACTCGAAGCTCTTCGCTCATCCCTCAAGCGTGGTGATAAAGTGATTGCTATGGGCATCAGAGCCACAATTGACGATGTCAAAGAGCGCACTGTAATCCTCAAGCAAGTAGACGGCTCCAAAATCGAAATGCTAACAGCCGCAATCACTGAAGTTGAGCAATCAGGCGAAGTCACCAGCCCAAAAAACTAAGTTGGTTTTTTTCGCATTGAGCCGGGAGTTCCTCCACCAGGACCTCCCGATCTTCTTTGTCTTGGGGTTGCAGGAGAGCCTGGGCCTCCAGCTCCACCTAAACCATCACTCTTTAATATGGCGTGGATGTTTGTAATAGCAGGTACAAACGCTTGACATATAGCTTCTAGCGGTACCGCAACTTTTTTAAGCGTAGGCAATCTTGTAAATATCATTTTATAGACGACTAAATCCTTCCAGAAGTACGTTGAATTGAATTCTAGTGAGTTTATAAATTTTTTAGTAGAGGCTTGCCCTTTCAATTCGTTGATTTTATTTGTGAAGTCTTTAATTCTTGCTTTGAGATTTACAGCTTGCTGTAAATCTGCGTAAATACGCAAATCTGTATGCATCTCGTTTAGATAATTAAGACAAAGTCTATTTGCTAGACATTTCATGTTTTTACCAGTCCGTGTTATAGTAGTGTGACCTCCAATTTCAATTACCTTGCCTTGATTCTGAGCTTGTAATGCCCATGTGCGTTTTTCTAATTCGATTGGATCTCTTAATCCTAATTTTTCAAATTCATCCTTATCTAAGTCAATTATAGATTTTGGGATATAAAATAGAGAGGTTCTTCCTTTGCCGAGCATATATTTAATTCTATTTGAAATAAGCGCCCGCTGAATAATAAAATTTTGATAAGTTGCTGCATCTCTAAATTCAAGGTCTTGAGCGGCAGTAGCTGTCTCCGCTGGAATAAACTCTGCTGCGGCTTCTTCTAAACCTGCAATTTCAGCAGCAAGTGCGCCCGCAGCATCTGACTCTGCTGTTACAACTCCAGCACCTGCTCCGGCGCCAGCAGGAGGTCCAGGTGGAGCAAGTGTTCCCTCCGCTACTATTTCATATCTTGCTGCCAATGCTGCTTGTAAAGCAAAAATCTCTTGCGCCTGCGCATCTATCCGAGCTGCTTGATCTGCATTTTCTTCGGTTAAATTAGTGACACGTCCATGAAGACCTCTGTTCTCTGTTAAAAGGGCTGCCATTTCAGCCCGAATTTCTTCAATGTGTTTCTCAGATTTCTCAAGGAGTTGAAGTAATATTTCATTCATTTCAGCAAGCTCGTGATTTTCCTCTTGTGATCTGCTAAGGGCGTCTGTAAGCGTTGCAACCTTCCTTTCCTTTATTGAAAGTTCAGCTCTAAGTTGGGACTCAGTTACGTTAAGTTGTCTAATTGTTTCAGGGTAATTTAATGCTTGTAATTCTTGCAAAGTTTTTTCAATTCTTGCTAATTCTATTTTTGAGGCAGCTTGAGCGGCAGCTAACTCATCTTGAGTGCTTGCAGTTAGGGCATCCGCAGCTGCTTTTGCAGCAGCAATTTGCTCCAATTTTTCGAGTTCGATTCTAATCTTGCGCATTTCATCTATTAAAATTCCTTTAGTGAGTTCTGAATTCATTACCTGACTACGTAAAGCCGCACTATCTTTTTTAAATTCTTCTGCGAATTCTATGGCACCTTCCCTGTATTCGAGAATTTCACCCTCAAGTTTTTCTCTTTGTTGTGAGGCAGCCGTTAGTTGAGCTTGAAGTTCAGCATTTTCCCCACGAGATGACCCTAAGGCTCTTTCTAACTGACCGATTCGATCGTGAAGTCCTAGAAGGTAGCTTTCCTTATCCTGAAGTAAATTATTTGCCCTCTCATATTCTAACTCTTTCTCTCTTAAAATCCTTGTGGGTTCAATTGCTGCTTCAATGATAGTATCAAGAGTTGTTTCAATTAATTTAGGCAGATGATGAATATCAGGCCGCTCTGTTAGATCTCCTTCTGCTGTCATGCAATTCTTTACTGTTGCATAACAATCTCCAAGAATTCTCTCATGCTCTCTAAGTCGTGCTTCTAGATCTGATTTAATTTTGGCTTCTTCTTCTAACCTAGCATCACCAGCCTCTTTTGCTGCAGCAATTCCTTGCAGAGCGGTTAGGGATCCTTGGAGACTGAGGTTAAGAGCGGTGCTTTTTCCCAGATCATCTTGTAGCTTTGCAATTCTAGCTACATTGCCTTCGGCTTCCTGGATTCTTTGATTATATTGTTCTTGGGCCTGGAGTGCTCCTTGATAAAATTTATCGAATTCTTCTTTGACAGCTCTCATACCTTCTTGCAGCAGAGAATTCCTTTTTATAGCTAAGTCGCGTTCCCTTTTTATGCTCTCTATTTCAGCTCTTAACATTCGATTCGCACCACCCTGAAGTGAGAGCTCAGCACTTAGCTGGCCAATTTTTTCAGATTGCAAATGAATTTCTTGCTCAGTTTTTGCAATCTCTCTTCTATGTGTATCATCTTGAGTGACAAGTTGCGCTCTTAGAATATCGATCTGTTGTGTCTGACTCTCTAAATGGCTATGGGTCTCATCGAGAGCCCTGCTTTTTGCAGCTAGAGCTCTGCTTATATTTGCAGCGCGAGTAGAAATATTAGAACTTTCTACAGTTATATCAAGAGCTTCTTCAAGTTCTCTAAGTTTTTCCTCCTGACCTGCTGCAAAATGACCTAAACTAGCTTGCATTGTGGATAGTTGTAATTGAAGTTTCTGATTATCTGCGAGAAGAGTTCTGTTATTTTCCTCAGTTCTGTCAAGAGCTGCAAGACGAGTTGCTAGCAAACCGTTTTCTTCTCTTAGCGAAGCTACGTTTTCTTCTAGAGAGGCAATTCTAGCCGCTTGGGTTGCTATAGTTCCTTCTGCTTCTCTAAACTTGTCGAGCTTAGATTTTATGAGTGCTTGCCCGGCTACTACTGCAGCTGCAAGTCCTCTTGTTTCAGCTGCTAGAGTGCTCAGAGCCTCGTTTCTAGCTCTAATTTGAGCCTGAATTGCAGCAATACGAGTCGCTGGATTGGAAGGAGTCTCTCGAGGAGAAATACCAAGCATACCCTCTAGAGCGGTAAGTGCGGTACCCTGATCTGCTATAAGCCTTTCTAAGTCGCTTCCCAGTCCATCATAGTTTTGACGCAGTTCTGCATTACTAACGGTGAGGACTTGAAGTTCGGTTTCAACGCCTTCCAGCTCATGAATTCTTTGGCTAAGTGCAGCATTTGTATCAGTTAATCTCGAGATTTGGCTTTGAAGGTCGGCAGTTCTGGCCGAAGTTGTAGCAAGCTCAGCTTCAAGAGCTGCAATTCTTTCTTGATTACCTCTAATTGTGGCTTGGGATGCGGTTGATGATTGGCTAAGCGCTAGATTTTCAGCTCGTAAACCCGCAATTTCAACTCGAAGAGATCTTTCTGTTTCTGCGGAAGCTCTTAGGGCAGACTCTGCTGCGCTAAGTGACACTTGAGATGTTGCTAGGTGTCCTCGTAGATCGGCATTTTCTCGATCTGAGACGCCCAAAGAATCCTGAAGGGAAGTCATATCTTCTCGATTACGGGCAATTGCTTCGTTAAGATCACTATTTTGCCCCCCTAGAGTCTCAAGTTGCCTTACATAGGATTGTTTAGCTATATCTGAAATGCTTAGTTGGTCTTCAAGTGTACGTTGTAAACGAGTTGTTGCAGCTTTGCTAACTTGGAGTTGCTCTAATAAATCGCCGTTTTGCCCAGAGAGTCTTTCGAGAGCTTCATCTTTTTGGCGGTTGCTTACCCTAGTCGCCTCAATAACTCTTGTAAGTTCTTGAGCTTGTGCTGTTTGAGCGTCTATAGTTTCCTGCATTTGAGAAGCTTCTAGAGTCTTCAAAGCTATGAGGGCTTGCTGTTCTCTTTGAAGTGCCGACCCTTCAGAAATTTTGCTCTGAATTGCTGCAATACGTGCTTGAGGATCGAAATATGCGGTGGTAGTCGAAGTTATGCCAAGCATACCCTCAAGTTCACGAATATTGCTCACTAGTGCTGACCTAAGAGCTTCTAGCTCTTGCGCTAGCGCATCTCGCTGCGCTTCTGCAGTGGCCAGCTCTCTCACTCTTGCGTGAAGTCCGTCAACTTCAGAGGATAGACTCGCTACTTGCGCGGTAGCTTCCCCGAGTGAACTAGTAGAAGTAGCAAGCTCAGCCTCAAGCGCTTCAATTCTTGCCCGACCCTGTTCAACTAGAGAACTGGATGTAGCCAGCTGTTCTCTTAACCTACCATTTTCGTCTTCAGAGGCAGCGATGTCACCTTGAAGGCTGCTGATTGTCCGAGTATTAGCTTCAAGAGATTGTTGAAGCTGTTGATTTTCTCGTGTTAAGCCTGAAATACGAGCTTGAAGAGCTGTATTTTCTTCCCTTGAGCGATCAGTAGTTGCTGCAAGATCGCCACGTATCCTACCAAGTTCTCTCTGATTAGCTGCGATTTCACTGCTAAGGGAAGCATTTGACCTGGCTAGTTCCGACATTTGCCGAGTAAGTTCTTCTATTCCTGATTCATTAGCGCGAATTCTGGCTTGGGATGTGGCTAACGATCCAATAAGCGTTTGGTTTTCTGCTTGTAAGCCGTCTAGAGTAGCCTGAAGAGCTCTTTGCGATCCTGCGGAAGCCTCTGCAGCAGCTCGTGCCGAAGCAAGTGACGCTTCAGATGCTCTTAGTTGGGCGCTCAGATCACTATTTTCTCCGTTTGAGGTGGCCAAAGAACCCCGGAGCGCAGCTATTTCAGCTACATTACGGTCAACCGCTGCTTGAAGTTCTGAATTTCGCGCTCCTAACTCTGTAAGGCCTTCTTGCAAGCGTTGAGTAGCTGCTTCTGAAGTCCTAGTTTGATCAGTAAGTTGACCACGTATCCGAGCAGTTTCTGTAGCATTAGCTTCAAGTTGTTCTGTTAATCTCCTATTTGCACTAGTTAGTTCCAAGATTTGCTGTAATTGTCCGGCAGCTGTTGCTGCAGACCCTTCAATTTGCACTCTAAGCTGGGTAACCTCAGAAGCACTCGCCGTAGCGGTTGCTCCAGATGCTGCTAAACGCGCTGTTAAATCTGCAGCACTTGCCTCAGCAGCTCGACACCGATCATCTATGGCCCGAAGAGCTCCAAGCTCGCCTTCTAATTGACTAATTCTTCCTTCGTGTATTGCAATCTGTTCTCGAAGACTACTATTAGTTTGAATTGCAGCAGTAAGTTGAGCTCCAAGATTATCCAAATCAGTGTGATGCGCTGCCTCCTGAGCTGTAATCTGAGCTCTTAATTGGTCCACAAGTGCAGTTGAAGCTTGTAATTGAGGTTGAAGTTGACTATTAGTGGTACGTAAATCCATTAGTTCTTGAGTTGCCCTACCAAGGGCTGTGGCGGCGGCTTCTGAAGTTCTTTGAAGCCCTTCTAACCTCCCGCTCAATTGATCTAATTCTGAACTTAAGTCTTGGTTTTGCTGGCTAGATCTATCAAGATCTGCTTGCGCTTCGGCAAGGGTTCTTACTGCTGCGGCAGTTCTCTCTTGAGCTTCTCTTAATCTTGCCGCATTAGCTTCTAACTCTCCTCTTAAAACTCCATTTGCGTCTCTTGTATCTGACAGAGCAGCTTCTGCTGCTGTAAGTCTCAAGGCAGCATCAGTCTCTTGGCCTCTTGCAAATCTCGTTGCCGCTTCAAGCTGCTCTACTCGCCTTGTAAGATCGGTCATCTCAGCTGGAGCTACTTGGGGATGGATTCTGTCAACTGGAGAAGATAGGGGGCTTGCTTCACTAGGTGCACGGGTTACTTTTGCCTTCATAAGCGCAATGATTCTTTCGCAAGCGCTGTTAATTACTCGTAATTCCCTATCACGTTCATCTATGCCGAGCGACGTAAGATCATAGGATTTATCATCTCCCTCAACATAGAAACTAATCCTATGCGAAAGCGTATAATGAATAGCACGAGGAGGAGGGGGCCCGCTATTATGCCGTCCATTTAATTCACTAATTGCTTGATTAAAGGCCCTAGTGCTTGTGATCCTCTGCCACAACTCTTGAATCTGCTGATCATGACGTACATCAACCCTCTTTGACTCCTTTCCCATAGAAAGAGTTAACGTTTCCGGTAACGGATAACTTGGACGATATGGTGGACCTGGAGCTGCTTCCATAAAACCTCTAAGATTAATCTGCAGAACCCCATAATTTTAAACTAGCAATTTCTCAACAGGGGGTCAGACCTCACGATCTCACGGTTTGAAAACAAACCGTGAGATCGTGAGGTCTGACCCCCTGTTGAGACGACTCCCTGTTGTTATAATTAAAGTGGGAATTATTAATTTGATTTAATTATGAATATTTATTATAGAGTGAATTAACAGCGCTTTTGTAAGGGTGCTGGTTATAATAAAAGGGATGTAACCTATGTTGAAGATTTCTGAGTTTATGAAGGATTTTTATGTTAAGTTGAATGATGTTGTGCCTGAGGACCTTAAGAGGGAGCTTGCAAAGCATGAGAGGATTGTGAAGCATGCGCTTTATATGGTTGTGGCGGGAAAGGAGCTTTTCTATACGGCTGATGCAGCGAAGTTTCAGGAGAAGTTTCATGTGAAGATGGATCAGATGGCAAGTGATTATCAAACGTGGAAGAGGGCTGGTTGTAAGGCGTATGCAAAACCGAAGCAATATGTTACGGGTAGAATTGCGGGCGCTTCAAAAAGGGCTTTTGATATGGTTATGAGTAGCTACATTATAAGGTTACGGGAGATGCAGGGCGTTCAGAGTTTTGTTCAACCGGAAAGGGACAGTGGGCTCCTCGTACTTGAAGAAAGTGGGGAAGAGCCCTTAAGTGCAGCTTAAGATGTAGTCTGAGATGTTGAAAGTTTGGAGGTTAGCAGCTCGAGTATTTCGGTTGTTTGGTGAATGAAAGCGGTTAAATTTTCCGGGTGGAGCTCTTTTTGGCTAAGAAGGGAAAGATCGTATAGCTCTTTTGTAAGTTTTTGAGCAAGTATTGGTTCTTTCTCTTTTAGGTTGAAAATTGCTTCCACAAGTGGGTTATTTGTATTGACCACGAGGGTTTGACCGCCCATAGGCATTTTGGGCATTTCTTTTTGCGTAAGTGAAAGGTAATCTCTAAAACGCCTTGATGATTCATCAATCATGATGAATGCTGGAAGCTCTTTGCTTGCAAGGCTTTTTGCTTCTACTTTGACGTTTTCTACGCCTAATAGTTCGGATAGATCACCTTCATGTGTTTTTTCTAGGGATGTGTCTAGTAAGAGCTCATCTATTTGGCTATCAATTCGATGGAATGTAATCTCGAGATTTCGCTCAAGTAGATTAAATAGTGCTGTGTCCAGAGGGCCATTTGATGTAACGACTTGAATTCCTTTCTCTTTGTATAGCGAAATGAATTTTGTATCGGTACCATCATGAGGTGAGTAGAACACTTTTTTTGTGCCTGATGCTGCAATGTATTCTTCAATTGTGGTCCAGTTGCCTTCTAAAGTTTTCCAAAGGAGGAACCCTTTTGCACGCTCATAAAATTTGTCATCTTGCAAGACGCCATACTTTACAATCATTTCAATATCAGGCCAGTAAGAGATAAACTTCTCTTTTTCTTCTAAGTGAAGTGAGCTTAATTTATCTGCGACCTTCTTAGAAATATGTGAGGCTAGTTTTTTCACATGGGCATCTTTTTGTAAATAACTTCTGGAAACGTTGAGTGGAATATCGATGCTGTCAATTGCGCCGCGAAGAACGTTTAAGTAATTTGGGAATAGGTCTTTGCAGTTGTCTGTTACGAAAACGCGATTGCAAAATAGTTTGATATTGGAGGATTGAAAGTCAAATCTAGGGGTAATTTTTGGGAAATAGAGAATGGCTTTCAGATTAAAGGGGTGATCAATTGCTAGATGGATCCAAAAAATTGGGTCTGGTTCTGTCGGATACAGGTTTCTATAGAACTCTAGATACTCTTCATCTGTGCAATCGTTTGCTTTTTTTAGCCAAAGAGGGGGTTTGCTATTGATTTCCGTGTCATTTAAGAAAATTGGATATTGAAGGAAGGCGCAATACGTTTTGAGTATGTCAAGTAGTTTAGTTTCATCAAGATAGTCTTCATCTTCGACATGCAATACAATATCTGTCCCGCGCGTCTCTTTTGTTCCGACTTCTAAATCATAAGTAGTTGATCCATCAGATGTCCAATGTGCAGCAGGGGCATCTTCTTGGTACGATTTCGTATGAATTTCAATGGATGAGCTCACCATAAATGCGGAGTAAAATCCAAGGCCAAAGTGACCAATGAATGCGTCTTTTTCTTTAGAGTACTTCTGGATAAACTCTTCAGCGCCAGAGAATGCAATTTGGCAAATGTAGGTTTCCACTTCCTCAAGAGTCATTCCAATTCCGTTGTCAGAAATGGTAATTGTTTTATTTTCTTTGTCAATTTTTACATCGATACGGAAGGGAGGCTCTCCTTTTTCAAGGATCACTAGTTTTTGAATGGCATCGGTAGCATTGGAGACAAGTTCGCGGATAAAAATGTCTTTATCGGAATAAAGCCACTGCTTGATGATTGGTAATATGTTTTCACTGTGTATTTTTAATTGAGCTTTCATATATCACCTCATTTTATAAATTTTAGTAAGCCTGCTTCTTGTAAAATAATAATAAGTACAATAGCAGGTGCGATCCATTTTATCAAGAAAAGCCATGGTTTGGCAAAATAGGAGTGGGTAGTCCCTCTCGCAAACTCTTCTAGTGCATCAGCCCTTTTCATTTTCCATCCGATAAGAATTGTGACAAATAGGCCTGCTATCGGCATGAACCAACTTGCTGTAACATAGCTCATTGTATCAAAGAAATTCGTTCCGTAAATTTCTTCCCACTGTGGGAATAACACCTTCGACCCAGCAAGGGCGCTTGGTATCCCTATGATAAATGTGAGCGCAGAAGTTAAGATAGTTGCCCTCTTTCTGGAGATGTCAAATACTTCAATGACATTAGCAACAAGCACTTCAAGCAGTGACATTGTGGAAGTCAGTGCTGCAAACAAAAGAAGAAGGAAAAAGACTGTTGAAATCAAAGTCGAGGCAGGTATTTGCGCAAATAATATAGGAAGTGTTTGAAACACAAGGCCAGGACCTGATTCGGGGGGGAGATGCGATGTGAAAACGATGGGAAAAGTGATGAGTGCCGCAATAAGAGAGACAAATACGGTCATGACCGTGATGATCAGAGAGTTATAAGGGATGTTATCGTCTCTCTGCATATAACTTCCGTATGTCACTATGATTCCTAGACTTACACTTAATGTAAAAAAGGCCATTCCAAGCGCGTTCAAAACAGCAGAAGTATTTAATTTACTAAAGTCGGGTACAAAAATAAAATTGAAGGCCTCTTTAAAGCCGGGGAGAGTAACTGAATAACAAAATAGGCCGATTAAAATCGTAAAGAGAGCTGGCATCAACATCTTAGACCAATGTTCAATCCCTTTTCGAACCCCGCTCATGATAATTCCTACATTCATAAGAAGAAAAAGGGCAAACCATAGAATATTAATTCCCGGCGAGGAAAATAGAGTTTCAAAAACTTGTTTGATCTGGCTTGCGTCTTTTCCTACTGTGAATTTATTCAATGACATAAGCGAATAACTCAAGCACCATCCAGATACAACGCTATAATACGAGAGAATAATTAAGCAGGTGATTACGTTTAACCATCCTAAAATGCGCCAGTTAGGTGAGCCATTAGCAATTTCGCTATATCCTAGGACCGCACTTTTTTGCGTTTTTCTTCCAATGATCAGTTCTCCAATAAATACGGGTAGCCCTATCCCAAATGTAAATAGCAAATAGAGAAGGACAAACGCGCCCCCACCATTTTCACCCGCGATATAAGGAAATCGCCAAAGACTACCGAGGCCCACAGCAGAACCTGCCGTCGCCATAATGAAACCTAATCTGGAAGCCCAGTGCTCGTGAGTTTTAGACATGTAAAAAATGATACTTAATCCTCTTAAATGCCACAACTTCTTTTTTTGATTTATTTATTGTCTTCCAATGCTATGTATAATGGTATGAAGATACTTGTTGCTCAATTAAATCCTATTATCGGGGACATCGCCTACAATACGGAAAAGGTGCTCCTCGCATTGCAAACGGCAAGAATGCAGGGCGTTGATATTGTGTCTTTTCCGGAGATGACGCTTTGCGGGTATGCCCCAGAAGATTTGGTCTTGCATACAAGTTTTATAGGGGAGATGGAAAAGGCACTCGATGTGATTGTTCGTGAATCAAAGGGAATTACGGCGCTAGTAGGGCTTGTCCGAAAAAACCCGATCTATGAAGAAAAAAGTTTACTTAACAGCGCTGCTGTTATTTCAGACGGGAAACTTCTAGGCTTTCAGGATAAGTGGCTTCTGCCTACATATGATGTTTTTGATGAGCGGCGGTATTTTGCCAGAGGAAAAAGTGTGAATGTGTGGAATATTAAAGGGTTACGCATCGCCGTCTTAATTTGCGAAGATATGTGGCAAAATGCGGGAGAGGAGATTTCTAGGACTTCTTATCCTTGGGACCCTGTTAAGGAGCTTGTAATCTATAAGCCAGACATTCTCTTTAACTTAACCGCTTCCCCATTTCAATCAAGAAAGGCAGATGTAAGAGTGCAGGTTTGCAGGGCGGCAACCAAAACTCTTAATTGTCCTGTTGTTTATACGTGTCAGGTCGGGGCGAACGGTTCAGTTGTCTTTGATGGATACAGTCTTTATTTGGATAAAGAGGGGAATCTGAAGCAAGTAGCAAAAGGTTTTCAGGAGGACTATATGATTGTCGATCTCGAATCGCGCGGAAATATTTTGTCTTTTGAGCACGATCCCATTTATGACATGTTTTCTGCGCTAAAACTAGGGGTTCATGACTATTTTGAAAAATCCGGGCAGAAAAAGGCAATCATTGGTTTATCCGGAGGGATTGATTCGGCCATCGTTGCTGTAATTGCTAAAGAAGCGCTTGGAGCAGAAAACGTTATCGCTGTGTTTATGCCTACAAGATATTCTTCCAAAGATAGTTATGAAGATGCGAAGCAATTGGCAGAAAACCTGCAAATGGAATTTAGAGAGATTGATATCGATCCTATGTTTCAAAACTTTCTTGAGCTTCTCCATCCTCAATTTAAAGGCTTAAAAGAAGATGTGACGGAAGAAAATATACAAGCTCGTATCAGAGGATTGCTCTTGATGGCCTTTGCTAATAAATATCATGCGCTAGTTCTTTGCACGGGAAATAAAAGTGAACTTGCCCTCGGATATTGCACACTATATGGCGATATGTGTGGCGCGCTTTGCGTTATTGGGGATGTCTTAAAAACAGAATGTTATCAGCTCGCTAGGTGGATAAATCGTGAAAAAGAAGTGATCCCCAATCGAATTTTGGAGAAAGCCCCCTCAGCAGAACTTGCGCCTAACCAAAAAGATTCCGATACACTTCCTCCCTACGAGATCATCGATAAAGTGATCCGCGGATATGTTGAAGAATATAACACAATTGAAGAGATTGCAAAAAACACAGAAATTGATCTGGAAATTGTAAAGTCAGTAATCAGACGTATTTACAAGGCGGAACATAAGAGGAGGCAAGCAGCGCCAAGTCTTCGCATCTCGAAAAAATCGTTCAGCATCGGACGTCGTCTGCCATTGCATTTTACTGGCTCTTTATCCAAACAAGTCTATTAGATGAGGTCGCCCGGAAAGGGGAGGACTTCTCGTAAGGTTTTCTTTTTAAGGGCTAGCATGAGAAGTCTGTCAAAACCCATTGCGATTCCATAGGTGTTTTGGGGAAGTCCTTTTTCAAGTGCTTCTAGAAAGAATGTATCAACGGGGAGTTCTCGTTTCTCATTTGCAGCTCTTTTTCGGTTGGCTTCGGCAAAGCGATTTTTTTGTTCGGTAGGGTCTGTAAGTTCAGAGAAACCGTTACCGAGTTCGATTCCTTCGTAGTAATATTCGAAGCGCTTAGCAACTTCTTTTCCGCTAATGATGGCAGTTGTTGCAAGTGCTGCATCTTCTACTGGAAAATTTGTAATGAGCGTTATTTTTTCAACACCTAGATTGGGTTCCACAGAATCTGCCCAGATAAAGTGCCTTTTTTCTTCTAAGCTCCAAGAAGGGGCTGTTTTCGTTGTAGACTTTGCATAACGGTAGTAGGCTTCTTCATAAGTAAGTACTTCAAGGGGGAGTGGTCCTAAAAAAATCTCTATAAACTTTACCGCTTCATCAAGAAAAATGCTTTCTTCAGTGTTTGTTTTATACCACTCGCACATGGTAAATTCAGGGTTGTGTCTTGATCCTAATTCTTCCTTTCTAAAGACATGGCCAAGGAAGTAAATGTCTCCGCTGCCATTTGCCAGCAAGCGTTTCATGGCATATTCAGGAGATGTGTGGAGAAATCCGCCTCCTGTTAATTCAAAAGGGTCGATATATGCGTCAATAGGTGCAAAACGTGAGAGTGCAGGAGGATCAACTTCGGTAGACCCCCTTTCATCAAAAAACGCGCGCACTTTCTTAAAGAAGCTCGCTCTATATCCGACTAACGTATTCGCCTGTTCGAGTGTCAACTTTTATTTTTTCTCCCTCTGCGATAAAAATAGGCACTTGGATTTCGGCCCCAGTTTCTGTTTTTGCTGGTTTTAATACTCTACCGGAAGTGTCTCCACGGGAGCCTGGAGCTGTTTCTACAACAAGCATGTCCATAAATGTTGGCGGTGTAAAATCTACCGCTTCGCCTTTATAAAAAACAATTCCATAAAGCTGTTCTTCCATAAGCCAAACGTCTTGCTCAGCAATGAGTGACATGGGAATCATGATCTGATCAAATGTGCTGTCATCCATAAAAGTTGCTCCGTCAGCATCTTTGTATAGGAGTCTCATTTTCTTTTCTTCAATGTCTGCAAGAGCGAGTTTTTCATGAGATTTGAAGGTTTTCTCCATTTGGGAGCCGGTTTTTAAATTTTTCAATTTAATTCTTGTAAAGGCTTGGCCTTTGCCCGGTTTTACAATATCAATATTAACAACGTTATAGGGATTGTTATCTATTTCAATTTTCATTCCCTTACGGATTTGGCCTGATTCTAATTCTGACATAAACTACACCTATTTGTTTTGAAAATATTATCGACCAATTCGATCATTTTGCGCAATTGTATTATGATGAAAAAGGTCCCGAGTGGAGGTTTCTGCATTAAATTGATTTGGCGCTGCTGGTGTAACTCGCTTAAGCTTTTCGACTTCTGCTTCGATTGCAATTCGAATCTCATGTAATTGTCTCACTTCTAATTCTATATCTTGGCGTACCAAATTAAGCCGTTCTGTTTCGCTAGTGAGGCTGCCGCTTAACGTAGCTTGCTGTACTAAAAGCTCATTAACCCTTTTTTCGTTAGCTTCAAGAACAGGTGTTATTCGATGAAGCTGTTCAAGCGCTGCAAATAGGTTCGGCTGCGATTTTTTTAGGGAGTCAAGCGTTCCTTCAAGCTCTGTGGCTGATCTCTCTAGACTAGCTTTGGTGATATCCAGCTCATCTATCTGTTTTTTAAGAGTCTCTACACTTCCGGTAAGCAGCCTGTTTGTGGCTTTTAACGATAATAGTTGCTCCTCCATTTCTTTTAGTTCTGCATATCTGCTTACATAGTAGCTTCCAAAACAAATAACAGTACTGATAATTAGAAGTAGCCCCGCTGTAAAAAATGCGCCTTGCAAAAACGTAAAAAATATTCCAATAATTGCTGTAACAAGACCTGCGAGCATAACAGAGTCTCTCCAATAGATGGTAAATCGTGATCTAAATGTACAGGTGTTTGACGGTCTAATTAGTGGTGAGACCAAACTTGTGGGATCAAATTTTAGCAAGGCTAACATAATATTTACTCCTGACAGAGCCAATTATATAGCAGAACTCTTTTTAAGAAATCAATAAGAAAATTATTTATTTCTTTTTTCGGTTTTAAAGGCAGATTCGAGAAAAATAGCCTGCTTTAAAAGCATCTGAGCATGCGAAAGATTTGTTTCCGATTGGTAGATGAGGTGAGAGGATAGGAGCTCATTTATCTCTTTTTTTTCTTCTTCAGAAAAGGCATCTTGGGAAATTAATGAGATTTCGTCTGCAATTTCTTTGATCGCTCCCTTTTCATCAATAAGGGAGGTGGCTTTTCCTTGGAGGCCCAAAATATTTCTTTGAAGGTAAATTTGCAAATTTTGTGTGAGTTCTACAATTTGAGATCTTCTAATATTAGGAGTTTCATCTTCAGTAAAGGAAAATGGATCAATCTCTGGCAATATTTGCTTAATCGCTTGAAGAATTTTTGAGCCTCTCTTATCAAAATCATCTGGTAATAGAATAAACTCATCAATATCAGAACTGAGTTTTTTTAAAAAGCCGATCATCTTTTCACCAAAAGGGGGAGCCATCATCGTTTGTAATTCGGGTAAGTACTTTAGTAGTAAATCAAGCTTACTATTTAAGTCTTTAGATCGGCCCCGTTCACAAATTGCTAAAATGGAGCTGATGGTAACTTTAATGGAGTGTATTGTCTTGTATCTATGATCAATTAAATATTTCATAATTATTATTTCTTATTTATATAATATTTAAATTAATAATACAGATTTGAATTATCTTTTGTAATAAAAAATATTTTTTAGCTTAAGAGTTTTGTGACAAATGATTCAAGTAGAGCAGGATTTGTTTGGGTGGGTAAGAGGAACGATTTTGGGGGTTTTGTTACGTGCTCTGTGGATAGGCTCGCATTTTGGAATTTAAGTGTGACAAATCCTTGCTTATTTGCGAATATGCGAAGTCTTGTCATGTGGTAGAGCCAGGTGACTGATTCGGGTGGTTTTCCAAACCTGTCTTTTAGTTCGTCAAATATGGCGTCAACTTCTTGGAATGTGGCTGCTTCTCCAAGTCTGTGGTAGATTTCGAGTCTTAGAGAAGAGTCAGGAATGTAGTTTGATGAAAGTTTGGCATCATAGGTAAATTCCAGTCTAGTTTCGAGGAAGGAGGTGGGCGCTTCTTTTTTAAGCGCTTCAATTGTGCGTTTAAGGAGTTTGCAATAGAGGTGGAAACCGATGCTAGATACGTGGCCTGATTGCTGCACTCCAAGAATGTCGCCGGCACCTCTAAGTTCAAGGTCGCGCATTGCGAGTTTCATGCCGCCGCCAAAGCCGGATGTTTCGACGAGCGCATTGAGCCGTTTTTGTGAGATTTCAGGAAGTTGTCTTTGTTTTGGAATCATAAAATATGCGTAAGCTGTTTTATTCCAGCGACCTGCTCTTCCGCGGAGTTGGTAAAGATCAGATATGCCAAACGTGTCTGCCCTATCGATAAATATGGTATTCGCATTCGGTATGTCAAGTCCGCTTTCAATGATCGTCGTAGCAACAAGTACATTGAGTTTGCCGCTTTTAAATGCGTGAAAAACATCGTCAATTTGATCGCTTTCCATTTGGCCGTGGACGATGCCAACTTTTGCAGCGGGTACTAGTTTTTCTAAGTCTTCAGCAACTTTATAAATACTCTCAACTCTGTTGTGAACAAAATAGACTTGGCCGTCCCGAGAGAGCTCGCGAAGAATAGCATTTTTGATGAGATTTTCTTCTCGTTCGACAAGTAGGCTTTTTATGGGAAGTCTGTCTTGAGGAGGTGAGTTAATTACCGAAAGTTTTCGCGCGCCGACAAGGGATAGATAAAGCGTTCTTGGTATGGGAGTTGCGCTCATGCAAAGAGAATCGACACCTACTTGAAACGCTTTAAGTTTTTCTTTCGCTCTTACGCCAAAGCGCTGCTCTTCGTCTATTACCACAAGCCCTAACTCTTTAAACTGCACATCTTTGCTGATGATTCTGTGCGTGCCGATTAAAATATCGATTTTACCTTCAGCTGCTTTAATCAGAGTCTCTTTGTTCTCTTTAGTAGACTGAAATCTAGATACAAGAGCGATATTTATCGGGAAAAGAGCCATTCGCTCTTTAAATGTTTCGTAATGTTGAAGGGCCAAAACGGTGGTAGGCACCAAAACAGCAACTTGTTTCTTCCCATCAACTACCATTTTAAATGCTGCCCGCATGGCAACTTCTGTTTTTCCATACCCTACATCGCCGCATAGAAGTCTATCCATCGATTCATTTGTCATGAGATCGACTTTAATTTCTTCTACAGCCTTAATTTGATCTTCTGTTGCTTGATAAGGAAATGATCTGTCAAATTCTTCCACATCGTTACTATCAGGTGGACAAACAAATCCTCCCTTAACAGCCCTTTCCGCCTGCATTTGAAGGAGATCTTTCGCATATCCAAGAATTGCTTGCTGCGCCTTAACTTTTGTTTTTGCCCAATTTGTGGTTCCCAATTTATGAAGCGGGGGCTTTTCTTCGCTAGATCCTATGTATCTCGAAATAAGGTGGGACTGCGATGCGGGAACATATAGTTTTCCACTGCTTGCATACTCAATGATGAAAAATTCATCTTCAATACCTAGGTGATTTTTCTGCTTATCAATTCCCAAATATTTCCCAATGCCGTTATGAAAATGGACAACATAATCGCCGGGTTCAATGTTATGAAAGTCAGAAAGTGGCGTGTGGTAAGTTGATCGCCATGAAGTTCTTCGAACTTTTGGCCTGTGTGAAAATTCGGTAAAAGGGATGTAGGCAAATTTATCAAAAGCAAAACCACTCGATAGATATCCTTGGATAAATTCCGATTTCTCTGGGAGAGGAGAAAGAGATTGCCGAACCGATTCTTCCTCTTTTTCCCCTTCAACAAGAAAGATGTGCTTTTGATTGGGGTCTAAATTGGTAATATCAATTGAATAAAAGGGGTGGTGAAATCTAGTGCAGGCAAGTTTTTTCCCTAGAATTTCTAAACTACCATCTTCAGATAAAGACTCTAAAGGGTGATCGCTAAAGTAAACCCTTTTTGCAGAGCTCTCAAGAAATCCAGGAAAGTCCATAAAAAATTTTGATTGAAATCCGGCTAACTGCTTTAACTGAACATAGTGATCTTCAATTGCTAGGATATCCTCAAATACAACAATAGCACCACTCATGTAATCAAGAAGGGATTCGAGTTTTGGCTCCTTGAATATTGTTTCATACTCATCTGCATGAGAGAAAGTAAGCTCCCCGACTTTCTCTATAGACCTCTGACTCATCGGATCAAAAATTCGAATTGCTTCAATTTGATCGCCAAAAAATTCAATACGAAAGGGTGTCTTTTCAGAAATCGGAAATACATCAATGATCCCGCCACGAACAGCAAACTTCCCCTTATCATCTACAAGTTTAACTTCTTCGTAACCAAGCGATTTCAATATGTAAATGAGATCTTCAAATACGACATCTTGCCCCTCTTTCAAGCTCCAAAAAAGAGATTCGAGCGTTTTTCTTGGCACAACTTTTTGTAAAAATGATTGCAAGGAGGTCAATAAAATTTGCGGCGATTTACCTAAAGAGAGCTTATGTAGAACTTCCAGCCTTCTCCCCATAATATCCCTGCTCGGCGGTAATTCTTCACCGGGCAGAGCTTCCCAAGAAGGCATCTCTAAAACAGCGATTTTGTGAAAAAAGGCTAAGTCTTGAAACAGCTGGTTTTCATGCGCATCACTTGTGATTATAATTAGGGGTTTGGAAGTAAGTTTGTGAATTTCATGGATTAAGAGTGCCTTAGGGCTTTCCCATAACCCTTCAAACAATAAAGTAGAGCTGGAAAGAGACTTCTCCAGCTCCGCAAAATAAGGGCTATCTAATTGGGTTACCTTTTCCATATGGGGAAGCAATTATCAAACAAAAGGCAATTCCTAAGCTAGCTTTTTTCTTCTTCTTAAAAAAGCATCAATTGTTCAATCAATAACTAAATCTATAAAGGGATCAGGGGCTCTAATCGCATTATGGGCAAATCTAGGTTCTTCAGTAGCGATTCTAAGCGCGTCACTTACTTTAATATAGTGCCAGTCAGCGAAATCAGTATCGTCCCAATCCCTATCATGAATGGGGATACACATTTCATTTCTGTAGTAAAAAAAGTCGCCTACAGTGCAAGGAATGAGTCTATCAAATTTAGCAGAAAGAAGATTGGTTTTTTCAGAGGAAGCCTCTTTGCTCGCCATAATAAGAGCGCGATTCTCTGCCGTGAGCATAAGGCCAGTTTCTGGTCGGATACCTGTTCTTGCAAAGGCATTTGCTAATTGAGTTAGGCAGCTCTTAATTTCTATCACACCTTCTCGACTCTCGAAATCCTTGTCAAAAATAATTGCCATCTCTTTTCCAATTTGATGACGTGAAGCCAAATTGGCTCTATTTTGTATTTTAAAGCCTACTCGGGGAGCGCCCTCGCCCAGTAAAATCTGAGTAAATAAAGGAATAGCAATCTTCATTTGCGAAGGATCAATACTTACATGAATCTTCCATTCACCAGCCCCTTCAAAACCAATACCGCCAGATCCAAGAGCAGGTTCGCTGTCAGGCGCAACCATTATCCATTCGCCCCGTGGGGATTCATACAATTCTAAAATTTTTGTTAAAATAGCTGTGACTCTATCTGGGACATGAATCATAGGTTCCACTATCAAAGGGCTCTCCATACCAGCTCCCGTGCCAGCGCCTGCTCCAAAACCCGCTCCAAAACCCGCTCCAATAGCTGGTTCAACGCCTGCTCCAAAACCCGATCCAATACCTGGACCAACGCCTGGTTCAACGCCTGGACCAACGTCTGGACGAACGCCTGCTATTAGTGGCAAATGAGATTCGGCGTTTGGCTGGAATTGGGGGGTAGGAGTAGTAGTTTGTTGGCTGATCATCCTAGTCAAAGAATGTAAAGCTCTAAGGACCGAATTGCAACTTATTGATATTAAGTAAAATAAATTTTTCGCTAATGACTTAATTTTATCAGTTAGAGAAAGAGAATGGGTGTGCTTGAAAAATTGATCGGGAGGGTGCTGTGTGGATGAGGGGGTTCTTACAATTAGGGGAGTAGACATAGTTAGGTAGCCTTTAAATTAAAAATTTTATGCTATTGTTTGTTTTTTTTCGTAATTATAGCATAAATCTATAATTAGGTCGCTTAAAATAAATAAAAGGAGAGGAGCTGGAAAGTACGTTATCCAGCTCCATACAATAGCGCCCTCTAGGTAGGCTTTTCAGTCATTCTAATGTTGTAGAGTGGGTTCGAATTGCCTGTAAGTACTGATTGAACTCTTCCAAAATGGTTTCAAAAGCTTCGCAAGGGGATACAACGGGTCTTTGATTGTAGACGTGAGAGAGTGCCCGTCCATAAGTCAAGTTGCCTCTCTTCATTAGATAGGCTATTGTAAGAGATGCGCTTCGCGATACTCCTTCTGTGCAGCTAATCAAAACGTTCCCTTTTGCCCTTTCTTTATCAATAATAGCAAAAGCATCCACAAACCAGGTGCTGGGATCTTCTGCATTATAGCCTTCTCCAGAAACAGCTCTTAAAAATGTTTCCCTATTATTGTCTGGGGTGATAAATGTTGTTAGCTTCCCTGGTTGTTGCTGCTCTGCTGGGATATCCGACATTGAAGCAGCCGAAAAAACGCGATGATTAAGGTGAACATTATAGGAAAATTTTTGCTCAAAGGCAATAGACGTAGTTGTTGTGGGAGTTAATCTAATCGTGAATTCCCCTCCTAAATAATAAGTAGCGCCTTGGCCTCCTAAATACAAATTATCTGCTATTTGTTGGTACACCAAAGGCGCAGCGGTAGTAAAATAGTCTCTAAGGTAAGGCTCAGTTGATAATAATAGCGGCGACTCATATAGGTTAAGTTGAGCTTCTAATGCGGTCTCGACTTCTGTGCGTCCACTTTTTCCCAATGTAGATATTTCTATCATGCCCATTAAACGTGCTGCAGAGTCAATTGTCTTGAAATTAGAAAATTCGCCTTTCCTTAGTGGATTTGGACTTGTTAGAAATTGAAAGCCTTTCAGAATAAGTAGCTCGCCTTCACCAGTATCAGCACCTGCGCCCGTACCTGCGCCTGCACCTGCTTGTGCTTCTGGATGTGCTTCTGGATGTGCTTCTGGATGTGCTTCTGGATGTGCTTCTGGATGTGCTTCTGGATGTGCTTCTGGATGTGCTTCTGGATGTGCTTCTGGCTGTGCTTCT
>JACCDG012082080.1_pt1 | contig 25477 bp, 24 predicted proteins | sample 7442471 | NCBI WGS metagenome assembly JACCDG01 (sample SAMN15323444, study PRJNA562643) | freshwater metagenome | isolation source: river surface water | place: USA:Blue River Watershed | collected 2017-08-17 | reverse complement strand
TTGAGTTTTTAAGGCCCTCCAAAATACTTTTAACGGCATTGATGTTGAAATCGCGTAATTGATTAAAACTTCCCCAACGGGTTTCTTTGGCTGGAATCACATTGTTTTTCAACCAAGTTCCATTGGAGTATTCAACAAAATCATCTCCCGGCTTCACCGAAAGATTCATATTGGCACGGTCGATGAACTTCGCCGGCGTTTGCGCCTGGAGATCTTGGGTAGACATACCCAAAACCAACAAGCCTAATAGAAGGTAATTTTTTCTCATGTGCTATTTAAGATGAAGTAGAAATAACTAATTTACGAAGCTAAATGTTTATCATGAAAAAAATTGTATTCTTTATCTTAATTGCTAGCAGCTTTTGTGCTCTTGGTCAAAAACCAGCGATGTCCCATGAAGCCATGTGGATGTTGAAAAAAATAGGGGCGCCAGCCCTAAGTCCTTCGGGAAAATGGGTTGTGTATAGTCGGACCGAAACCTCCTATAATTCGGAGGAGCAAAGTACAGATCTTTGGTTAGCCGCAGCAGATGGTTTATCCGAACCGCGTAAAATTACCAATTCCAAAGGGGGCGAAGATGCCTATTTTTGGCACCCCACGAAACACCAAATCTATTTTACGGCCAAACGAGAAGGGGATGAGGCTGCTCAATTGTATCAATTGAATTTGGATTTTGGCGGTGAAGCGCAACGCATAACCAATTTATCCACAGGAGTTTCAAGTCCTAAAATTAGTTCCGATGGGAAGCTGATTGCCTTTACTTCGCGTGTTTATCCTACTGCATTTACGGATTCGATAAGCAAAAAAATCGCGGAAGAAAAGAAGAAAGTGAAGACAAAAGCCCGGGTCTATACGTCTTTCCCAATCCGGTATTGGGATAGCTGGTTAGATGAAAAACAATCCCATGTCTTTGTTTTGGATGTAACTGCGGCTAAACCAAGCCCCAAAAATATATTCAATAAGGTTTCATTGGTTGAATCCAAAGGTTTTCAATTAGGTTCGTTTACCTTCTCTCCGGATGCCGCTGAAATTATTTTCACAGCCACAACGGAATACAATACGACTGCCTATCAGTCGGCAAATTCGTACATCTATTCAGTTGGCATTTCAGGTGGGCCTGAAAAATTGTTGAAAAATGATGCCGATTATTCGCAAGTGCAATGTTCTGAAGATGGTAAATATGTCATTGCCACTGGACATACCAATGGCAATAAAATATATTATTTAGATCACCTGTACCGTTTTACTTGGCCTAGCATGGAAGCGAAAACCGAATTAGCGGCAGGCCTGGATCGTCCAATCAATGATTGGGAAGTGGCTGGAAATTCCATATATGCGAGTATCGAAGATCAGGGTGTCGATCGTGTCGTTCAAGTTTCAATCGATCATGGAGGGATTTCTTCGCTGCTTGGAGGTGATGCTGGGTCCTATACGGGGCTTTCTGTTGCCGGAAATAAATTTGCATTTACCTACCAAAACGTCGCTCGACCTGCTGAAGTCTTCGTTTACCAAGGGGGGCAAAAGATTGCCATTTCTAAAGCGAATGATATGGCTTTAGCCAACTTGGATTTACCCCAAGCGGAGGTATTTTGGACCAAATCTTCACGGGGTAAAATGATTCGCAGTGTTTTGTTGAAGCCGGCTGGATTCGATGCTTCGAAGAAATATCCCTTGTTTGTTTTGATGCACGGAGGTCCAGCAAGCTCTTTTAAAGATGTTTTTGGTTACCGCTGGAATCCCTACATTTTAGGAGCTCCAGGTTATATCATTGTCATGACAGATTACACGGGTTCTGTGGGCTATGGCGAAAAGTTTGCGCAAGACATTCAATATGATCCATTCAAGGGACCCGGCAATGAAATCCTTGAAGCAGCTGCAGATGCGATAAAGCGCTATTCATTTATTGATGCGTCTCGTCAGGCGGCTGGTGGAGCGTCCTATGGGGGGCATTTGGCCAACTGGATGCAGGCGACTACCTCGCATTTCAAATGTTTGATTTCCCACGCAGGTTTGGTGAATTCAGAAGCACAATGGGGAACCTCGGATGTGATTTGGGGGAGGGAGTTGATGAATGGCGGAACCCCTTGGGTGCCTACTAAAACTTGGAAAGAACAAAATCCAATGCGTTTTGCCGCTAATTTCAAAACACCGATGTTGTTGACCGTAGGAGAAAATGACTTCCGTGTGCCGATCAACAATACCTTGGAGAACTGGAGTATTCACCAACGCCTTAAAATTCCGAGCAAATTGATTGTTTTCCCTGGCGAAAATCACTGGATTTTAAATCCGGATAATTCGAAATTCCATTATCAGGAAATTGGGAATTGGTTGGCGACCTATTTAAAATAGTCGCTAGTCGCTAGTCACTAGTCCTGTTGAAAAGGTTTAAATCATCCTTTGACTAGCGACTGACGACTAGCGACTGCTACTTACAGCACCACCATCTTCCCCGTCCTGACCGACTCATCGCACGCAAACGCAATGCGAAGGCTATTGACTGCATCCTCCACATGGTCCGTTAGATCCACATCTTCTTGAATGGCGTGCAAGAAATAGGCTTGCTCCCGGTCGCACAATCCTTGGTGATCCGGCTCATCCGTTAAATTAATCCACTCATCTGGACGCGTAAATTCATTTTCAGAATTTATGTAGGCATGATGAACACGAAGCGATTCCGTTTTCGTATGTGATTCCACCGAATCCGATTTCCCTTCCCCGCTGGCGTTTTGTGCCACGATGGAAACGGATCCTTTCGGGCCAAAAACATCCTTGACGAAATAGGCTGTTTGGGAAATCATAGGACCCCAACCGGCTTCATACCAACCCACAGATCCATCTTCAAATTGAATCTGTAATTGGCCATAATTATAATTTCCTGCCGGAATGTCGTCAGTCATACGTGCCCCAATCGCCGACACGCGTAGCGGTTTCGACCGCGTCATTTGGCACATCACATCAATGTAATGAACCCCGCAATCTACGATGGGACTCAAACTATTCATCAAATTACGGTGAACATCCCACATGTAGCCATGCGATTGTTGGTTTAAATTCATGCGCATCACCAAGGGTTTCCCCATTTCTTTGGCTACCTCAATGAATTTAATCCAGGAAGGATGATGACGCAATATATAACCAACAACGAGTTTTTTGCCAGTTTTTTTGGCCACCTCAGCTACCCGAATGGCTCCTGCAAGGCTGTCGGCAATGGGCTTCTCGATAAACACATGGGAACCCGCTTCCATGGCTAAAATTGCATACTCCTCATGGGTGTCTGGATAGGTCGAAATACAAACGGCGTCAGGTTTAGTCTCCGCGAGTGCGGATTTATATTCGTCGAAGAGCGGATATCCACCCCCTAATTTTTGATTTAAAGTTTCCTTGCTTTTGCCTGGGGAAACGAGGCCACAAATTTCAAAAGAAGGAGAATGATGATAGGCGGTAGCATGGGAAGCGCCCATATTTCCACATCCAACTACCAATACGCGAATCGTTTTCATATTTTCAGGTTTACGCCTATAAGTTAACAAGAATGATTATAATTGTGAATGATTGGTCTTTATAAAATATGCGCAAGATAGGAATCATTTTACTGTTCGTTTGTCAGGGCTTATTGGCTCAAAACCTGAAAGGTGTTACTGGAATTCCGGATAGCTTCTTCGCCAATTATACAACTTGGAAATCATCCTTGTCGACAGATCCAAGTCTACGACTCGCGGAATATACTTCGGGTACTGTTCCACCTGCACATTCGATTGTTTATAAGCAAATAGGTCCTAGGAAATTAGTGTTGGATGTCTATGGTTCCTCAGATAAAAAGTCCCGAAAGTCGCTTTTGTTTTTCCACGGGGGCGGTTGGCGCACAGGTCATCGCTCGCAGCATGTTGCGCTGGCGGAAGCCTTAGTGAAAAAAGGATATCGCGTTTTTTTGGCAGAATATCGCTTGTCGACAGAAGCCTTGTATCCTGCAGCGATGCTCGATGCGCAAGCGGCTTTGATCTATTTACATCGGCATGCCAAATCACTTCATGTTGATCCGAAAAACATATTTGTGGCAGGCTATTCTGCTGGAGGCCAAATGGCAGCCTTACTTGGTGCCGTGCAAGATGAAAATTTATATGGTCAAGGTCAGCAAATCAAAGGGGTCATTGATCTCGATGGAATTTTGGCTTATATACATCCGGAAAGTGGGGAAGGGGATGATCGGGTTCGGACTTCGGCGGCAACGTCGTATTTTGGCTATTCAAAAATAGAAAATCCCGACATGTGGAATCGGGCATCCGCCTTGCATCATGTCAGTAAAAAAGATCCACCTGTTTTGTTTATCAATTCAGGCGTAGATCGGATGCATGCGGGCCGTGATGATTTTCGACAAAAAATGAATGGCTTCGGAATAATGACGGATGTCCATACGTTCGAGGGTTCTCCGCATACTTTTTTGCTTTATACGAAATGGTTTGATCAAACCGTGCAGCTTATCGATCAGTTTATGCAGCAAATTACGGTTTCCAAAGATGGTTCCGGGGATTTTACGAGCATACAATCGGCCATCAACCAAGGCCTAAATAACCAAACCATTTACATCAAAAACGGGACCTATCCAGAGAAAGTCTACATCGATTCCTTGCGTCATGATTTGCGTATTTTAGGCCAATCACGTGGGGGTGTCATTTTGAAATTTACCCAGGCACGGGATATTTGGCGCTGTTCAAATCCGGATGATTATGGGGCAGGAGTTTTGAATATCAAGGGACATGATTTGAGTTTCGAAAATCTGACAGTGATTAATGATTACGGCTTGATTACTCCAAAAGATGTGACGATTCCTTGCCTCAATGAAGCAGGTAAATCAACCGTGTCAACTGTTCAGAAATATGCCTTGCCGAGGGAAGCGGGGGAAAAGGATGGGGAGAAGATCGTGCGCGTGGATGGGCATCAATTTGCCGTTCGCACGATGCCTGGAGCGACTCGATTGAAATTTGAGCATTGTACCTTTCGTTCAGGTGGGGGAGATACAATGAGTCCTTGGGATGTGAATGCGGGAATGTACTATTTGAATGATTGTGAAATAGAAGGAGGCGTGGATCTATACTGTCCAAGAGGCTATGCCCTAGCTGAGAATTGCACTTTTATTTGTCATAACATGAGTGCTGCGATTTGGCATGATGGCTCAGGGTCGGAAGGTGCGAAGTCGGTCTTGAAAAACTGTCGCTTTATCGGGGATCCGGGTTATAAATTAGGCCGATACCACCGCGAAGCACAACTGTTTTTATTCAATTGTAGTTTTGATCAAAACATGGCGGATGCGCCTATTTATCAGTCGGGCGACCGCAAATTGGTTTGGGGGCATCGGATATATTATGCCAATTGCCACCGAAACGGAGGGGATTTTGCTTGGCATCAAACAAATACGGATTTGCGTGCAGCAGATATCAATTTTGCCTGGGTATTTGGAGAAAATTGGAAATAAATTTTTATTGTATCATAAAAATACATTAATTTGTATCCAACCTCTAAACCTATTTAAATCCCATGCAAAGAAGACAGTTTCTTCAACAGTCTAGCGCCTTATTAGCTGGCTCATTCTTTTTACCATCCGTTTTTCATGCGGCTCCGCGTCCAATGGGCGTACAGTTGTTTACCTTGTTTATGACCTTGGATCAAGATGTGAAAGGGAATATGCAAAAGATTGCTGATTTGGGCTATAAAGATATTGAATCGGCGTTCAGTCGGATTGGTGGATTTTATGGCATGTCGGCTACTGAGTTTTCAGATTTGAACAAATCCTTGGGTTTAAATTGGGTTTCGCATCATGTGATGGGAGCACCTTTTAAACCACGTCCAGGTTTTGATACTTCGAAGATGCCGCGCATGAATAATTTGCGGGATGATGCACAAGCAATTGTAGATTCTTTGAAGGGAACATCGGTGAAGTACTTGGTTTGTGCGAATATCCCGATTGGGAATAAAGAGGAAGTTGCTGAAGCGGTTCAGATTTTGACAAAAGCGGGCAAAATTGCTAATGCAGCGGGCCTGACTTTGTGTTACCACAATCATGACAAGGAATTTGAAGTGGTGGATGTTCAAAAGGCATTTGATGTATTCTCAAAAGAAATCCCTGCCGATTTATTGAAATTTGAGTTGGATTTAGGTTGGGCGACGAAAGCGGGTGTAGATCCAGTAGCCTTGTTCAAAGCGCAGCCAGGGCGTTTCCCATTGTGCCACATCAAGGATTTTGATGAAGGATTTAAAAATATTGTGCCTGCCGGTGCTGGTATCGTGAATTTCAAACGCATTTTGGATGCCTCATCCATCGCGGGTATGAAGCATTTCTTCATTGAGCATGATATGCCCAAAGACGCAATTGAAAGCCTAACAATTGGCAAGAAAAATATTGGCCCCTTGTTGTAATAATATAGATTAATGATTGATTCTTTGAAAGCGTGAGACGTATGTTTCGCGCTTTTTTTATGTCAAAAAAGAGCTAAGAACTAAGAGTTATCTTTTCAATGAAGCATTGAAATATTTCTACCTCTTAGCTCTTAGTTCTTAACTCTTAATTCTAATCTTAGTTTAATATCCTAAACTGATAAGCTCCTAACATCAAATGGTCGTGATCCATGCCTACGGGTAAGGTTTCGCCTGACCATAAATCTTGTACTTGACTCGGCCTTTGACCATTTTCTTCCATGATAAACCAGGAGATCGATTGGGGTTGCGCACTGAAATTAAACAAACAAGTCAATTTTTCACCATCCTTGAATCGGACAAATCCGGCTACCGAATTATTTTGATTTGGAATCCATTGGATGTTTTTCTGGTCGGCGAGAATAGCCATTGACCTGCGTAGCTTAATCAATTTCTGTAAAGCAGTATAAACCCGATTTTCAATGCTCCCTTGCTTGTCAACTAATTTATTACGTTCCCAATTGATGATAGGGCGGTGCATCCAGCGGTTATCATAACTCTTACCTGGATCCGCTAAATAGCTGTAGTCATTTGTGTAGCCTGCTTCATCACCATAGAATAACATGGGAACGCCACCGACCAACATGCTCATGGACTGCATTAAAATAATCTTATCGATCGATGTCTGAATTAGATTGGAATCTTTCATTTCCAAGGCATGCTCCAGCCCACAAAGTGAAGCCAAAGAACCCGATAATCGAGCATCTTGGGTTTTCGGATTCACCGCAAAAAGTGCACCTTTGGCAGGAGAACCTGGATGAGCTCCGCTGTAGTAGTTTTTAATATATGATCGGTGATCATAGGGCGTGAAACCCGCTTGTTCAATCATGTAGTCATCATATCCCAATCCAATGTCGTCATGGCAACGCGTGTAGGTCAACCAAGTTGCCCCCAAAGGTTTACGCAATAATTCATGTTGGGCATTCTGCATAATGCGAACATCGCCGGTTGCCAAAGCATCCCATTGAACGGCCATTTGCGTTGCATTGTAGGCAAAATCACATTCATGCGTCTCATAACGTCCTGTACCAAAATAAGCCATGATTTGTGCAGGAGCAACAATGGCTTCCCCTAAGATAGCCATTCCTGGGGTCGCTACCTCGACGCACATTTTAATCAATTGCAATAATTGATGGGCCTCCGGAAGATTTTGACAACTTGTTCCCATTTGCTTCCAGATAAAAGCCGGTGCATCAATGCGTACAACGTCCACGCCCAAATTGGCATAGAAAAACACATTCCCAAGCATCTCAATAAATACCTTCGGGTTGGTATAATTCAAATCCCATTGGTAGTGATGAAACACGGTCATGACCCATTTGTCCAATTTCTCATCGTAGGTAAAGCTTCCTGGGGAACTCTCCGGGAAAATTTCGGGCATCGTTTCCTCCATTTGATCAGGGATCCGACGGTCATCATACATGTAGAAATAGTCTTGGTATTCTTTGATTCCTGATTTCGCCAATTTCGCCCACTCATGGTGATGGGAAGTATGATTTAAGACGATGTCAATCATCAGGTACATGTCCTCCGATTGCAACGTTGATTGAAAAGCGCGTAAATCCTCAATAGAACCTAATCGATCTTCCACCACTCGAAAATCCTCTACCGCATATCCGCCGTCACTCTCCCCCTCTGGGCTTTTGAATAGTGGCATCAGATGAAGGAAATTAACGCCCAATTGCTTTAAATAGGATAATTTACTGGGCATTTGCTTAATCGTACCCGCAAAACGATCCACGTACAAACTCATGCCCACCAAGTCTTGACTCAGGAACCATTGGCCTTTTTTGTCTTTCGCGACATCACGCTTTTTAAGTTCATCCGAACGATCCACATAGGCTTGGCAAATGGAATCTAATAATTGATCAAACAAAATGGCCGATTGTGGATGAATTCCATAGATCGTTTGAAAATGCGATCGAATGTCATCGATGTTCGCTGTGAAGCGTTCAACGAATTTGGCGTCCTTGATGTTGTGCGTTTTGACTAGCTCGTGGAGCTTTTGTTGAAGGGTAGCGTTATACACGGTATTAATTAAAAATGCTGTTGTTCAAATGTTTAAATGCTTCCATGGCGCCCATGTATTCACAGGTACGCGCGCCGGCTTTATTGGCATTTTGGATAATTTTATTCCAGTCTTCAAAATCTAAATTCACGGGATTCAAGGAAGCCTCATCTAATTGATATAAGACGGCACCTACGAAGGCATCGCCTGCTCCTGTTGTATCCGTGGGCTTGATTTGAATACTCGGAATGATGTAGGTTTTTCCTTGCAAACCTAACATCGTACCATCCTTACCCAATGTAATCGTAAATACGCCTGGGATGTTGGTCAAAAGTTCTTCAGCAGCTTCTTCTAAACTTGCTTTACCCGTTATCAACATCGCTTCCTCGTCACTTAACTTCGTAAAATGGGCCTGTTTCAGATAGATCCAAGATTGTTTGATGAAGCTTTCTTGTTTGTCGCCAAATAATAAATGCCGGTAATTGGGATCAAAACTGATCGTTTTTCCTTGGTTTTTGGCGCTTTCTAAGAGAAAATAATAGGCTGCATTCAAAGGGCCATCCAAAAAGGCGGTTGCCGATCCAAAATGGATAATGTTTGTGTCTGATAAATCAATCGCCGCGACATCCTCCACGCTCAATTGGGCATCAGCCCCTCGGTTAAATACGAAATCTCGTTCCCCATCAAGCATCAAGGAGACAAAAGCGAAGGTCGTAAAATGATTTGAATCCAAATGGACATGTTTCGTGTCTACACGGAAATCTTCCATTACCTGATTCAACTGCTTACCAAATGGGTCATTTCCTACTTTCGCAGCAAGAGCGACGGATCCGCCCAAAGCGCCGATAGCCGCCGCCACATTGGTGGGAGCACCTCCCGGTTTTTTTAAGAAATTTTGTCCGTCCGACAGGCTAGAACCTTTGTCGGTACAAATCATATCGATCAAGGCTTCGCCAATACACAATACACTCATTAGGCAGTTTTATTTGGGGATGGTTTGATAAATGCGGTTGCTAGGGCTGCAATGGCCAATAACGCGCCTGCAAAGGTAATCGCATTTCTTGGATCATTGGCTAAAAAATGCTTTAAAATATACCCAAACGAGATATTTTGTAGGATCATCGGTATCACAATCATCATGTTGATGATGCCCATGTATACGCCGTAGCGTTCTTTGGGAATGTCACTCACAACCAATAAATAAGGGATTCCCATCATACTAGCCCAGCCTATTCCGAAACCCGTGATTGCAAAGAATAAAAGGTTTTTGTTCTCAATATGGGGGAATGCTAAGAAACCAGCCGCGGCGAGTAAAAGACATGTCATGTGTACCGTTTTGGCTCCATATTTTTGGGCATATTTAGCTAATGCTAATGCTGAAAGGAAGGTCACTACATTGTACCATCCATTGACTAAACCGGTCCATGAAACGGCTTCCTCATAAAGCGATGGGTTATCTTTGGGGGTCGCATTCCAAACAGATAAGGCGATACTTTTTGAGGAATTTTGCCAATAACAAAATAGGGCATACCATTGAAATAAATACACCAGCGCTAGTTGCCACATGACCTTGGGCATTTCACCGATGGCATGAAAAATTTCGGAAATGGATTCTGTTACGCTGACTTTTTTAGCTCGGATTTGCGCTAATTCTTCCGCGGATGGTTCAATTTCGGAGGTAGTTCGCATGCTCCACCAGATCGATCCAATGGAACAAACCGACCCTAAAAAGAAGGACGCATAGACCCAGGTAGGTAATGAACCTGTTTTTCCAATGAAAATCAATGGGAAAATGAACAAGGATAGATTTGCCAAAGTTTGCCCAAATCCCGTAAAAAAGCTCTGCATCTGAAAGCCTGTGGGTTGCTGCTCCTCGTTGAGCTTATCTGCCACAAAAGCACGGTAAGGTTCCATCGCCGTGTTATTTCCTGCATCTAGAATCCAAAGTAAACTCGCCGCCATCCAAAGCGTCGAGCTGAATGGATATAGCAAAAGACAAATGCTACAAAGTAAGGCCCCAATGAAGAAAAAGGGTTTTCTGCGTCCCCATCGCGGATGCCAGGTGCTATCACTTAATGCCCCAATGAAAGGTTGAATGAGTAAGCCCGTTACGGGTCCTGCTAAATTTAATAAGGGAATCTCGTCTGGGCTGGCGCCTAGAAAATCATATATGGGATTAACCGCACTCTGTTGAAGACCAAAGGAATATTGAATACCGAAAAAGCCAACATTCATGTTGATGATCTGACTTAAACTGAGTGAAGGTTTTTTCAAGGACATAATTATAGGTTTATTTTCAGATTAAATTTAATTAATCTAATTGTCTGCCGCAAACTGTTCTACACTGTCGGCTTAATATTCTTGCGATAAGGGATGTATCATTAATTCATCGATGACCACATGGGCCGGTTGATTCATTACATAATAGATGCTGTTGGCCATGTCTTCAGAACTTAACCAATTTTGGTGGCTGGCATCTCCCTGAGGTTCTGCGTGAAAATGGGAGTCGACCAGTCCCGAATAAATGCAAGAGACCTTGATTCCCGCTTTTCGAACTTCCTTACGAAGCGCTTCCGTAAAGGCATGTTGCGCATATTTGGATGCACAATACAAGGAACCACCATCAAAAACGCGCTTGGCCACATCGGAGGCGACCGAAATGATATGCCCTTTCTTTGCTTCACGCATGTGGGGTAGTATGTTTTGCGTGAATAGAAATGTACCCTTCACATTGGTGTCAAATACCTGATCCCATTTTTCTTCGGAATATGATTCCGTGGGACCGAAAGCCCCCACACCAGCATTATTGATTAAGAAATCGATCTTGCCAAACGTATGCGCCGTTTTTTCAACGGCCGTTTGGACAAATGTACTATCGGAAACATCGCCAGCAAAGTACAAGGGCCGATGTCCGATCTCGGTAATTTCGGCTGCAAGGTCTTTGAGTTCGCCGACATTCCGTGCGATTAAACTGAGTTGGAAATTGTGTTGCGCGAGTAAAATGGCGAGGGCCCGACCGATACCTCGAGATGCACCGGTGACGATAGCTGAAGGATAGTTATTGTTCATATTTCAAACATACGCAATATTTGGTCTATCTAGGTAGGTATTTGGCCGACATATTTCCGCATTAGTTCGACAAAGCTCAAAACTTTGTTTCTGCTGAGCTATTTTTGAAAAATGAAGCGGAAAACATTTCTTAAAAAAACAGGCTCAGTCCTCCTAGCACCAATTGTTGCTATGTCATGCATCAAGAATCAAGATGATGCAGCAATTACACCCACTACGGCTCCGAGTTCGGGAACTTGTAAAGTGGGCGATACTGAAACTGACGGTCCCTATCCCTTATACAATAAGCGAGATGCCTCTATCACGCATACGGATATTACGGAAGGCAAAACAGGCTTGCCGCTCAGTATGGCAATTACGATCCGGAATGTGAATAATAATTGTGCCGTTGTGCCGGATGCCCGTGTAGATATTTGGCATTGCGACAAGGATGGCTATTATTCAGGATATGTGAATCAAGGATATTTAGGAAATCAAGATAACACAGCCAAGACATTTTGTCGGGGCATCGCCACAGCTGATTCACAAGGTGTTGCGCGTTTTCAAACCATATATCCTGGTTGGTACCAAGGACGCGTGACTCACATTCATGCGCAAATTTACGTGGGTGGCCAATTGAAGTTAACGACTCAAATCGCATTTCCGGAGGAAATCAATACGGCTGTATACACCACAGAATTGTATAAATCGCATGGTCAAAATGCCACGAAGAATACCACAGACAATATTATTCGAGATTCCCTGTCCAACGAACTCGCGACAGTTGCCGCGAATGCTGTAACGGGAGGATATGATTTAGTACACACGATTAATATAGCCGTTTAATCTTTTGTTTATTGAATAATTTTTGGTTTAATTTGGATAATTCTAATTCAATTAAGCCATGAAAAAGGTCAAAGACATTTTAACCAAAAAGGGGGCGAAGGTCATTTCAATCCCTTCGGATGCCAAGATTATCGAGGCATTGCAGCTCATGCAAGATTGTAATGTGGGTTCTGTGGTGGTCATGGATCATGGTCAATACCGCGGAATTCTAACCGAGCGCGACTATGCGCGAAAGGTTATTTTGTTGGATAAAAATTCATCAGATACTACAGTTTCTGAAATCATGTCGACAGACCTACCCGGTGTTGAATTGGGTAGTTCCATCGAAATTTGCATGATATTGATGTCGGAACGGAACATCCGCTACCTTCCTGTTGTCGAAAACGGTGAATTAATTGGGATCATTTCAAGTAATGACTTGATTAAAGCAACCATTCAAGATCATTTGGAAACAATTGAGCATCTGAAAAATTACATTCATGCCTAAACAGGTTGCGTTTCTAATCAATCCCTTTAAACGCGATCATTTGCGCGATTATGTGAACTGGGTACGAACATGCGTGGATTTTCAGCTAAGCATTTTTGATGATCTTTGGCCTGATTCGTTGGAAGCATACGTGGAAGTTTGGATCATGGGAGGTGATGGCACGTTCAATTATTTTGTGAATCGATATCCGGATTGTGCGATTCCGATTGCCTTGTTTAAGGGAGGGACAGGCAATGATTTTTATTGGAAATTATATGGTGAAATCTCGCGTGAGTTGCATTTGAAAGTCGTGCTAGAAGGCAAATTTGAATTTATCGATGCAGGAAAGGTAAATTCCATGTTCTTCTTAAATGGTGTGGGAATTGGAATTGAGGGGGAGGTTTTGATGGCCATGGATGCGATTCGTTGGATCGGGGGTGCATTAGGGTATTATTTGGCAGCAATTCCTGCCTTGTTCCGATTTAAGACATATGCAATTCGAGCTTGTCAGCCTGTATTTTTATGCATGGTATTTAACAGTGCGCGTGCTGGAGGGGGCTTTCTTTTTTTTCCGAGTGCCGACGTGCAAGATGGGGAATTAGATATGCTTACCTGTGATCCTTTACCGGTTTGGAAGCGTTTGCTCTATATGCCTATTATACAGTCGGGAGGACATGTCAACTTGCCATTTATTCAGTTTTCTAAAATCAAGTCGGAGCGCATCGTCTGCAATCGAGTCCTGCGTGCCCAGGTCGATGGGGAGGTTTTAGTTTCAGATACGTTTGAATTTACAATTCTTCCTGCTAAATTTAAATTCATCGTACCTAATAACTAAGACCCCAATGCGTAATCGACTGCTGGCATTCGCCACCTTGTTACTTTTCACTTTTCATGCCTTTGGACAAGAAGCAGACAAAAAGAAAGTCATTCAATCCATTCAACATCGTTCGGAACAATACGGACAAATCGCCCAAAAAATCTGGAACTTGGCCGAAGTGGGCTACAAGGAAAAACAAAGTTCCTTGTTGCTGCAAGAGACTTTACGGCAAGCTGGATTTCAGGTTGAGGCAGGTGTAGCTGATATTCCGACTGCTTTTGTTGCCACGTATGGACAAGGGAAACCTGTGATTGGAATTATGGCGGAATACGATGCATTACCGGGATTATCTCAGGATTCCATTCCGACGAAACGAAGTGCAGGGGGCAATTCGGGACATGCTTGTGGACATCATTTATTTGGAACGGGTTCTGTTGCTGCGGCAATTGCAGTTAAAGAATGGATGAAGGAATCAGGGCAAAAAGGTACGATCAAGTTGTATGGTTGTCCTGCGGAAGAAGGTGGTTCGGGGAAAGTTTACATGGTTCGTGCGGGTTTATTTAATCAAGCTGATGTGATGTTACATTGGCATCCGAATGATGAGAATACGGTTTCAGCAACCTCTTCTTTGGCAAATAAGGCCGGTAAATTTCGATTCTATGGTTTGTCGTCTCATGCAGCAGCTTCACCTGAGCGAGGACGTTCCGCATTAGATGCGGTGGAAGCGATGGATTACATGGCCAATCTGATGCGGGAACATGTGCCGTCTTCCACCCGAATTCATTACGTGATTACGAATGGCGGTAAGGCACCCAATATTGTTCCCGATTATGCAGAAGTTTATTATTATGTGCGTTCGCCCCAACGTGACATTGTGATGGATGTATGGAATCGCATTGAAAAAGCGGCGGAAGGTGCCGCACTAGGAACTGGTACTCGCTATGAAGTGGAATTAATCGGCGGAGTATATGAGGTGTTGCCCAATGAACATTTAGTGAATACCATGGGTAATAATTTGAAGACTGTCGGAGGGTATACGCTAAACCCGAGTGAAACAGCTTTCGCCAAGCAAATTCAACAAACTCCTGGTATGCAAGTGATCGACTTAGCTTCGACCAATCAAGTATTCTTAAATCACCCGGATCCAAGTGGGGGCGGGTCAACAGATGTGGGGGACGTATCCTGGGTAGTTCCTACCGTTGGTTTAGGGACAGCAACGTGGGTTCCGGGGACCGCTGCACATAGTTGGCAGGCCGTAGCTGCCGGAGGCATGACAATCGGCCGAAAAGGAATGATGGTTGCTGCTAAAACACTCGCTTTGACGGCCATCGATCTTTTCAAAAAGCCTGCCTTAATCGAGGAGGCAAGAACGGAGTGGTTATCCAAGCGAGGCGCTGAATTTCAATACAAGAGTTTATTAGGTAACCGAAAGCCAGCACTCAACTACCGCGATTAGGTTCTTTGCTGCTGGTAAAGGCTTGATTTTCTCGTCTGTTGAATCAAGGGTTTCATCGATGTAATTGGTAAGTAGGTCAAATATCATTTTTTAGTAAAGTCTTTTCAGGTAAATTCGACCTTATAAGCTCTCATACCTACAGTAAAATGAATAATGTAAAATACAGTCGCTACGAATTTCTTCGCAAAATGGGTTTTCAAGGCGGTGCATTGATGGCTGTTTTGGCTTCATGTACGCAAGCAGGAGATTCCGTTTTGGAATCCTTAATTGTAAATAAAAATGGAGAAACCGTTGCATCCTTGGATAGCACGACGAATGCGAGTGCCGCTTCGTCTACTTCAGGTTCAACTTCTGGAAGCAACACCAATGGCGGAAGTACATCGACGAGCTTACCAATTGGGAAAGTGACGACGGCTGAATTAGCGAATGTCAAAAGTCCATTACTTAAACTAGACCTCGCACTTTCGACCTACAAGGCCTTGGCTACTACTGGAGGCTACATCACAGTTAACAATGCCATTGTTATTGGTCGAGCCGCTACTGGTGATTATGTCGCCGCTTCAAATTTGTGCACGCACGAACCCAAGCGTCGGGTTGTATTTAACAAAACCGAATATTTTTGCACGGATCACGGCGCACGCTTTTCGTTGACAGGTGCTAATTTAAATACGGTTGCCAAATCGCCATTGACGGTTTATAAGACGGCGAATGACGGCAAAACACTCATCGTTTACGCATAATTCCTATGAAACTAGCTACGATTTTATTTTTTAGCATTTTGTCTTGGATGGGGGATTTTTCCCAAGCCCAAAAAGAGGCCGCGGCCGATAAGAAGTTGATTTTATTGAACTTTTCAGGTTCGGATTGGTGTGGGCCATGCATTAAATTGAAGCATGATGTGTTCGAAAGTGCCACATTTAATGAGTATGCTCCCCATAAACTCGTATTAGTTCGTGCTGATTTTCCACGATTGAAAAAGAATCAATTGGCGACTGACCAACAAGCCCGAAATGATCAGATGGCAGAACGCTACAATCCCAATGGCAAGTTCCCTTTAACGGTCTTGATTAATAGCCAAGGGAAGGTGTTGAAAGAATGGGAGGGGTATCAGCCCTCTGTTCAAAAATTCATCTCTGAAATAGCTTCATTTCAATAATGCCTTTATTTCAGCGAACAGATTTGTTGATGGGTAATCGATTCGACCTGGGGCTCGTTTCGGATAATGCCGCAGCAGCGCTGGAAGGTTTGGAAGAAGCCGTGAAAGAAATAAAACGAATTGAACGCTTGTTGACAACCTTTGACGAACGTAGTCAAACGAATCAAATCAATGCGAATGCAGGAATAAGCCCGGTGGAAGTTGATCACGAGGTTTTTGATTTAATCACGAGGGCACAAAAAATTGCCAATCTCACGCAGGGGGCTTTTGATTTAAGTTATGGATCATTGGATAAACGTCTTTGGAACTTTGATCGAGAAATGACATCCTTACCGAAACCCGCGGATATGGCGGAGGCGGTACGTTTGATCGATTATCAGTCCATTGAATTGAATTCGGCTGACCAAACGGTTTTTCTTCGCAACAAAGGAATGCGGATTGGATTTGGTGGAATAGGCAAAGGTTATGCGGCGGACCGCGCGAAGGCCATGTTAATCGATGGTGGATTCCAACATGGCGTTGTGAATGCTTCTGGCGACATGAGTGCCTGGGGATTGAATGATCAGGGTATGGCTTGGCAGGTGGCCATTGTCGATCCCGATAACCCGAAACGAACGATTGCACATTTTGACTTGAATCATGCCGCTGTGGCAACGTCAGGTAATTATGAAAAATATGTGATGATTGGCGGGAAGAAATATTCCCATACCATCAATCCTCAGACGGGCTATCCCATTCAAGGCATTAAAAGTGTTTCGGTGTTTGCACCGATGGCGGAATTGGCTGATGCCTTAACTACACCTATTGCGGTAATGGGCGTAGAGGTGGGGTTGGATTTAGTCAATCAATTGCAGGGAGTAAATTGTATACTAATCGATGATGATAATCGAATTTTTACATCGAAAAATATTGTTTCACGTGAGGATTAACCCTATGAAAAAATTGCTTATTTGGGCATTTGGCGTGCTGAGTTTGTCATCTTGTACGGTGGTAAAGGAATATCAAAAGAGCCGTATCAACGATTCCGAGATGGAACTTTCCTCGCGGAAAAGCGAGAAGTTTGAACAGGCATTTTATTTGTATCGGGAGGGTGCTTCCGGTGCGAATGGAGGTAAAAGCGGTGGGGGCTGCGGTTGTAACTAAGTATGAAAAAAATTGTCCTAGCCATTGGCCTGTATTGTTCGTTTTTGCAAGGTTCCAAAGCGCAACAAGCCTTATTTACGAATCATCGATCGGATGCAGGATCAACCGATTCCTCGAATTATTCTAAACGCCGATTAAAATTCGAAGAAGCAAATATCGTGACAGGATATTATGACCAAGATGGAAATAATTCAGCCATCACGGGCGGTCGGGGAACCGAGAAATTAACCGATTTAGCGAATTCACTCGAATTACGATTCTCGAAGATCGACCACTACAATCGTACGCATTCCATTACGGCCGATCTAAATATTGACCAATATACGTCTGCTTCGTCCGATAATATCGACCCATTAACCATTTCATCCGCATCGCGCAAGGATACGCATATTTATCCAAGTATATCTTGGTCGGTGAAAGATGATATCTTGGGAATCACACAAGGATTGGCTTATTCGTTTTCAACGGAATATGATTATAAATCGCATGGATTTACGGCTAGTTATTCCAAATTATCCAAGGATAAAAATACCGAATGGTCTTTCAAAGGTGGGGCATTTTTAGACACCTACATGGCGATTTTGCCTTCGGAATTACGTCCAGCCACGTATCCATCTGGAGCGCATGGAGACCAACGAGGGATTGATTATAAGCCTCGGAATTCATTCAATGCCTCATTTTCGGTTTCGCAAGTGATTAATCAACGATTGCAAGTCATGGCTATGATCGAGCCGAGTTTTCAAGAGGGCTTGTTAAGTACTCCTTTTCATCGGGTCTATTTTACGAATGGAAATGCGACGGTAGAGAAATTACCAGGCACGCGAATTAAATTACCCGTGGGATTCCGTTTGAGTTATTTTATGGGGGATAATACCATCATTCGTGCTTTCTATCGCGCTTACATGGATGACTGGGGAATGGTCGCCCATACGGCAAACCTGGAGATACCCTATAAGATTTCCCCTTTCTTTTCGATCAGCCCCTTTTATCGGTATAATGTGCAAGGGAAGGTTGATTATTTCAAGGCCTATGGCTTGCATGCGACGAATGAAAGCTTTTATACCTCGGATTACGATCTGTCTAGCTTCACGAGTCAATTCATGGGTGTTGGTATTCGACTAGCTCCTCCAGGTGGCCTAGCGAATATCGTCAACTGGAATTCCTTGGAACTGCGCTATGGCTATTATTCTCGTTCGAATGGGATGATTGGTCACAGCGTTTCCATGAGTATCAAAATAAAATAGGCTTCGGCCTTTTTTATTTTATTGATTCATCGTAATATTGCAATGTAATAATATTTCAATGGGAATAACCAAAACCGATTTATTTACGGATGAACAAAATGCCATTGCGCAAATGGCCAAGGTCTTAGGGCATCCGGCACGTGTGGCGATTTTACAGCATTTGGTGAAGGCAAAGTCCTGTATCAATGGCGATTTAGTAGCTGAATTGGGACTTGCGCAAGCGACCATTTCCCAGCACCTACGCGAATTGAAGGAGGTCGGTTTTATCCAAGGAACGATTGAAGGGGTTTCCGTTTGTTATTGCATTAACCCGGATAAATGGGCAGCGTTTAGCCAATTGTTCGGTTCGTTTTTTGATCAATATTTTATTTTTCAACAAGATAACTGCTGTTAATATGAGCTTTCCTCGCATGCACGTATCACTTTATGTCAGCAATTTGGCGGCATCTGTGAACTTTTACTCAACTTTTTTTGGTCAGCCTGCTACGAAAATAAAACCAGGTTATGCCAAATATGTATTGGAGTCGCCTTCTTTGATTATTTCATTTATTGAAAATCCAGAACGCGTACAGGCCAATTTTGGTCATTTAGGATTCCAAGTAGAGACCTTCGAAGAAATGTCGAATCGTTTAGTCCAAGCAAGAGCCCAAGGCATTGTTTCCAAAGAAGAAATTGGTACCTCGTGTTGCTATGCCGTTCAAGATAAGTTTTGGGCTACGGATCCCGATGGTGTTCAATGGGAAGTATATTATTTCCATGCGGATGCAGAATTCAATGATCCTCATTATGCTTCTCAAGATGCTTCCGCTTGTTGCATGCCACCTGCTAGCGAAAAACCCAATTTGAAGATTGCTGAAGTACAATCCGCAAATACGTGTGCTCCGGGTTCGGGCTGTTGTTAATAAATTATCAGTTTTTGAATCCCCAATATCGTGCATAACCCTTAGCTTTGGCAAACCTCAAAGGATTGCCAAAGCTTAGCAAAAATACACAACCTATGAATAATCGATTGAATGAAAATTTGGAGTCCATTTTAGCCTTGTCGATTAGCGAAGAGCGTCGGGAAGTTCTTCAACCGTTGATCGAATACATCAAATCCAAGCGTGAAAAAGAACAACCCATCTTATTGAACTTTATTTGTACGCACAATTCTCGGAGGTCACAGCTCGCGCAAATTTGGGCACAAACAGCTGCCGATTATTTTCAATTGGCTGCTCAATGTTATTCGGGGGGTGTAGAAGTAACTGCTTGCAATGAGCGGACTGTTGCCTCATTGGAGCGCATGGGATTTATCGTCTCCAAGCACGGACATTCCAATCCGATTTATTTCATCCTGCACACGGAGGATTCTCGGCCAATGATTGCTTTTTCTAAGCTATATGATGATGTGATTAACCCGCACCGCAACTTCGCATCGGTGATGACCTGTTCGCATGCCGACGAGAATTGTCCGTATTTACCAGGTGCTGAAGTGCGTATTCCGGTTCGTTATGAGGATCCCAAAGCATTTGACGATACCGAACAAGAAGCGGCAAAATATGACGAACGTTCCCGTCAAATTGCCAGTGAGATGTTTTACGTATTTTCGCGGGTTTAGCTGGTATGATCTCGAACGACCAACCAGCGTCCATCGATTTTTTTGAGTAGTAAAGTGAAATAGCCACCTACATCGCCTAAATTAGGACGTTTTAAATTCCACCGACCTAAGACCCAAGCGGTTTGGCTAGCCGTCACATCAACTTCCTGAATGTCAAAGGTTAGGGTTCCCATGGTTTCTCGATTCGGGTAACTGGTCTGATAACGCTTTAGTGTAGCCGTCCAGCCTTTTGTGACACCTCCTTTGCCAATAAATTTGAGGTCATCACTTTTGGCATAGAATTCCATAAATCCCTCGATATTACCTTCATTCCAAAGCTTTTCTTGTGTTTGCAGGACAGCCTTGATCCTAGAAACATCGTTATTTGTTTGTGCGAAAATAGGAAGTGTCCATAAGACCAATGCAATCAATTTCATAAGCTCATTTTTTTCAAAGTAAGCAAATTTTTGTCGACACATGTCGGATTTTTGTATCAATTTTCAAGCTCCAATTTTTAATTCCCGATTAATGTATCATTTTTGTAAAATAATAAATCTCGAAAGACTATGAAGAAATTAGTACTAGCTTTTTCGCTAGCCATTACCTCGCTTGCCGTCTTTGCGCAAGCTCCTGATGAAAATCGTTTCGTCAAATCCGTTCTCGTGGATAAGCTTGATGAGCCGATGGAATTTACCTTTTTACCCGATGGACGAATCGTTTTCGTGGAACGTAAGGGGGAGGTAAAACAATACGATCCTGCGACAGGTATTACGAAGTCGGTAGGTAAGATTGTGACGAATACGAAATATACCAACCGATTAGGTCAGGTACGTGAAGCGGAAGAAGGTGTGATGGGGGTAGTGCTCGATCCTAATTTCAAGGAAAATCACTGGTTGTATATCTATTATGCCCATCCCAAAGAGGCCAAACACGTATTGGCTCGCATGGAATTAAAAGATGAGCAATTGATGATCGACCAACAAAAAATCATCCTCGAAGTACCGACGCAACGTGAAGAATGTTGTCATACCGGTGGTGGTATGGTTTTCGACAAAGCAGGGAACCTATTCCTTACAGTTGGAAATAATACAAGTAATAGTAACTCGGACGGCTATGCGCCAATTGACGAGCGTCCGGGCCAAGCCTATTGGGATGATCAACGTGGGGCATCGAATACGAATGATTTGCGCGGTAAAATTTTGCGTATACATCCAGAAAAAGATGGTTCCTATACGATTCCGAAAGGCAATTTATTCGCGCCAGGCACACCAAAAACACGTCCAGAAATCTACACGATGGGTCACCGTAATCCTTGGAGACCAAGTTTAGATTCGAAAACAGGATTCTTGTATTGGGGTGAAGTAGGACCGGATGCATCTGTTGATTCAGAAAAAGGGCCACGTGGTTACGATGAGTTTAATCAAGCGAAAGGCCCAGGTTATTTCGGTTGGCCCTATTTCATTGGAAATAACCAAGCCTATGCCGATGTGAATTTTGAGACGATGGCGATTGGGCCGAAATTCAATCCTGCGGCTCCGATCAACGATTCGCCAAACAACTCAGGTTTGCGTGAATTACCTCCAGCACAAAAGGCAATGATTTGGTATCCATATGGAACATCGGAGGAGTTTCCATTGGTAGGTTCGTCAGGTCGTTCTGCAACGGGTGGTCCGGTGTATCACCGCAGTGACTTTCCGAATGCGAAACGTGCTTTCCCTGCTTATTATGAGGGAAAGTGGTTGATCGTAGAATTCATGCGCGGCTGGATTATGGCGGTAACGTTGGATGAAAATGGCAATTACAAGTCGATGGAACGTTTTATGCCAAATACGACTTTTGGCTCTGCGATTGATATGGATTTCAGTCCAGAAGGAGATTTATATGTGTTAGAGTACGGTTCGGCATGGTTCCGTGGAAACGACAACGCACGTTTGGTGAAGATTGAATACCAAGGCGGGAATCGTAAACCAGAGGTAGTTGCATCCGCAGTAAGCAAAGCAGGAGCGGCACCTTTCACGACAACTTTATCATCGGAAGGCACGAAAGATGCGGATGGAGATAAATTAACGTATACTTGGACTGTTAAGAAATCGGGCAAATTTGTGAAGAATTTGGCTGGTCCAAATCCACAATTGAGCTTAAAAGAGCCAGGCAAATATGCGGTTACCTTGAAGGCGACGGATCCAAAGGGCTTAAGCAATTTTGCTTTCATGGAGGTTTTGGTGGGTAATGAAGCCCCTGTAGTTGATATTGATTTCAACGGAAATAACCGCTCATTCTATTTCTCAGATTCAGCACCTAAGTACCAGGTGAAGGTTCGTGACCGTGAAGATGGCGAATTAGAGAAGGGTATTTCACCCGATGCCGTAGCGGCAACCTTGGATTACATTCCATTTGGTTATGATCCGATTGAAATGTCTCAAAGTCATCGCAAGGCGGATTCGGATATTTTTGCTTCGGCTGGTTTGCGTTTGATTAATAAGAGCGATTGTAAATCTTGTCACCAATTGAACGTTCGTTCGGTAGGACCTAGCTACAATGAAGTGGCAGTGAAATACAAAGGCCAAAATGTCATTGACCAATTAGCTGATAAAGTAATCACCGGCGGTATGGGCGTTTGGGGCGAGCATGCGATGTCGGCACACCCTGCCATTTCCAAAGCAGATGCGAAGCAAATGGTTTCGTACATTTTAAGCCTAAGTGAGCCAAAAGCGTCGAACAAGATTGCCTTGAAAGGGGAACTTGCCTTGGTGAAGCCGGAAGGACAAAAATCATCGAAAGGGGTATTTGTGGTTCGTGCGACCTATTTAGATAAAGGAAACAAGAAAATCGCTCCGGTACAATCTGAGAAGTGGGTGTTCTTGCGTGCTCCGCAATTGGATGTGGAGAAAGCAGATGTTTCGAAAGGAATTTTGCAATTGATTACACCGGGTCGTTCGACGAACATGGTGGGTCAAAATCCGTATTTAGGTTACAAAGGATTGGATTTAACAGGAATTTCGACGATCGATATTTCAGCGTCCGCACAAGCACGTACGAATGCGGCAGGGGGTGTGATTGAGATTCGTCTAGATTCCCCAACGGGTCCGGTGATTGGTAAGACAAATGCCATTGAGGTATCTCAAGGAGGCTTTGGGCCTCCACCTGCAGCGGCTGCTCCGGGTAAAGGCGCACCTCTAGGAACAGGCGTTGCGAATGCTGCACCGGCCGCTGCTCCAGCAGCTGCGGGAGCTCCGGCTCAACAAGCTCCTCGTCGTCCTGCGGGTTCACCTACTCAAAAAGTAGCGATTCAAGCCACTTCAGGAGAACATGACTTGTATTTTGTCGCGGTTAATCCGAATGCAGCTGAGCAGCAGATTGTCGTGCAAATTCAAGGCATTGAGATGAAAAAATAGTTTTTTCATAAAGTAAAAAGCGGGCTTATTTGTCTTTACGATGAATAAGCCCTTTTTTATGCGTTATACTTTAGCTTTACTTTTGATTTCATCGAGCCTTATGGCTCAGAAAAATATTACAGCAGCCTCCGATGCAACTGCTCCCCTCCATGCCTTGCAACCGGATTATCCGACGCGCTATGGGGCGGCAAATGTACAAGAAGTGCAGTCGGTGATTGATCGTGTATTTAATTATTTGGAGGTCGCTACGCCGAATCATTTTGTGAATAAATCAACGGGAGCTGTTTGGACACCCGGTCAGCCCTTTGAAGATCAGACCGTCTTCTCCAAGGGCGATTTTCGCCCAATTTCCTATGAGTGGGGTGTGACTTATTCGGGTATGTTGGAATTGAGCCGTATTACGGGCGCTCCCCAATACAAGGATTATGTGTTCAATCGCTTGAATTTAATAGCGTCGGCCATTCCAGCCGCTCAGAAAAATGAAACCAAGCATGTATTGCATGGATTGATACACCCTCGGGCACTGGATGATATTGGGGCCATGGGAATGGCGGTAATTAAAGCTAAAAAAGCGGGTTTTACGACGGATATGTCCTTTGTGACCAAACGCGCCGCAGACTTTATTTTGAAAGAAGAGCATCGTTTGCCGGATCATACCTTGGTGCGTGTACGTCCTTTGCACCACACCATGTGGTTAGATGATGTGTACATGGCGATTCCTGCTTTATTGCAATTGGGCGAATACGATGAAGCAGTCTTTCAGTTTAATGCTTATCGTAAACGGATGTATAATCCCAATTTACACATTTACATGCATGGGTATTTGGTTGACGCGGAGGAGCATCCAGAATTTCATTGGGCACGCGCCAACGGTTGGGCTTTGTTAACCACCTGCGAAATGTTGGAATTCTTGCCGGCAAATCACCCTGCTCGTCCTGAAATCATGAAACAATTGAAAGACCATTTAAAGGGCTTGATGTCGTATCAAGATGGAACGGGCTTTTGGCATCAGTTGATCGATAAAAATGACTCGTATTTAGAAACTTCGGCAACGGCCATTTATACCTATGTGATGGCCAAAGGTATTAACATGGGATGGTTGGACCCGAAAATATATGGACCTGCCGCTTTGTTGGGCTGGAATGCGGTGACCACACGTGTGAATGATAAGGGGCATGTGGAGGGTACCTGTGTGGGAACGGGTTTGGCTTGGGATCCGGCATTTTACTATTACCGACCGATTTCTCCTTTTGCGGCACATGGCTATGGACCCGTATTATTGGCGGGTTCTGCGATCATGGAGTTGGTCAAAACAAAGAATTATCAAATTAATGATTCGGCAGTGCATTTGAAATAAAGAATTCCTGTCCTATCTTCGCACCGTGAAACGCATAATCGCCCTTTTATTGTTTCTTGCGATGCAGTTACCCTTGATGAATCAGTGGGGTGCTGTGGCGTATTATCGGGTGAATCAGGACTATATTGCTAAAAATCTTTGCGAAAATCGGGATAAACCGATGATGAATTGTAATGGACAGTGTTATTTGGCCAAACAATTAAAGGCTGCCGAGGAAAAGGAACAAAAATCCAATTCTGAGCGATTGGAAAAGATGCCCGAAGTAGTTTTAAGCTTTCAAGCAATTCAGCCTATTTTCACGGCTCCTTTCTCGGCATCCATTGCCATCGAAAATCATTTTTCTACGCAGGAATTCTTTCCTAATGCAGCCGCTAAAGGGTTTTTCCACCCTCCTCAGGCATAATTAATTTTCTTGGATTTGGTTTACCCACGGCAAAATGTCGCGGGCAATATTCATTTTAATTAATTATACATGAAGAAATTATTTCTATTAACAG
>JACCDG011216581.1_pt1 | contig 25494 bp, 24 predicted proteins | sample 7442471 | NCBI WGS metagenome assembly JACCDG01 (sample SAMN15323444, study PRJNA562643) | freshwater metagenome | isolation source: river surface water | place: USA:Blue River Watershed | collected 2017-08-17 | reverse complement strand
GGAATAGCTGTGCAATCACACTGAGTTGCGAGCTCTTATAAATGTTAGTTGCACCAAAATCTAAGAACGCACCAGGTGTTGGTTGCGCCGGTACATCATCACCTTCAATAATAGCAACTTGTTCTGCACCTGCTGCATCTAATAGTTTCGGAATATGATCATACCATTGCCTTGTGTAACGAGTGTCGATTGGTTCTATTGGTACTACGTAGATTGTCATCTTATGCTCCACATGTTGTCTTCATAACGTCTAATCACCCGTTCGATGATTTCTTGTGCTTCAGCGGTAGTCTTAGTTCTATACAGTGTCTCTTTAAGAGAACTTACTATTGATCTACGCATTTCGTCTTGTTTAGCAACATATTGTGACATTGATATGTCGCCGGGATTGTCTTTTGACTCGTGCCACAAATTATAAACTCGACACAGTTCATCAAATCCCTTTCTATTAGAATCGTGCCATTTACTAGCTGGCTCATAGGGATCTTCGCAACCATTGATATAGTTGCAAAGACCTGCGTCCATTAGCTGTACAATTGATTCTAAATCTTTAATACGTTTGTTTTGCACTATAATAGTATCAACTGCTTCTTTAATAAGCAGATGTACCTTGCTGTCGCGCATGTGAGATTCTAGCCGGTTTAAGAGATTTGCTAGTTCTGTGTCGTCTGTCAATTGGTTTCCCATTTGATTAATGCACCGTTCTCGTTGTCTTCACTGACTTCAATCCATACGCTGCGATTTGGATATCTCTCAGAGATTTGATCGTGTAGATCCTGTGCAATCATTTCGCAGCTCTTGTAATCAAGATTAAGAATATTGTCTCCATAGAGATTTTGTAGCCATCGTTTAAATTGAATAAATTCAATATCTCTGTCGTCATGTGTTACGCTAATCCAAACTTGGAAATGAAATATGTGACGATGTGGATGGCCTAAAAAGCTAACATCGTATTTGTCACCAGTTGCAAGTTTGGGATCAGTTAATGCAGCGGGATATCTATGAATACCTTCTTGGGCAAACTTTACCCAGATCATTTTGCTTGTAGCATCAGCCATATGAAGTCTCCTATACTGTGATTTCACAGTATAGCGCCAATGCTGCAAATCAGCTAGTATTAGATGTCAATAGTTGTTCTGACGGTTTTAACAATCATAGTGCCACTATTTGCCGGGGTGAATAGCAATTCTACTACACCACCTACAATATCAGCATCAAACTCACCCAAACTACTGTTAGTGTAAATGTAGTTGTATTCAGTAATATACGCATCGGTATTGTCATGTATTAACATCACCTGACCCGATTGATAAGTTCCATTGGTTTGATCAGTAATCTGAATAAAATAGTGAGCAGTTCTGTATGCAGTAGCAGGCCATGCATCTACAACCTGCTGGAATGTACTAGCACTGGTATAGGTATTACCATCTAATACCCAGGTATTACCACTAACAGCAGAATTACTGTTAACACGTTCAACAATTATAGTACCTCTAGATGTCAATGCACTGACATTGGCATGACCCGCTGCGGCAATGTTACCACCTGTGTTAACGTCTCCACCTGCACCAATACCGCCTCCTACAACCAGTGCACCGGTCGATGTAGATGTTGATGCATTAGTTGAATTAACTGTAACATTTTGGCCAAACCAACCATAGGTATTAGAAACCAAGGTATCAGTAGTTGTAGTACCGCTATTTTGCAGTGATGTAAAAGTTGCAGCAGTGCCATTTATGTTAGTACCGCTAATAGCACCATTTGACGACAGACTACCAACTGCAAGACTGCTATTAAAATTAGATGCACCAGTTACGCCTATACCGCCGCGAACGTCTAAATTGCTGTTTGGCGATACAGTGTTTATACCTATGCTACCAGAAAATGCAGTGTATCCACTTAATCCACCAGTTATGTCTAGATACGGTCCAGCATCGTTATTAATACTGCCTCTGAAACTGGCAACATTACTCACATATAGTCCAATATCTGGACCGTCTGCTAAAATAGCACCACCCATTACTTCTAATTGCGTAGCTGGATTATTTGTACCAATACCAACTCTTCCTGCAAAGTAGTTTACAGATCCACCTGTGACAATATTGCCACCTATACCAATACCACCGCCTACAACCAGCGCACCAGTTGTTGTGCTTAAACTAGGATTAGTTGAATTAACAGTGACGTTTTGTCCAAACAATCCATACACATTGCTTATTAACGTGTTAACGGTTGCTGTACCGCTACTTTGTAGTGATGTAAATGTACCGCTAGTACCGCTGATTATACCGTTACTAACTAACGAACTTACACTTGCTCTGCCAGTTGATTGTAAATTAGTTGCAACAACGTTTGTGTTACTTGATAGACTATTAGTGGTTATTTGATTGATAACACGTAATGTGTTAACATTTAGTCTGTTATTGTTGTTGTCCCAGAATAAGTTATCGCCATTGCCTGTAAATGTATTTCCAGTACCTGCAAATTGTACAGTACCAGGTACACCGTAACTCAATGTGCTAGTTGCAGAAGTTGCCTGGAAGGACCCATCTGGGAATATAATTCCGCTTGGTGTATTGGTATCGCCTATATGTATATTACCATATACATCTAACGGATAGTTGTAAATTGCAGTACCAATACCAACTGCAACATTGGCAAGTATGTACGTTCCAGCAGTGATGCTGGTATTGCTAACCAATACGTTAAATTGCGACGAACCGCCAATGGTTATATTGTTAGCAGTAAATCCAACATTGGCAACAATATAACTGGCTTGAATAGTACCAGCAGCTTGAATATCGCTATTGCTTACAAAACTCTGACCTGTGATTGTACCATTTGCTTGTATAAATGAGTTACTGCGTAGAGAGTCGCCTACAATTTTATCGTTTGCTTGTATAGCAATGTTAGAATATAGGTATTGTGCAACTACAGGGCCACTAGATTGAATGAAACTGTTGCTATATAATTCACCTGCCCATACAGTACCGCTGGCTTGTATCGAATTATTACTAATTAATCTGTCACCGCGTACAAAACTACCAGCTTGTACAAAGTTGTTACTGTAATAACCATCAGCGTAAATATACGATGCCGCAGTTATAGTTAAGTTACTAACTAACTGCCCAACTGTTGCTTCCCCTGTTGCATTGAGATTAATAGTACCTATATAATTGTTGCTGTACAGGTTTTGGCCAAATATATTAGAATTACTAAAAATTTGGTTCGCTGTTAAATCGCTTCTAGCAGATATAGTCTGTGCATTAACATACGAATTTGATTCTAGATAACTGGTGTTGCTTCCTAGAGTAGCATAGAGATAATTTGTATTAATTACTGAAAAATTACCAGTTGATGCATTAACAGACTGTGCTTGTACAAACGAATTACTGATTATAGCATTTGCTGATATTTTATCTGTAACGTTAATAGCAGGTGAAAATATAGAAATGTTACCTACTAAAACATTACCTGTAATGTAATTTAATGCAGTGATGTTATTACTTGTAACAGAATCATTTGCTGCTAATAACAGACCCGATATCGAGTTAGTTGCAGACATATTTGTTGCACTAACAGATGTATTGCTCTGTATGTTATTGCCTATTATAGTACCTGCTGCACTAACAAAGCTATTACTTCTCATACCATTGGATTGGATGTCATTCACAGCCCTTATGCCATCCAATGAAGATATTTGTCCGCCAGTGTTTAAAGTATCACCAATACCAACTCCGCCTACAACAACTAACGCACCGGATGTTGTATTTGTACTAATCGTGTTATTGCTGAGATATTGACTACCAAAGTGTGCTCTACCATAAACATAACCAGAAATTGCTTCGAAAGGATTGTATACATTGCTGGCATTTGGTTGTACGTTGGTGATATATATAAGATCGCCGGTACTATTTTGCCAACCGAGAAATGCATGGTTATCATTGACTACATAGTAGTTCATGATTAAGCCGCGATCGTAACCGTCATTGACAGTTAACGGGTCATTGTTGATAGAATCATTACCTACTATGATAGTAGGACCTAAAATAGAAATTACATTACTGTTGATAATAGAACTGTTACCAGTAACAATTAAATTGCCTGCTACTCGTAAATTGCCGGATATAAATGCAGCACCGCCAACATTTAAATTACCGCCTATTCCAACTCCGCCATCTACAACCAATGCACCGTTTGCAGAACTGAAGCTTTGTGCAGTATTAGTGATATTAACAAGACCTGATGCATTAAAATCAACTGTGTTAAGAGTAACGTTAGCAGTTAGTACATTTGCACTTACTTGACTGAATGCATTGATGTTTTCAGACGTTACGTTGAGGTTTGCATAGATCTGATTACCGATTACAGTACTACCAGCTTGAATATCTGTGTTGCTAGTAATCTGTTGAGAAACTATACCTGTTATTGCATTTAGCGTGTTAGTAGTTACTTCGGTGTTGACAATTAGTTTACTGATCTGTGCAAGATCAGTTGTTTTCAAAGTAGTGGCTTCAACATACCCATCGCTATGTATATTATCGCCAGTGATCAAACCATTTGCTGTTATGGTAGACAGACTTCGTAGCGACCCACCAGTGACTCTATTAACTGCATAAACAGTTGTGTTACTTGTTAATGCGTCAACGTTAGCACTAAAAGTTACATTTAATCTGTTTGCATTAAGTGTGTTAATGACATCTAATTGATTAATAGATCCATAGTTCAACACTTGAAGATTATTAGTAATAATATTACCATTACTAATCAGGCCATTTATTACTACATTACCTGTAACTTCTAAATTAGATGTAACTACATTGGTATTACTGAATAAGCTTTGTACTGTAGCAGTACCACTGGTTTGAAGCAACGTAAATGTTGCATCACTGCCGTTTATACTTGTACCGCTGATTGCACCATTACTTGCTAGTGCATTTACAGTAGCAATGCCTGCAACATTTAATATGTCTGCATACAAATCATTAGCAAAAATACCGCTTGCACTGCTTACCAAAGTGTTGCTTACAAGTGAGTTTACAGTAGCAACACCGCCAGTGTTAAATTCACTGCTGTAGATAGATGTATTAGATATAAAACTATTAACAGTTGCATTGTTTGCGATTGTTAAACTGTTTCCGTTGACCGCATTGTTGCTAATAATATTAGATGCAGTTAGTAGACCGTTTACAATTAAATTTGCGCCGTTGTTTAGAACAAGCGTAGTACTATTATAATCCCAAAACAAATGTGCAGAATCACCAGCAAATGCGTTACTAACACCTGCAAATTGTATAGTACCTTGAATTCCAAAACTTGGTGTGTTTTTAGTAGCAGTATCTTGAAATGACCCATCTGGGAATATTATACCGCTTGGTGTAGCAGTATTACCAATGTGAATATTGCCAAAAATGTCTAGTGGGTAATTTACCTGAGATGTTCCAATACCAAGTGTAGTAAAATTGCCTTGGTTTATTGTTATGTTACCTGGTAATCCGGACGCAGTTAGCAGTTGAAGATCGTTACCAGAACTGACTAAACGGGGTCCGCCTTTGCCAAAGCTAAGGTCTCCAGAAACGCCACTCTGTCTGAAATCAAAAGTTGGGTTATTTGGTAAAGTCATTATGTATCCGGCCGGTGTAAATACCTACGACGATATTTAGTTGAACCTGTTTTTGTAAAACTCTATCGGTTAGTTGTAATCTAACACAATCTTGAATTGGCCAGTGGTGCTAGTGCCAGCATTTACAAATGCTTTGATGCTAGTTGTAGTTACAACTGGATAAGATAATGAAGTTGTATACAATCCAGCAGTTGATGGATTTATCAGAGTACCATCCATTAGTAATCCATGCACAGTGTCTGTACCAATTTCTATATTGCTATTGCTGTCATTGAATGCTTGTGTAATTTCAATATTCAACCTGGTTAATATTTTGGTTGGTGCCAATACACCGACCATTACTGGACTAGTACTGAGATAATTACCAGTTGCAGTAAAACTATTCACTAGTGTTGTATTACCAGACGTGGTATTACCTACGTTTTGTCCATTCTGGCTAAGACCGAGTTGCATCCAAACAGTTGGACCTGTGTTAACTGCAACATATGCCTGATTGTGTCCAGAACCGTCATCATATACAAATGCAATAGCACCAAGACTTGGTGTTAATGCATTTCTAGCAGCAATATCTTGAACGAAATAGCCAAATGCAATACCGGTCGGTCCTGTCGGACCTGTTACTTGACTGATACTAGAAATAGACCATGCAATAAGATCTATTATGTCTCCAGTGACACAAGGTGCATTTAACACCACAGTAACACCATCATCTGCGGTGTATTCAGTCGGCGGTAACTTAAGTCCGTTTACATAAACATCTATATACGGTGCAGTGTATAATGCATTAAATGTAGTTTGTCCACTTGATGCAGTATAATTATATTCTTGGTATGCACCGACTGCCGCTGGACCAGTAGGACCTGTTACATCGCTTGCCGCACCAGTTGGACCAGTTAATCCCTGCGAACCGGTAGGACCAGTTACTACACTATCAGCGCCAGTGGGACCGATTGGACCAGTAGGACCTGTTACATCGCTTGCTGCACCAGTTGGGCCAGTTAATCCTTGCGAACCTGTAGGACCAGTTACTACACTATCGGCGCCGGTTGGACCGATCGGACCAGTTGGTCCACCTAGCGGACCTGTCGGACCAGTAATACCTACACCAGTCGGACCCGCTGCACCAGTGGGACCAGTTGGACCAATAGCACCGCCTACACCAAGTAGTTGCCAGTTTGCATTACCAAGAGTTGGGTTAATACAAATGTATGCAGTGTTAGTACCAATGTCTATCCAGAGACTACCGTAACTATAACCAAACGCTTCGTCGTCGTATATAGTTGGAGGTACTATGCTAGTTAGATTGTTTAGTGGGCCAGACAAACTGCCTTGTGATAACTTTACCGCACTGGTGTTGTTTATTTTTATAAACAACGGCATTGCAAGATTATCTGGCTTAGTTGCAGTTAATTTACCAGGAAGTGTAGTACTAAGGTATAGTACATCGCCGGGATTTCCTGGTAATGTTGGCAAATCATAAAGTACTTTGCCTTTTGGTTCCCAGCTGAAATAATCATAGCCAGGTATACCTAACTGTCTTACAGTACCTATTACGTTAATAGTAGTGATATCATCTGCAAGTGCTAATGCATATGTGCCATCAGATTTAAGATAAATCTGATCACCTACATTGAAACCATTGCTTGGTTGTAAAACAGTTAATAGGTTTTGTTTAATATTTTTAGCATTAAACTTACTAATAACGTCTTCTAAAAATCCAGGGTATGGTTGAAGAAAACTGTTGTATAGAGTAAGTGTATGGAATACGGGAATACCGTCTTCGTCTAATGCAAAAACAAACCCAGGCTCGCCTGTTATAGCTACCCCATCTGGGGAAGAAAATTGTTCGTACCTGCAAGTATCTTCAATTGTACAAACCAGTGTTGAACTGTCTGTTAACAATTCATCTATTGCAACAATTTGACAGCATTTACCTGTAGATGCTTCAGCATACCACATGCCTACTTTGATGTCTAACGCATTATAGATATACAGTTGTTCAGTGCTAAAACTACTGTGGTTTTGTTGGGTCACAGTAGCAGTCATAGTGAAACGGTAAGGTTGCGGAGCCGGGCCGCCTTCCCACCATTGGTCTTCACCGTAAACAGGTCCTTCGTCTACAGGCCAATACCCAGACGGCACTATGCTGATATTATCTACATATAATGTAATGATAGGAAGTATAGATGCCATCAGTTAAATCCTATCATGCTGTGAATAACACTGTCACCCAGAGATATCCGTTACCTGATGCTGGTACACCTGTATTACCGGGCGATAATGCGTACAAACTTGTACTATTAACAGTGGTACTCAGTGCCGAATAACTACCAGTGGTAGCACCAGACGGTACAGTTTGTCTAAATGAACCTGCTGGTAATGCACCCGGACCACCTTGACAGGATACCATAACAGGATAAAGATTTCTATTATGATTTATTGTGATCTGCGTATCACCAAGTCTTGTAATTTGTCCAAGTGTGATGTTTGTTAAATTGTCTGCATAATTGCTCGGTAATATAACACCGTCTGCAAACAACAGTCTGAAACTAATAAGAGATGTTGCAGCAGGACCTGTTGCACCTTGTGGACCAGTTGCACCAGTTTGCCCAATACCTGTCGGTCCTGTGACAGTGCTAGCGGACCCTGTAGGACCCTGATTGCCAGTCGGTCCTATTGACCCGGTGTATCCGGTAGGACCGGTAGGACCACCTAATGGACCTGTCGGACCAGTAATCGGAGACACTGTAGTTAATTCCCATGCTATAATTGTTACAGGATCGCCTGCAATAGAACTGTTGTTTAATACTACTGTGGTACCGTTGTTGGCCACATAGTCTGTTAATAGTAATAGTACACCGTTATAATATACATCTACCCAACCTGGACTATATAGCGCATCAAACACTGTTTGTCCGCTATTAGCAATGAAGTCATATCGTTGATACGCACCGTTTGATACTGGACCAGTTGGTCCAGTATCGCCTATACCGGCTGCACCTGTTATACCTGTCGGTCCAGTTGGACCTAATGGTCCTGGAGGTCCCATTGCACCGCCGCCGCTGCCACCGCCTGGTAGAGGATTACTTGGTGCAATTGCACCGTAATTTAATAATATCTGAAGTACTTCGCCAACTAGATACGAGTTCGACGGCGGCGGAACTAGATAGGTTCTGTCAACTTTTGCACGAACCCATACGTAATTTCCAGAGAAACTATATGCATAATTCCCAGTATCGCCTGTTTGACCAGTTGGATATGCCGGATCTAACGGATATTGTACATAAGGCGCAGTTGTGCCGATTGGAATATCAAACCAATCCAGTTCGCCGGGATCTCTGGCTAAACTGCCTTGAATATATATACGACCAGTAAAATTGCTAAGTGATATACTAACGGTATGATTGTTACCGATAGTATTGTTGTAGCCAGCACCTTTTTGTTTCTGGCCTGTTACATTAATTTGGTCATTGGTAGTTGATAAAAGAATTACACTGATCATGATGCCGCCTAATACTTGAATTATTTAGCGGCAGCGAGTTACTCTAATTCAGCAAGTTCTACTATAACCGATGCGTCGTTGAGTACTTCGTCTACTAATGCAGGTACAGTAGCAAGCAATAATGCCTTTTGCTCATCGCTTAAAACATCATTACCGCTACTAGAGTCTTTTACTAGTTTACTAAGTTTTAAAACTATTATTTCTTCTACAAGTTTAGCCATTTTCAAATACCTTATGTTGTGCAACACTTGATATTTATTAAACTAGTAGTTAATTATAACCGAGGTTTTGGTTTTCTGCCACGTTTACGACCAGTTGTCTTGGCACTACCGTCTGAATTTATATTATATACTTCTGCATATCTATCTAAACTCATACCTTCTATACTGGTAATAGAATCCATTGATATTTTTATTGCGTTTGAGGTATATGGATCTCTCAAGAGGAAAATATAACCTTCTACTGCCCCATCAATTTTATCAACTACCATGTCTCGATACTGATGTGTAACTGTGCCGTATTTAGAATGCTGTGATATCTTTGCTGTAACAATCGTATCTTCAACTAATGCACCAGATAATATTAATCGTTCTATCACTGAGGTCATTCATTATACCTCAGTGATAGTTGATGCATCCAACAACAACAAGTCTGTTTCGTTATCAAAGTTTGGATTGCTAAGATAATCAAATACCAATTGTGATTCCTTGACACTGATCATAACAGCACCACCGTTGCGCAGCTTACCAAATAGCATCTCTCTACTAATTGGCTTTTTAATATTTTCTGCAATAACTCTCGACAGTGGTCTTGCTCCCATCTTCTTATCAAAACCCTTGTCAATAAGCCATTGCTTAGCAGCAGGATCACAAATGATGTTAACATTCTTTTTAGCAGACAGATCATTCATCTGATTGATAAATTTGTCAATAATGTGTTCCATGTTTTCTTTAGCAAGACTATTAAAGCGAACAATTGCATCTAGTCTATTACGAAATTCTGGAGTAAAGTATTTGTTTATAGCTTGAGTATCTTCATCTCTAAGAGCATTTTCGCTACCAAAACCAATACGGTCTTTCTCCATATCTGCTGCGCCAAGGTTGCTTGTGAAGATAACGATTGCATTTCTTGCACTGGCACTCTTGCCTTGGCTACCAGTAACAGTTCCGCTATCCATCATAGCTAAGAATACGTTATATACATCTGGGTGTGCTTTTTCAATTTCGTCGAACAGTAACACACAATGTGGATGTGTTTCTAGTTCATTGATAAGAAGACCACCGCCTGCACCACCGTCACTGTATCCAACATAACCGGGTGGGCTACCAAGAAATTTACTAACGGTATGACGCTCTTGGAATTCGCTCATATCGAATCTAGTAAAGTGAATACCAAGACTTTTTGCAAGCTGCTTAGCAACTTCTGTTTTACCAACACCGCTAGGCCCACTAAACAAGAAACTACCTACAGTTTTATCATTTTCACGAAGACCGCTGCGACTCATATAAATTGCGTCAGTTACACGACCGATTGCTTCGTCTTGACCAAAGATAACAGTTTTAAGATCTGTTTCAAGTCGTTCAAGTTTATCAGCTTCTTTGCTCTTAACAGCCGTTACAGGTACTTTTGCAATACGACTAACTTCTGCTTCGATTTCAGCTTTGGTAATAGTTTTAATACGCAGTTCTTCAGGACGTATTTTTTGCCATGCTGCTGCACTGTCGATTACATCAATCGCCTTGTCTGGCAAAAATTTATCGTGTATGTGTCTACTAGTAAGTTCAACAGCCGCATCTAACGCAGACAACTCGAACTGTACATCGTGGAATTCTTCATAATATTTTGCAATACCTCTAAGAATACGTTTGCTATCTTCGATGCTAGGTTCAAAAATATCAAGTTTTTGGAATCGACGTACCATTGCACGATCTTTTTCAAAATGCTTGCGATATTCTTCTGCGGTAGTGCTACCAATACAGCGAATATCACCGCGGCTAAGTGCAGGTTTCAGCATATTAGCTGCATCCATACTACCAGACCCGCCCCCACTACTACCAGCACCCATGATCATATGTATTTCATCAATAAACATGATGTGTGTAGGCAACGCAGTAAATGCAGCAATGATGTGCTTCATACGTTCTTCAAAGTCGCCGCGGAATTTTGTACCAGCTACTAGACTTGCGATGTCTAGATTCCAGATGGTGCAATCTGCAAGACTTTCTGGTACATCACCTTCTACAATACGTTTAGCAAGACCTTCTACAATAACTGTTTTACCAACACCCGGGTCACCTGTCATAATAACATTGTGTTTATTGCGGCGTGCAAGGATTTGACAAATTTGCTCAACTTCGCGTTCGCGTCCAATTAGTGGATCGATCCGACCAGCTTCTGCTTTTGTATTGAGGTTGATGCAATATGTTTGCAGTATTTCAATCGCTGCACCTTCATCCATAGTAGATTGTTCTTCTGCTGCAACCTGATTGATTTGTGCAACAATTTTATCTTTCGGTGCAGAGTGTTGTTGAATAATCCAGCTTGCTGGACTGTCTTGAATTCCATACAGTGCCAGATATATGTCTTCGGGTCCGATGTCTTTTCTACCACTAAACATGCTGTGTGTTTTGGCTTTTTTAATAACCTGTGCAAGCAATGTTGTGTGTCGAGGTTGATAGGACCCCTGTTTAACAATTACATGATTACGGTCATCGTTTAGCCAATCGCTAGTATCTTTAACCATTGCGTCAAGATTGCCACCTGTTCTCTTGATTAATTTTTGAATTATGCCATTTTCAAGCAAGCCTGCTAATAGATGTTCAAGCGTTACTAATTCGTGATTCATACTTGCAGCCAATTGGTATGCACGTTGAATAGTCTGTTCAAAGCTATTTTCCATTAGCGATCCTTTTTAAATTTAGAAACTAGTCTGGCTTTCTTAGCCGCTTTTTTCTTTGCTAGCATAAGCTTAACTGGTCCTACACGATCGTCAATCAGTATTCCTTGTAAATGATCAAATTCGTGCAGAAATATTCTTGCCCACCATTCGTCGAACTCGCTAACCTGTTGCGATCCAGTTTCATCTCTGAACATAACTTTAATGCGTTTACTTCTTGGTATATCTAGCACAAGACCAGGAATACTCAAACAGCCCTCTGGTTGAACAGACATTTCGTTACTAGCTTCGATGACTACCGGATTAATGAATACATAATCCTGCCCTTCTAAACTGATAACAAACAAACTTAAATCACTGCCAACCTGAGGCGCTGCTAGTCCAACTCCGCCGTGTTTTTTTAGCGTTTCGAACATGTCTTGTATAAGAATTTTATAATTTGCAATATTCTCAGGTTCGATCGTTTTGGTTTTCTGCCTGAGTATAACGTTTGGTTTTTTAACAATATCTAATATCATGTAGATGGTTCGCCTCGTTGTTGTGCTATTGTTTTAATTTGATCTATTTGCTCAACTGTTAGATCTTTTGGTATAACAACATTGATTGTTATAAACAGATCACCGCGTTGCTTTGCATTGTTATGCACTGGCATACCATTACCAGCAACTCGCAAAATTGCGCCATGTTGTGTACCAGCTGGTATACCAACCGATAGATGGGTACCGTCTATTGCTGTTAACTCGCGTTTCGTACCTACTATTACTGCTAAGGCATCTAATTTTATATTCATATGTAAATGCGGACCGTCTCGTCTAAACATATGATGGTCGTTAATACTTACAGTTATAAACAAATCACCCGGCGGTAAATTGTTAATAGACTTATCGCCATGACCTTGATAACGTAGTCGTGTACCGTGTTGTATACCTGCTGGTATGTTGACAACTATATTTCTAGACTGGCCATTTACTTCAAACCCAATAGGATAGCTTTTGCCAACAAATGCTTCTTCCAATGTGATGTTCAAAGTAAACTGATAATCTTTATTTTTAACTGGCTGATGGTGTTGCCTAAACGCCTGACCAAAAAATTGATTTATCATATCGTCGAACGGATTACCTTGACCAAAATCAAAGTTAAATCCGCCTGGACCAAATGGTGATCCGCCGTTCATGTTACCGAATTTTCGCTGTTGGTCATATTGAGCACGTTTTTGCGGGTCGCTCAAAATATCATTTGCTTCATTTATCTGTTTAAATTTAGCTTCGGCATCCGGGTTGTCTTTGTTTAAGTCCGGATGCCACTTTTTTGCTAAGCTGCGATATGCTGCTTTGATGTCGTCTTGGGACGCAGATTCTGATAATCCTAAAGTATTGTAATAGTCTGTCATGGCATAAGTTTATAAATTTTACAATGGTTTGTCAAGGTATTAGATTTCTATAAATATTGAGACTTGCGAATAAAGGTGTGAAAGTGGCAGAATCTAGAAAAATACCAACTTTTTCAAGGGCAGTACCTATCTTGGATGCGTTGTTAAAGTATCTATCTAAAACCCCGCCATTGATGTTGGCCGTACATTTAATTTATATCAGTACTGCTAGCATATTCATCAGTATGGCATATGTTGTTAGTTTTCATTGGGAAAGCCTAGTACGCCTTTACGAAGAAGCACATGATATACAGTCATTTTCTGCCAATTTGAAAACTTCAGTTGAAAATGACAACAAAATATACGGACATCTCAATTCTATGATTACCGATTCGGGCGGTATGCGTGCATACGTATATAGATATCACAATGGTTTAGCTGCTATATCAGGTGTACCGTTTTTCTTCCAGACTATGACACACGAAGTTATTGCTAATGGTGCGACACGAATAATTCAGTTCGAACAGCGCATACCTGCAAGTATACACATGGCAATTAACAATGACTTTGTAGAAGACAACTGCGCAATAATAGAAAACGCTGATAAAGATCCCAGCAGCCAAAACTATTACTTCTACCAAAGTAAAAATGCTAAATCGCTAATACGTTGCCCTATCTATATGGAAAACGGCGACTTATTTGGATTTGTTGGTATTGATTTTGCAGAGGAAGTACCCACCGACGTTAAGAAAACTGTAGACGACCTCAAAAACACTGCTAAAGATATAGGCAGATTATTTGCTACCACAGCCAAGTGATTTTTTTAGGTAATCCGCCGTTTATACCATTAAATATGTATATAACGGATGGATTAACATGCAAATTCTTATACCAATGAGCGGCGCAGGCAAACGATTTGCCGATGTAGGATACCAAAAACCAAAACCTTTGATAGAGTTTTTTGGTAAACCAATGATTGAACATGTATTAGAAAATCTAGGTACAGAGAACGATTATATTCTCTGCGTACAAGACTCGCATTATCGTTCAAACCCCGATCTTTTTGAAAATTTAAAAAGCAAAGTCAATAAGTTAGAAATAGTTTTAGTAGACGGTGTTACTCGGGGTGCAGCAGAAACTTGTTTGCTTGCCAAACATCTATTAGATCCTGATAAGCTGTTGTTCATTGCTAATTGCGATCAGATGATGGTTTGGGATCAAAAGCCTTTTGAAGAATGGTTCGATGCAGAGCCGCTTGATGGTGTTATGTTTGTGTTCGACAGCAACAGTACTAAAAACAGTTACGTTGAACTAGATCAAAATGGTATTGCTATTAGAACTGCTGAGAAACAAGTAATTAGCCCCTATGCTACAAACGGCATTTATGTATGGAAACGTGCAAAAGATTTTATCTGGGCAGCCGAACAAATGATATCAAAAGACATACGTGTTAACAACGAATTTTATGTATGTCCTGTATACAATGAAAATATTGCCAGAGGTGATCGTATAGGAATATATTATCCTCAAGAACATTGGCCGATTGGTACACCAGAAGATCTCGAAATTTATATAGAGAAACATAAATGAAACTGTTTGATCCTGACTCATTTAAAGGTGGATGGTTTATAGGAGACTTCGAACCAAGTATTTGGCATACTACTGGATTCGAAGTTGGGTATAAACATCATATTGCTGGTGAGCCGTGGCCGGCACATTATCACGAACATATGGACGAAGTTACTTTTTTGCTAGAAGGCACAATGCAAATTTGTGATCATACCCTAACTGGCCCTATTATATTTTTACTAAATCGCGGTGAAGTAGCTGATCCGAAATTTATAACAGACTGCAAGGTATTCATAATAAAAACTCCGTCGGTACCCGGAGATAAAGTTTTAACTGGAGATAAAACATGAGCGCAATTGATATTGTGAGAGACGAAAAAGATCTTGCAAAGTATTTTTATGTAACATATGACGTTGAAAGCACCAAGAGCGTGTATGATGCAGCCTGGAATATTGCAGTTGGTCAGAGTATAGGAAATCCAAATACTCGCAGTATTTGGGAAACTGACGAAATGATTGAAGCGTATAGTGCTAAAATCATGCGAAATTCAAACTTTGAAAAGAAAAAAGGCAAAGTAGTAATTGCATACCCAAATGCTAATATTGACTGGGACACTGACGGTATTGCACAGTTGTTGTGTATTGTACAAGGCGGACAAGTAGATATAGACAGTATTAAGAAATGTCGTGTGTTGGATATAGAAATACATCCGCAGATTATAGACACACACTTTAAAAAGCCTGCACACGGTATAACAGGTATGCGTGCATTTACTGATACCTACGGAAAACCTATGTTTGGTGGTATTGTAAAACCAAAAACAGGTATTACACCGCAGGTTCTATTAGACATGACTAAAGAACTTGTCGAAGGCGGCGTTAACTTTATCAAAGAAGACGAAATCCTTAGTAATCCAGCAGTTTGCAGACTACAAGATAGAGTAGAACTCATCAGCAATTACATCCAAGGTAAAAATGTAGTGTACTGTTTCTGTATTAACAGCGATCCTGCATATGTTGTAGATCGCGCACGATTTGTAGCACAAAACGGCGGTAATGGTGTACACGTTAACATATGGAGCGGCCTAGGTAGTTACAGCAGTATACGCAATGCAGATCTTGGTCTATTCATACATTATCAAAAGAGTGGTGACAAAGTTATCACTGGCAAACAAAACCCGTTTGGTATTGAATGGACTGTGCTGTGTAAGCTAGCTGCTATGTGCGGTGTAGATACCATTCATGCAGGTATGTGGGGCGGATATCTCAGCGACGATGAAGAAGAACTACGCAAAACACTGTCTGTGCTGCATGACAGAAATGTGTTACCTGCATTGAGTTGCGGTATGCACCCTGGCATTGTTAATGCCACTGCTGAAAAGTTTGGTGTAGATTTCTTAGCTAACGTTGGTGGTGCAATACACGGCCACCCTGGCGGAACTCTTGCAGGTGCTAAAGCAATGCGTCAAGCAATAGATAAAACACCAGGACCTGAATTCAAAACTGCAATTGACAAATGGGGTTATGAAACCAATGGCCAATCGATGCCTGAATGGGTACTGGACTTTTAATAGAGTAAAGGTTTAAAAGTTTGTCATCTATAATAATTGCACATAGAGGGTTGTTGGACGGACCAGACGAAGTTCTGCAGAATCATCCAGATCAGGTTAAGAAAGCAATTGGGCTAGGCTTTCAAGTTGAAGTTGATGTGTGGTATATAGATGGCAATTGGTTTTTAGGTCATGATGGTCCAGAGCATAGCATCGATTGGAATTTTTTAAACAATCACAGCAACATGCTCTGGATACATTGCAAGAATTTGTCTGCATTTTTTAAATTAAAAACTGATATAACGCATCAGTTAAATTATTTTTATCACGATAGTGATGCGGTTGTATTAACATCTAAGCAACTTGTATGGACTTATTTTGGTAAAAGAGAAACTATGAGTAGTACTAGTGTATGTGTTATGCCAGAAGTAACATACTCCTGGGACGAGATAGAACAAATGGTCAAAAACAATTCGTGGTGTGCATTTTGTACAGATTGGCCTAGAAAGCTCAAGGAATGGCTCGCGTAGCACTTTGCTTTGCAGGTTTGCCGCGCATGTCTACAGTTAGCACAGAAAGCTGGCGTAGATTAATTTCTCAACACGATACTGATGTTTTTATACATGCTTGGGCAGATTCTGACCCGCAACAGCTACAACAGTGGATAGCAGCAAATTACCAACCAAAAGAACTAGTTGTAGAAAAACAGCGCAGTTTTGATATCAGCATCTATACAGAGCGTATTTGGGCATATAGAAGTTTCCCAAACAACGTGTTAAGCATGTGGTATAGCATAGCACAGAGTTTGCAAATGGCTGACAGATATGCAGCAAGGAATAATATCACATATGACTATGTTTGTCGCGCACGATTTGACTGGTATTGCGAACAATTTGAATTAGAACCGTTCGACGGATTAACTGTGCCAAACGATCCTGGGTTGAGTGGACATCATTTTCAACACAGAGGACGCTGGTATGTTGCACACAATGATCAGTTTGGTTACGGTAACATGAATGTTATGAGAGACTATGGTGAAACATTTTATCGTATCCCTTGGTTATATCAAGTTGACAAAATAGATTTTTGCAGTGAATTATTCCTTACAACAAATATGATTACTAAACAAATTCCTGTAAAATTACAAAAAGGCTGGGTTTATAGGATGGTACGAGAATGAAAATAGCTGTATATACAATAGCACTTAACGAAATTAAACACTGTGAACGCTGGGCAGAGTCTGTGAAAGACGCAGATTATCGAGTTGTATTAGATACTGGTAGCACAGACGGCACTGTTGAAAAATTACGTAGTCTTGGCGTAACTGTATACGAACAGCGTTTTACACCATGGAGGTTTGATATTGCTCGTAATGCCGCGTTAAACAGTGTGCCAGATGATGCCGATATCTGCATAAGTCAAGACATGGATGAATTCTTAGCACCAGGCTGGCGTGCAAAAATGGAAGCAGTTTGGCAAAAAGGCCATACTACAAGACTAGCATACACCTACGTATTTGATTATAAAGAATACGGGGCAAATGATGGCTATAGAATGGACAAAATTCATGCTAGGAAAGGATACGAATGGCGCAGGCCAGTACACGAAACAGTGTGGAGTACATTAGGCTATGAAAACATTGCTGAAGACCTGTCTATTACACTAAATCAAATACAAGACAGAACCAAAACAACTCGCAGCAATTACTTGCCATTAATGGCAATGGCCACTAGTGAAAACCCCAATGATAGTCAACTGAGTTTCTGGTATGGCAGAGAATTGATGTATGCCGGACAGCACGAAGAAGCTATAGCAGAACTTAAACGTTATTTGAATTTAGAAACCAGTCGTTGGCCCATTGAACGTAGTGAGGCAATGATATATCTTTCACGATTAACAGACAGCAGCAAGATAGACTATCTGCATCGTGCATTGATATGTGCGCCGGAACGACGACAAGTTTGGTTAGAACTTGCAAGATATTATTATTCTAAACAAGACTGGCATGGTTTATTGTGGGCATGCGGTAGTGGTTTAGAACAGAGCCGTAGAGACAATAGTTACTTAGATCATGCAGATGCCTGGGGCAATCAACTACATGATTTTGGCAGTATTGCAGCAGCTAATTTAAAATGGTACGAAAAAGCTGTAGAATGGTGTCAACTAGCGATAAACATACAACCAACTGATAATAGGTTGCGTGCAAACTTAAATTGGATGCAGAGCAAACTCGGGGAGATTTCAAATTGAAAATAGCAATATATGGACCGGCTAAAAACGAATTTAAACATGTAGAAGCATGGTACAATAGCTGCAAAGATGCAGATATTATCTGTGTAGCCGACACTGGTAGTACCGATGGTACACCAGAATTAATGCGACAGCTTGGTGTGCAAGTTACAGATGTGCGCATTTCGCCTTGGCGGTTTGATGATGCATTTAATATGGCAATGTATCTTGTACCAGACTGGGTCGATGTGTGTATACGTTTAGATACAGATGAACGTCTTGTAGAAGGATGGCGTGAAGCATTAGAAGCTGCGTGGAAGCCTGAAACAACAAGATTGCGCTATCCATATGTGTGGAATTGGAACCCAGACGGCACACCTGGTAGAACCTGGTATGGTGATCGTATTCATAAACGAGTAGGTTATAGATGGATGGGTGCAACACATGAAGGTCTTGTTAGTAGACTACCAGAAATACAAACCTACACAGACACTGTAAAGATACATCACTTCCCAGACGTTAAAAACAAATCCGGCGATCTACCATTGCTACTAGAATCAGTGAAAGAATGGCCACATGATGCAAGAATCAAAGCATATCTTGCTAGAGAATACATGTATGCGCGACAATACGATAAAGCAGCAGAAACTTATAAAGAATTTCTTGGTATGAGTTGGGACACTGCTGAACGTTGTCAGGCAATGACATCACTTGCACAAGCAGAACCAGAAAACAAACTCTATTGGTTAAAACAAGCTGCATATGAAGTACCTACACATAGAGAACCATTGATATATCTTGCTCAACATTATTATGACAAAAATGAATGGCAAAAAGTCTATGAATATGCACATAAAGCATTGTCAATAACCAAACACCCAATGGACTACACTTGTACACCAGAAGCATGGGGGTGGCAACCTCATGATCTATTAAGCATTGCAGCATGGAATCTCAAGTTGTACAAAGAAAGTCTGGAACATGCAAAACTTGCGCTATCGTATGCATCGCACGACACTAGATTGCAAAACAATGTCAAGCTTATAGAAGATTTTATAGCTAAAAATCTCAGTGATAACTAATCGCTAAATATCTGTATGAGAGCAAATGAATTCATAAACGAAGCAGGTGGTGCTGGCAGAGTTGTACCAGGTGTTAATACAACACCTGATGTAGGGCCTAATGAAATACCAAAGCAAGCTGCAAAGCTAGGTATGAAAACTGATAAAGATGGTAGACCGCCAATTGCTCGAACAAATGGTAAATTAGATTAATAAAAAAGGGCGCCTAAGCGCCCTTTTTAGTTAAATGCGGCTGCGTCGACTTGCAGCTTCTGCGTCTTCTCGTGTACGCTCAATTGCGATAGGAACCCACCGTTGCGGAATAGCAAGGCCGCTTTTACGATAGTAGTCTAGATCTGCATCTGGGTCATCGACCTGAGCCCATACAGTCCATTTGCCATCGTATTGGCGCTGCGTAATTTCGTGTCGGGATTTTTCCATTATCTTAATTGCCTCATTTTTGAGTTGAAGTTATGCGCATTATTGCGCGGCTAGTATCATTGTTAGTAGTTTCCCAAAACTATTAACAACAATTTCGTTACGATACAGTGTTAGTCCACCAATTGTTCCAAGGAAGTTTAAACTCTACATCGTTTAATTCAATTGCATTGTAGTCAACTATAAAGTCACTTTTAATGTTGTCAACCAGAACTGCAAATTTTGTAGATCTGTGCCAAATATCAGCCCACTCGTTTGACATTGGCATACATCCAGCTTGCCAGTCTTCTTTAATCCAGTTGAATGTTGCAGCATTGTTAACTGAGTTAACAATAAGAATATTTTTCTGTGGACACTGCATCCAGTTGTTATTGTAATCTAAACCAAATGCGTCTTCGGCCATCCAAAGATTAGATTCAGTTGAATCAGTGTTCGGCTGTACATTAAGTGTATAGCAAGGCACGTTATACCATTCGCTGATAAGCAGCGCAGGCAGCATACCTCCATTGATTAGCCCGACTACATAGTTGGGTTTCCAGGAATCGAGTTGCATTTTACGCACAATGCTTAAGCATTGGGTGTGAACATCATTGTATGTAAAATTTGTTTTTGGCATACTGTTTCCAATCTATGCCAAAAGTATAACACAACAGCGTTAGTTGTCAACAGCCAATGTTAGATTGTAATCGCCGTCGGTGATTACCACATGGCCATCTCCGCATTCGACATGGTATGATGGGCCTAATAGTGATTGCAATGCAATACTTTCTCGCAATGAAGTATTACCTATTGTCAAACCAAATACAGGCATGGGAGATGTACCTTTGCGCCAATCTGTAATTTGGTATACACGGTCTCGACCTCTATCCGAAATGCGAATCCAGTTGCCTTTGATCTCAACACTTTCAACTAGAGAATGTTTTAAAAATTTGCCTACTTGTTCGTAGATTTCTACTTCTCCAGCAGGTGCAACCTTTAAACTGTCTTTTGGTGACTCAGCAGGCGGTTCAGCAGCATCGCCTTCTATTTCTATTTTGTCTGGATTTAGATTAACATATTCTCTAATATTGTCTTCGGTTAGATCTAAAAATTCATCGTCGCCGAGACCGTAAGGCTTAAACTTCCACTTGTTTACAAATGTTAGATTCTTAAGTTGATTTGCCATATCTATTAGACGTTTTGGAAACTCTTCGTTTCTGGACATTTCGACAAATACCATGTAAAACCCATCATCGGTCGGCGCAGGGCTAACTTCGGTGTCTAACGGTCTTATACTGCTTTTTTCTACAAACACACTTAAGTCGTTTGCAGGACTTTGATCTTTGACATAAAAGCCAGTAACAATTACTCTGCGATCGTCAATTTTGCTTTCATATTCGTCGACTGAAATCAATGGCAAAACCAAATGCTCTAATGCACCTCTATCAAGACCTTCGTTTAACTGTGTCATTGCTGTGGTGCTCCGTCGGCATCTACACCTTCTGCTGCTGCATCATCAAGTGTTTCGACGTCAACTTCTTCTTCGTATTGGTCCATAATCTTGTTATCAATGTTTTGAACAAATTTACGAGGGATAAGCATGTCTATTAACCAAATTTTGCGCTTTTTCATTTTTGGCTTTTTAGTACCAGGCTGGTAATCAGCTTCGCTTTTTACCTTAACTGGATATTTTTCTAACGCAACACGATATGATATTTTTGTACCGTGCATAAGAAGTCGCAATCCGCCTTCCGGGTCAGGCATTTTTTCATATGGGTATTTCAATGTAATTTTTACCCAATATTGTTTAGTGTATGGACCGGCGACAACTTCGCCGAGTTTCCAATTTTTATAAACATACAGATTGTTACCATCGAGATAGTCTTCAATGTCGATTAGTATATCTACAAGATCTTCAGAGTCCGTAATTCTACGGACTACTTCTGCTGCTTTTGATTTGTCAAATTCTTCGTGTGCCATGTAGATATTTATACATGGCACACAAGTTTCTTTTACATCATTCTTCGCCGTACATGCGAAGAATATCTGTTATCACAGGATGACGCTCTACACTGTCTTTATCAAACTTACAGATTCTTATACGAGAAGACCCGTCGAAGCGATTAACAAAGTCTGCAAGTCCATTGTTGTTCATACCTCTATCGCTTTGTTTGATATCGCCGGTAACAACCATCTTGCTACCTTCGCCGATTCTAGTCAATGCACTTAGCATGCTAGTCGGAGTTGTGTTTTGTGCTTCATCTAGGAGGACTATAGCATTTTTAAATGTACGACCACGTATATATGCCATTGGTACCAATTCTATTACACCATCCTCAATCATAGCTGTGATGTCTTTGACACTGTAATATTCTTCAAAAACATCAAGTACTGGTTTGGTCCAAGGTGCCATCTTTTTAAGAATGTCGCCCGGCAAGAAACCAATATCTTTATCGTCAACTGCAATGTTTGGTCGGGTGATTACGATCTTTTGAACATTGCCTTGTCTAAGTTGTTGGATTGCGTAAAGTGTTGCTAGGTATGTCTTACCACTACCTGCGTATCCCATTGCAAATACTATGTTTACACTGGAATTTTCAAGCGCATCAATGTATTCTTCCTGCGCTAAGTTTTTTGGTACAAGTCTAATTTTAGTTTTTTGGGGTTTCTGGAACTGCTCTACTCTTACAATGTTCCCTTGCTGTTGTATCTCCGTATTTCTGTTAAAAGGCATATCAAAATCAGTTCTGTTAGAACGACGTATACGTTTACCCAAATGGTCCTCCATTGTTGTGACCTACAAATATTTATGGCACATGGCATAGAAATTGTATCGAATGTTAATATAAAGAGACCGGCTAAATAACTGGACATTTTAGATCAGCGATCGCCATGACAATAGACCCAAATACCATTAACACACAATTTCCTGTTGCCAATCAAGACAATGACAGTCAGGGGTTTCGTGATAATTTCTTAGCTATACAGCAGAATTTTGCTGCGGCAAACGTTGCGATAAGTGGTTTACAAGCAACCACTATAGGTATGACAGGACCTGTCTATACCCCTATTCCTGGTAATTTGCAAACTAGCAGTGTAACATTGGTTACGCAGTTTAAAGAAAGTACTGGTGATTTTACACTGACTTTCCCAGGTACTAGTGCTATAAAGATTCCTGTTGGTAACAGCAGCCAACGACCGGCACCGGCACTTGGTCAGATACGTTACAACACTGATAATAATCAGATAGAATATTACAATGGTGTTAATTGGTACCCTGTAGGTCCAACTGGTCCAATAGGTCCAGCTAGTACTGTAACGGGTCCAACGGGACCAGCAAATGGTATAACAGGTGCAACTGGCCCGTTAGGTCCACAAGGTGTACCAGGACAAATGGGTATGCCTGGTATTCCTGGTCCTACTGGTCCTACAGGCGAAACAGGACCAACTGGCCCTACTGGTGAAACAGGCCCAACTGGTGCTACAGGCCCAACTGGCTATACTGGTCCCACAGGCGAAACAGGACCAACGGGCCCAACTGGGTTTACTGGTCCTACAGGTGCAACTGGACCCACAGGTCCTACTGGTGTTACGGGCCCAACTGGTGTAACTGGTCCGACCGGAATAGGTATTCCTGCAGAACCGGTGCGTTCAGTTCAATTTAATGCAGGCGGCAATGTCTTCGGCGGTAGCAGCTTAATGACATTTGGCTATGATAACGTGTTTAACGTTAACAGCCTACGTAGTAATAATTTAGAAATTGCAAACAATATTATTCGCAACAGAATAAGCAGTGCAAACGTTATCTTACAAACTGATGCAGACGGTGGTGTACTTGTAAGCAATAATCTATATGTCAATGGTAGACCACATGGTACTGCACCATTCGTAACCGGTGTTATGTACGTAACTATGGATGGCGATGACAACAATAGTGGCTTGTCAGAAGATCGCGCAAAACGTACAATTTCAAGTGCAGCGGCAGCAGCGGCATTTTTAATTGCAGATCCTAGTACACCTTGGATTTATGTAACAATCTACGTAAGAGCTGGCGTATATGTAGAACCTAACCCAATAACTGTACACAGTGGTGTTACTATATTTGGTGATAACCTACGTAGTGTTACAGTTGAACCACTGAATCCTTACAATGATATTTTCTGGTTAAACCCAAAAACTTATCTCTATGGTATGACATTTAGAGGTCACCGTTATCCTGCTGCTGCGGTTCAATTCCCAGAAAATGGTACAGCAATTATCAATGATCTACATGATTGGGCATCTCCATATGTTCAAAACTGTAGTTCAATTACACTTGGAAAATACGTTACTGGCAACAGTGGTGAATTAGAATACGAAGCCGGTACTGGTATGATCGTAGATGGTGTTCGCGGTCGTAAATTAAGTACTCCTGACTTTGGTAACGTTCAAGTAGCAATATTCAATACATGGACTAGCGGCAACACTGCGGTATTCTATAGTGATTATGCACCAACATATGCAGGTAACGTTGCAGTTGGTTGGTTGTTGCAAAGCGGTATAGAAGGTACACCGGTTGTAGTAACATCTACGTCAAGTACTACATTAAATGGTTATCCTGCATATCAAGTTTCGTTCGACAATGAATTCTTGTATAATCTTGTAACTGTAGATGAATTTGACAATGTGATAACATCAACTAGTGCATTGATATATGACAATACAAGTCCGGGATTTGGTGATACTGTTACAAGCGGATGGTATCTAGAAAGCCCTGCAAGATCTGGATTTGTCAGCGCATCTACTATATTGCGTTATAATATTCCATTTATACAAGCACAAACAGTTGCATATGTTCTAGCAGAATTCCCAGACGTTATTTTTGACGTCGACCTTTGCTCAAGAGATATAGGCTACATTGTTGATGCGGTGTGCATTGATATTTTAGCAGGTAATTATAAAAAGAGTACCGAAGCTGGATACGCATACTACAACGGTGTAACACTGGTATTACCGTCAGATACTGTACCAGCAACTGTTGCAGCTATTCAGTTTGCTAATGAAATTGCTCAAACGGTTATTTCCAACACAGGCTGGGATGTTATATACAACCCGTTTGTAACACAGGTATATAAATTCCAGCTAGGCGGTGGTGAAATTGCAGTTGACCAAGTTGCAACTTGTTTCAATTTGGTTGCCGAAATTATCACTAATTGCCCAGACAACTTGCCTTTTGAAAATGCACAACGACTAATGATCAGCAACCGTAGGTTTGCGCAAAATGAAGTTGTTGCATATGT
>JACCDG010525957.1_pt1 | contig 25505 bp, 31 predicted proteins | sample 7442471 | NCBI WGS metagenome assembly JACCDG01 (sample SAMN15323444, study PRJNA562643) | freshwater metagenome | isolation source: river surface water | place: USA:Blue River Watershed | collected 2017-08-17 | reverse complement strand
TTATGAGGGCATTTTTAAAGCTGTAGCATTCACGCATATGCCAGTTCGGCGTCCAGGATTTCCATTTGCTTTGATTTTCAGATTGAATTATCAGCCATTTCATGTTTTCAGTGCTATAGAGCACGCCCATTCTGTTTCGGTTTTGTCGAATGGATGTGGTAGATGATATTCGACATATTCGTGTAATTTGGTAATATCCAGCATATTTTTATTAGCTCTACATATTGCTTTAGTCCAATATGGTTCGTATCCTCTTTCTACTTTAACTATTCTTGATTTATCCCAGGTGCTTAATAATACTCTGACTAGTGATTCGTCTGAGAATGTATCTGGCTCTCCTGGTGGTACTGTTATAGATATATCTTCTTTATGATCGAATACTTTCATTCCGACGAATCTGTTTACAAAGTCATTGAAATTATCAGTGTAGTTTATTAATTCTGCGAATGTGCTACTATTTCCTGTCATATAGCCCATTGGGAACTTTCCTTCATCTGGAGTATTGTTGTATACTTCAGAGCCAACGCACAATAGGCAGCCTTTTCTGTATTGTTTTAAAATTGATAAGAAATATTCTGCCTGTAATGGCATTAGATCTATATCGTTTATGACACATAACTCATTGTCGAATCTTGATGCTAGGTGGAGCCTAGCAACCTTAGCCTGATTTGCTACTGGTAGATCACTTGGGATATAATGATATATATCGCCATATTGTTCTAGGTCGGCTATATATGATCTATCATTAGAGACGAATGCCAATGTTGGAATGCATCCAAACAGGCTGGACCATACTTTTGAGATATATGGCCAATATGGTAGGTAGTTATCGTTTACTGTTGTGCTTGTTATTAGCCTGTCGAACATAGCGAATGGTTTCAAGTATTGGCTCCTTAATTAGCGTATCTTCGTTTTGGAACTCAATATTGATACCATTCTTTTCAAAAAGGTCTAAATTTAGGTAATTTCTTCCACCTAATCCAGATAAATAAGTTGTAGCGTTGTTCTTTTGGCATATTTCTATTAATCTATCTGTCTTTGTAAGATTTGTCTTCTCGTCTAGTATTATTTTGGTCTTGATATCTAGAATCTCACAGATCTTTTTAATTATACTGTGATTTGTTAACGATAAGCTTATGTCTATTAAATCGTCCATTTCGGACATTATTTCCACATACTCTGGCCTATTAGATGATAAGAATTTACGTTTTATAGTGTCCCAATCATCTTTTGGATTGACGTATTTCTTAGTTAGGATATGTTCATGTCTGTTCGAATTATCGACGCTCATTGTGTACCATGTATTGCCAACATTAAATCTATTTTGATAATTATGTGCTTCGTACTGGCAATTTACTAGCAGTACAAATAAATCACAATTATTGATCTTTTGGAAGAATGGAAACCATGGCATGAAATTTGGCTGGTGGATCGCTATTTTCATGGGATTGTCTGTTCATAGAATTGTTTGCTGACAACTAAAGTAATATCGTTGTTTTTTATACTGTGTAATATGTCAAAAGATTCGCAATCTAGTGATTCAACTATATTTAGAACATCTTGTGCTGAATATAACGTGTGTCTTACCATTAATTCTAAGCGGTTTTTAGATCTGTCGCTTAGGAAGTTAACAACCATCGTATTGCGACATTTACTCCATAGAGTGCCTATACATTCTTTTACTTCTCTTTTGTATTGATATTGTGTGTATTCTGGCCTATATGAAAAGACACCAGATGCGATAACGTAGTCATATGATGAATCTAATGATGTATGATCGCCTACTATAAATCGTCGTTGAATATCTGGGAAGCCAGTATATCTATTTTTTGCATGTTGAATCAATTCTGGATTAATATCAACGCCACAGTATGAGACTGATTTATTGCAAATGTGGGCAAGAAAATCGCCAGTTCCGCACCCATAATCTAAAACGTGTGAATAATGTGTGATGTACTTTGATATAGCATTGAATCGCACCCATTGTCCTGGGGCACTCCACCCAGTTGCTAAGTGTACACCATAATGCTTAATAAGTGCATTGTGGAATTCAAGCTGTTTTGAATAATCCACTGAATTCCTCTGTGGTAAATTCGTGTGTATGGAAGTAATACATATTGTTTGGTTGGCCTATCTTATTATATTTTAAATGCTTCCATCCATCCTCGAATTTTATTAATTTAATAGAATGCTCTTTGCATATTGATTCAGTGTCTTTGTTCCACTTATTGAATGGTGGAATATATACATTCGTTTTAACGATGCTGCATGATACGATTATGCTAAATTCTTGTAGCTCTTTAGTCAGCAGCCGGTGATCTACGTGAATTAAGCCATGGCTTACTAATTGAACGCTGGGATGGACATTTTCAGGCATTCCTATTTTATCTGGCTTAAAGAATACCCTATGATCGCTGAAAGCATTCATAATAGATGGAAATACTCGTTCATTTCCTGTATCATGAACTAGTAGAGACACGCCACCATATATGGTAGATTCAGGGTGGCTCTCAAGTATCTTATCAATCATCCAATTTAGCTTAGTGATGTTAGTGTTTATAGAGATATCATCGCATCTAAAAATCATGTGCTTTCTCTTATTATTTCGCCAACGTGCGTACCAAATTCCATTTTATCGTGATATGGGAAGGGATTGATAGCGTGTTCACCAAAGAATCCAATCGGGCTATATTCGTAGTCTTTGATCTTTTTGCCGCGAGGATATTTGTCGTGTGCTAAAGCTGTATTTATCACCATGGGCCATATAGTATCTCTCAGGAATTCCTGATCGCACCCCTTAGTATTAAAATTGTGCCATGTTCCTAAGAGTTCGTTAATATTTTGTAGTAGACCGTTCTTGCATCCAAACATACCACCGAGTATTGGCATGCTATGCTCAATGTGGTCACGCATCGTGTGGAACTGATACGTTGAATTAAGCCATTCATTGACTGCAGATACTTCTCTTGATGTGATTCTAGAATCAATATCTCTAATTAGAACTATACCTGTCTCTTCAAATGCTAAAAATCTCCAAAATAGGCCTTCCCATGTATATGGTTCGCCTTTATTCTGCATTAATACTACTTGTGCTTGCAGTCCTTTCAATTCGTCTATAAATGACGCTGGGCTAGATTCATCGCAATAGAATCGTGCCGTGAATCCTTTATACATATCTGGCACTAACTTAGCATTGGCTATAGCACCATTTAGATATAATGGATCTGTACCCCATACACTATAGCTTACAATATTCATTAATATCGTTCTTTTATAGTTGCTTTTCGTTCTTGTATCGAGACTTCTTTATTGTATTTTCTTGGATTCCCACAAGCTGCACATGAACATAATGCTAGATTATCTGCATATTTAATAGGATTTGTACACCAATAGTACAATTTCTCAGCTTTGGCCTTCATCCTCTTTTTGTGCCGTCTTCTAATTGATCTTATTGATGATTTCATAACTTAGCCTTTTTCAATTTTGTATAGTATCGTGGATCTTCTTTAAGGTGATCCATGGCGATTTCTTTCGCCAGTTGCTTATCGTTTGTATGTTCTAATTCTACTTTAATACCAGCCGATAATTCTTTACTATCAAAGTCAGACGGCTTAGAGTCATCAGCAAGTCCGCCATGTAGCTTATTCAGTTTCACGTTAAGATCTCCTATTGTATTTACAATGAAGTATTTTTTCTGCCCATAAAATTGGTGGTATAATGATATATGACAAGATGCATATCAACAGTAGATGATTTAATACATTGCCAATATAATATGAATGTGCGTTGGAGCGATGTCAAGTTTAATTTGACTTCTAGTTTCATACATGCAGCTAAGCATGCTGATGATAGCACCAAGGCAATGTGGAAAATACAGTTCGAATTAATTTCTCTCATTTTTAAGAAAATTGGACAACCGTTTGGTTTTATTAGGCATATTGGCCCAACCTATACAGATATTTCTTTGATTGTTATAAGTAATTGTATTGTCTTCGAGTTTCATCAGGACTATTTCTTGAGAGCGTCATATGAAACTATTGAAGTGTTACCACAAGAAGAATGTTGTAATTGGCTACATATTTCATATTCAAACCCAAGTCTTGTCGATCTTGTTTCAGATTACATTATAGATTTAGAAAAGTATTATAGATATATAAATAAAAAACACGTTAAGCGTGTTACTTTTGATGAATTCAAAAGTTCGATTAGTACTTAAGAAGTATTTAAATGTCAATCTTAGGTATTGTATGATATATGAATATGGGAGCGATGATGCCCCTAAGGTTTTTCAAAAGTCTCTCAAGCTTGCTGAAATGCTTGTCAACCTTCCAAAGTCTAGAAAGAAGCATTTCACTTTTATAGTCGAACGTAATAAGATATTGTCAGTGGGGTGGAATAACGGATGGAAAACGCACCCATTAGCTTACAAGTATGGATATAGGTTCGATTGTATTCATAGTGAGTTAGCTGCGATTTTGAATATGCAGAGGAAAATTGCTAGTAATGCACAATTGATTAATATTAGAATCTTGAATGGCGAAATAGCCATGGCTAAACCGTGTCCCAGATGTAGGCATCTGTTGGTCGATCTCAATATTACTAAAGTATGGTATACCACTAACTATGGTACGTTCGCAAGACTTGTTTGATGCTCAATTTGCCATATTGTGTCGCATAAATGCTAGCCTACGCAATGATGGTTGGGATTGCACATGTATTCCAGAGTTGGCTAATTTTTCTAACAAAGGTCCATGGATAAATCATGGAGTATGGTTCATATTCTTTAATGACGGTGATATTCAAATAGTTAATCGTGTTCCGTTTGTTGTAATTGCTAAGTTTGAATTAGCATCACCAGATGTTATAGAAGATATTGTCCATTTTATGCGTAATCCGCCAATCGTTTGTGACCTATAATCTAGAGAGGGTTTTATGAAAGTAGAATTTAAGTATTCTAAGTGTGTTGACGGGCTCGTTAAGTTAACTAAGTATATGAAGCAGCCAGAATTTGTGTTAAGTTCTGTATTCAGCTTCGTGCTTGTTCTTGGTGTCCTTTGTGTAACGGCCACCATTTTTGCCCAATTGCCAGCCCCGATCCCAGCAGCTAATGCTAAGGATAAACCAGTAACTGTCACTCCGCCAGCTATTCAGCCACAGCCTCCTATTGAGCCGAGTAAGATTGAAGCTTCTGGTATAAGTATTCCAATTACCGCATATCAACACGATGTTCAAACCGACGACGGGTGCACGCTGGTTATCTGCCAAGATGACCTTAGAAAATTCGTCGTTTTCGATAAAAATGGCTCGATAGTTATTGATGTCAAAACGATAGATATCAGTATTAAGAGACTTGGGACACAACCACGTGTTCAATGCAAAGTATTTAACGGTGTATACGAACCGTCTAATCCCAAGATCGTTGACTGGTCGTGGGAAAAGATCAGCATTGTCAGTTCCGAGGATTTCCAGAGAATTATCGACAATACAGATGGTCTAAATAGGAAATAAAGTTGGTTTGCGGCGTGGACATGACACGTACCGAATGCTCGTAAGGTAGCTGGTTCTGTGAGCAAAGGGCAGTCAAATCGTAAGGGTAAGACTGACCGAATTATAGTAAGCTTATCCAGTGCTGCGAATCATGGCTGATTAGCTATTCTGGACTGACTAACTTTTGAATGGAGTGGTTAACGCCACTCCATTCTTTTAGGTGGCTAATGTATAAGCTTGGATCTAGAACATTCAGAAAAATATGTGTTAAGACCATAGAAGCTTACGGCGTATACAGGTCTGGTATAAATGCGATTCCAAATGATGTCATTACACATTTATCTATAATATCAATGCTAAGTAGAAATGAAGTTATTGAGATACTTGAGACTGAACGTGCTGATAGAATGGCCAAAATCATATCAAAGTACGGTCTATGATAATATCGCATAAACACAAGTTGATTTTTATACATGTGCCAAAGACTGGCGGTACAACTATAATATCGTCTCTGTATCATAAGCTTGGCCCAAGATTCAACGGCTTATTGTCGCCAATTCATGGTGTTATGATCGGTGAACCAATCGGCCCATTACACCAGCATAGTTCTGTATCTCAGTTATTTAAACACTGCAATTATGATGGGTTTATAGCTGATATATTCGCTGAATATGATAGCTTTTCTGTTGTTAGAAATCCCTTCGATGTGCTTGTGTCATACTATCACTTTTTTAAGCAGTCAGACGCTCTATATGTGCAGTCTCCAGATATCGCCATTAGAGCAAGGAAGCTAGGTTTCAAAGAGTGGCTAATGACCATGGACGATACGATGATGGAAAGTAGAACTCAGACATCATATGTAGCCTTGAATGGCGTTTTATTGATTAAAAAGATCTTTAAATACGAAAATTATAATGAAGTGTTGGCATATCTTGATAGATTTGGGATAAATAAAGTATCAATGAGAGCTAATTCTAGCGAGCATAATCATTATAGTGAATACTATGACAGTGAATCATGTGCTTTTGTGTTACAGAAGTACGCTGATGATTTTACAAACTTTGGGTACAGTTTGGGCCACCCTTAGGTGGCCCAAAAGATATCTGTTATTGTAATTAGCCAGCGGTCCCTTCTTCTTCACCTTCTAGCACCACACCGAAGTTACCAGGAATTGGTGGTGGGATAGTGTCAATCGCTTGGAATTCAAGAGTCGATACTTGAGGCGAGCGATTACCAGCATCATCGATGTATGCTAGTTCAATTCTAACAGAGGCATTCTGTGGGATTCTAACCCCAGAGACTTCTGTTACTTCTTTTTCTAGAATTTGGTTGCCATCGATTACGTTGTCGATGACGACAAGTAGAGCTTGCTTGTCAACGTCCGAGCCCTCTGGTACAGGTGGTAGGACTACCTTGTAAATTAATGTGTCTGCCATACCTTCATTCTCCTTTTCGGAATTTAAAAAGATCGATAGTGGACCTGGCTTGGGTAAATTGGTACAGCATGGGCACTTATACAATAAGCCCAAAAACCAATTCAAGATTAATAGCACTAATCTCATTAAAACCCCGTTAGTATTTACGAAGAAAATTTGCGGAGGATTGTTTGATGAGAATCAATTTATTCGGTGGTCCAAATAGTGGTAAATCAACCGTCGCAGGGCGTGTCGCAGCACATTTTAAAGAACGTGGGATTAGTATTGAATATGTCCACGAATATATAAAGTCATGGGCATATATGGGTATAATTCCAGGTGATTTTGATCAGACATATATCTTTTCAAAACAGATGAGGCAAGAGAATATCCCATTGCGTGCTGGTGTATCGCACATAGTTACTGATTCCCCATTATTATTAGTAGCAGTGTACTCACAGAAGCATAATGATCCTTGCCTAGAAGAGCACATATCGATGTCTAAGAAATTCTCAATAAAGTATCCAGAAATAAACATAGTGCTTGATAGGTCTGGTCTGAATTATATCCAAGAGGGAAGATATGAGAATCTAGATCAGGCAATCGATATCGACAATTCGATAAAAGAATTATTAGATAGAAATAGTATAAAATATGAAATCTTTAGAGCAATAGATAGCAATCTAATCATACAATATCTAGAGCAGGTACTATCTGTAGCATAAGTGTGGTGCTATAATGTTGAACAGCAACAATTCACACTTGGCTACATGGGGATGGTATGGTAACTGCACACCAGATTGTTGGTGCTATAACGGATCACCTAAATAATAGATATACAAATTGTCCATACTCTGAAATGGGCAATTTTAAAATAATTAAAAGTGGTAATAGTCAAATTCTTATAACAACTGGCGAAGTAACCAATAGATCCACTATCGCAACTTTTTCGCTATCAAATACGAAAATAAATATGATGGCGACTGGATTCTTGTTCGATAATAACCATACTATTACTAATGTGAATTATGAAGATCCGAATTTAATAAGCCTTGTAGATGACTTCTTACTTAAAGTCATTCAAAGTGCACTTCCGGATGATAATGTCGTGAAATGGTGGGACTAAACCTGCTTTGGGATTATGAATATCGGGTTGTCTGATATCATACCGTAGTCTTCATTGTAAAAGTTCAATCTCTGTACTGGTTGACCAGCCGCTGCCATATTTTGTAGAGCGTATTCATTATCTGTCTCTAGACACCCATTGGCGAAGCATGTAATGTTCTTATTCACAGCAAACGAAGCCAATGTGTGAAAGTGTCCAAGATATAGATATTGCCATCGTTCGTTAATTGAATTCTGCCAGCCCATCGCTTTTCTTCCAACAGAATACCATGGATACCCTCCAAAACCGCCCCTACATTCATGACCGTGCACTACCATATTTCCCCACTTGTTGAACACTGTATCAACGAAGTAGAAGTCGTCATTTTCGTGAAATTCAACTCTTTGATTTAATGGGGAGTCGTTTCCCAATAGTAGTAGCTTGGTCGCTCTATACGCTACTCTGTCCCAGCATGTTAATGGGTGATCGGCACTATGTTTCGATCCTGGTCTACCGTGATTGCCGCTAACACACTTTATGACGACTTTTTTGACGCATTCTGAGAGTTGCATTATGGTGCTGGCTATAATCTTTGGTGCGGCGATTGTAGCTTGCTCTAATACTGATGAATCGATTAAATGTGCTTGCTTTGGGAATATTGCACCATCACCTTCTATTATATCTCCGCCCAGGTATATTCTGATTTCTTCTATTTTGGCCGATTGCCTTCTAGTCTCAATGATTTTTATTACTTTGTGGGCCAGAATTTTCATTCTGTCTGCGGCTACTGCTGTTCCGTATGAACTTGTTACTTTTCCAATGTGGATGTCGGATAGATGTAAAACTGCTATTTCTTGGCTTATTTTTCGTCTGTCAGTTTTTGGTGCTTTTGGATAATTGAAGTTAATGGCTACTTTTAGAAGCTCTTCTAAAGCTGTCTTGATGATGTATTCGCCGCTACGATATGCATTTATTTTCTTGCGTAATTTCGAATTTTCTGAGCGTAATGTCTGCACATCTATTGATGTGTCGGCTTGCTCTTTCGCAAAGTCTTCAAATTTGCTCATACATGTAGCTCCGTGGAATGTTTTTCTTGGCTTTTTCATATAATTCAGCCTCATGCTTCCTTATATGTCGCTGCAGTGTTGCTATTTTGATTTTGTTGTCTGGATATTCGGTTTTTATCCAATCGTATATTGTTCTAAACGGCACTGATACTTTCTTCTCAGCTATTAACAATAATGCTTTGTGTATTGAAATAGATAGAGCTTCATCTTCGCAAACAGAGCATCTGGTTCCCGCTCGTTTGAGAGTTTTACTTAATTTGATGAGTGCATTTACAGATGGCGTTACGGCTTTTTTAGACGGTTTTCTTTTCATATAACCCCCACTTGAAATTTGGTTTATATCGGAAGTTAAACTTTAAGTTGATCTGTAGCATACACACTTACTTGATCGTTTTATTTTAATTCAGGAAAACATATGTCCAATGATTTAACAATCGAAGAGCAGGCCTGCAATTATGCCACAATGAGACATATTGAAAGGCTTAGAAATATACTGAATGTTATTATTATTGACTTACTTAAACGTGGCGAGGCACACGATCAAACTAAACTAGCTCCGCCAGAGGTTGCCGCATTTACGGCATTAACACCAGAATTGAACTCGTTACATTTTGGATCTAAAGAATACGATAGATCTAAAGAGCTATTAGGTGATGCCCTGATCCATCACTATGCAAATAATAGGCATCATCCTGAGCATTATGCTAATGGCGTTGATGATATGACACTTTTGGATGTCATTGAAATGCTATGCGACTGGAAAGCTGCCAGTGAACGACATAATAGCGGAAATATCAGAACATCTATTGATCTAAATGCTAATAAATACAAAATTAACCCTCAATTAATTAGAATAATGAGAAATACTGTTGATTATTTGAGAATGTAGATAAATTATCTTAACTTATTAGACTGAATTTTAGTTGCCTTGATGAGCAAATCTAGCTTTTTGATTAGCTTTTTATCAACTGGCTGATTGGCCATTATCTCACGACACATAGAGTTAATTGCTTCGGCTTGATATGATAAACCATTGTCTATTATATAATAGATATCATCCTTTTCAAGTTTCAATAAATGGTCGATCCACTTATTGTATAGATCATTACTCGTTCTTAAACTTTCTAGTTCTTTAAAGTACATGGTAGTTTACTTGGAATAATTGATGTTATCTAAAGAAGATTTGCATTGTCAGTTTTGTAAGAAGCCTCTTAAAAGCATGTCAGGTAAGACCTTGCATGAAAAAACATGTGAAGCTTCATCTTATGTACCGGGTCCTGTAGAGAGAAATACTATGTCAAGAGGAAATACTATGCCAAGAAACAGCAACAATGATGACGATCAAGGCTACGATTATGAGTACGATGACCATCGTGATGATCGACGCCAGAGAAGCTACAGCAAGCAGGCAGAGGATCAAAGAGCATTTATATTATATCCAGATCATATCCCAATGCTTATTAATAAAGATTTAGCAGCAGAGATTGCTAGAATCATTCTCAATAGCGGGACTGACAACAAGGCTGTGTTGGCATTTGCTCACCAAAGTATGTCAGCCATTGGCTGATTTTCTTCCGCATCTCATTTTAGCGGAAGATTGATTAAATAGTGCGACGCTTAGAACATTAACATCTGGTGCTATAAGCGTGCCGTCTATACATGTGAATACCAACTGTGGGTGGCCAATACACACAGTTGGTATATCATATTCTGCATAAAGCCTAGACGGAATTATTCTACCTGGGCCATATATAGTATTATCTAGCATAACTATATGTGAGAATTCAATGCAATTCGGACAGTCAAATTCGAATTTATTTAGATGAATGATAGATATATTAGTTTCATGTACATAAAATATATTATTTGAGTGCCCAATAGCAACAGTGTAATCTTCAAAGATATTTGGATGATTAGCAGCATCATGAATTGTGACGTTATCGTATATGGCACCGTTGCACAAGGTAACACTGTCGGCTTGAAACATTTTTAGCTCCTTTGGAATAATATAATGGCAGTAAGATTACCACCAAGACCATTTCACGGACAAGAATTCATAGATGCCACAGGCATTAAATGGGTCTGGGATGCGACACTCGATACATGGAATAGAACTGGTCAGGCCGAATTTATTCCAGTAGCAGATTCTAATACAACAGGATTGATGTCCGCTAATGATAAAATTCTATTAGATTCAATCCCAAATGTTGGTGGTGGATTTGGCTTAATTACAGACCCATTAGCACTACAATCAACAGGTAATGTAGACGGTATACTCAGTGGTGACATAACGATAAAAAGCGATACTCTCAACATAACATGTGTTGATGCAGAGGGTGAGCCAATAACGACACAATGTTACCAAGCCTGCGATACGCCAGATGGCCAAGTTCCAGGATTGAAACTAGAATTAAGCAATGACTTCCTAGAAACATTTTGGTTAGAACTGCTCGGTGGAAAAGGCCCACGAGGTACACGTGGACCAAAGGGTAAACGGGGAAGCGAAGGCTTTACGAATGGCCCACAAGGTGAAAAGGGTGATAGCGGTAAAGACGCCACGATCCCAAAAGATATCACTAATATTAGAATCGTCGATAGTGACGATGTTGTAGATGAGGCGATTGTAGCCCTAGAAATGAATGCAGCCGATGCAACATTAACATACACTACATCTAAATTAAATGTTCCGAGTAATACCGACCCAGCCGATCAAGTTATAGCATCACCTCTGTATAGAGCAATATCATTTCCAACTGTCTCGACATTACATGATTGGGAGCTTGTTGCACCACAAACAGATCCGGCTGGGACGATCGATTTACTGATAGCTAAATTACCGGCCTCATACCAATCAGGTAAGCCATTAACGTTAGAAATGGTGAAACTGTCCGACTACGTACAATTAATAGTTGACTTTTATTCCAACATTTTATGCAAATGGGAAAAAGACTGGGAAACGAAGCTTAAAGAATATATTGAATCTAAAGACGAAGCAGCTAGAAATATTTTATCATCTCTTGCTCAACAAGTCGCTGAATGCGAATTCACATTGCCTTTAGAATTCTGTCTTGGGCTCGATAACGCCCAATGTCAGCCGCCAGATAATACAACAACATCTCCTAGCCCATCCCCATCAACACCGACCTCCCCAGGTCCGACTGAAGATTGCAAATGCGAGGACTTTACATTTCAATGCAATCAATGCTTATATGATGGGCTATCGCCTGGGAATGAATCGATCTATACTAAGACGCTTAGCATATGCAGTATGTTCACCGATGCCGCCGTTGGTGCTATCCAATTTGACTATGATTACTTCTCAGTATCTAGCAGATTCGTTATTCGTGGTGCACAAGGCAGGCTAATCTTCGATTCAGGATGTGCACCAACAGGATCGCAGGGTCCGCCACCAAATACTAACAATTCTCTGCAAGAGAAGTTCAATTTAATAGAAGCTGACGATCCTATTACAATCACTGTTAATGCCAATTGTAATTTCTTAGTAAGTCCATTCACTAGTGCTTACTGGTTTACAATGACATGCCTTGGTCCATCAGAAGGAGGCCCAGGTAGAATAGTTGATATAGCAACAATAGCCACACCTTTGGCTGATAATATTACAACTACGATGTTTACCAAAGACCATGAACTGACATCAGAAGATATTGGTCGTATTATTTATATCTATCAAGTTAAGAAAGAGCCTGATATTTTCGATCCAGAACCGGTGGTATTTGAATTTTCACCAAATGGTAGACATACAATACGCTCGATAGTCGATTCTAATACTATCACGTCGGTATGGATCTCACCAACTGGTGATGGCTTGGGCGGCCATTCTACCGCCGCAGAGAATACTGGATATGCTGTTCTATGATTCTAACATCTATCTTAGGGAGTGAATATTTGGAATGTATTAAGTCTAATATTGGGACATATACTATCAAGCCCGGCATGACTATTGATATCGTTGAACCATCTAATGGCTCGTTAGTGCTACACTCAGGCGGATACGTTATATCATATGTTGAAGGCTGTTATCATAAGAATAATAAGTACTGCATAGGTATTAATCATGGGCCATATGCATCTTGGAGGTATGACGATGGGTATCCATATGTTAGATCATCATTTGATACATTAGAGAGCGACAGCCATGATGATTTGATAGCTATGGTTGATATTGAAGATAGAATATACCTTGATATGCCAGAGAAGTTTAATTTAAAGTTAGAAGCACCAAACAACATGATAGGTAGTGTGTCGGTTTCAATAACTAGACACATCCCAATAACTAGGCTTCAAAAATGAACAAGTATCCAGCAAATCCAACCGATGGCATGGTTTATGAGGTATATCCTGGCATATACTATATATTCAATTCTGGCTCTAATTCATGGCTCAAAGTAGAGGGCGGACTATTTCCATCTGTTGTTACACCGTTGAAAGACGGCTTGATGTCGGCAGATGATTATAAGAAATTAAATAGACTAATTATACCGCCGCCACAAACGACGCTCAAATCAGAAGATTGTGATATAACTTATAGCTCAGGGCTGATATCGTTGACTGGAGATGACTTTATATCAGTTGAAACTGAGACGACATTAATTGACGGATCTACTAAGACAACACAGCCATCAATAGTCCACCAGCATACCGGATTAATAGATTTTAAATTAGATCTAGATAAACTATTTAGTTATCTACAGACAAATGGTCAGATTTCAGTTAGAGCCTCCGTTGGCGATAAAGGAAAACGCGGAGAACAGGGCGACCCAGGCGAAGACAATTTACGTGTAGGCCCAGACGGGGAACAAGGAGAACGCGGGGCCAACGCTCCTCAAAGAGCTTCACTTAGTACAGAGCCTGTTTCATTTAAAGCGTCTAGTAGTTCACACAGAGGCATAACTGATATAACGACTGAAGAAGACGCGGATGGCAATAAAAGTCTAGTCGTCACTAGATCGATACTTGGTAATCCAGATGCATGCCCAACGCAAGTTAATTTAACGACTGGTAGTAGCCCGTGGGCTATGGCTTTCCCTGATAATAGCGTGCAGGAATCATGTAAGTCTATTTATTACATAGATGTAGAATCTTTAGTAATGGCTATAGAGGACAAGTTCAAGTCTGAAGCCACCAGAATTAAAAATGGATTCGAAGATGTTGCTAATTATTGGCTAACAACAATGTCAGACCTATTTGATTCTCAAAAGGCTGCATTGTGCTGTGCTCTTGAGAATTGTAGGTCACGCAATCGCAATTCTGAGACTAGACGATATATCGAGCAATCAAGAATAGCTGCAGCAGCGGCTGACTTCAAATTGGTTGTCGGTGGTCAGAATGATACCGATGGTGAAGCATACACGTATGAGAAGCAAGTCACAGCATCGATGCTTCAGTATACTGTGTCATCTGAGCCAATAGATAGGGCTATCACTGTACCTCTAGGAGATAATTGTACTGTAAAGAGCGTAAATGTATCTGTTACATGGTCTAGCTATAAAATAGCCATGCAATTGCAGGTCATATTCGATGGCAGAGTGATATATGATACAGGATGCAAAAAGACTGAAAAAGAGACATTCGAAATCGAAGGATTTGGTACATCCGATCAAGTCATAATTAGAATGCTAACTAAACACTGCGGAGATCCAAATCAAGATTCGGGTATCTGGCAATGGGATGCAGTGGCAACATTTGAAATAGGATGCGGATCAGACAGAGTTGTTGTTGACCTATGTAACGATAATACCGAAACAACCACATACTCATTAACAGTACCAAGTGGATCTAATTTAAAATCCGGAGAATCATTCACTGTTGTGGATGATAAAGGTAGTTCTGTTGACTTTGTATTCACTGATTCGTCGCAATTCTCTACCTTATCAACGTCACCACGTGGATATTCAGCTTCTGTTTTGTTTGATATAAGTACATCAGCTATTACTTTGGCGACCGAATTAGAACAATCATTGCTCGGTAGTGAATTGAATATCTCAGTAACAAGGGATGAACATATATTATGGATCTCTGGAGTTAAGACTATAACACAGGGTGATTCTCCGACTGTTGTGGTTATACCTGGTAAATCCAAAATTAGGAAGCCATCTAGGCCAGAACTACCGGCACCGCCAGTTCCAGTGTCCGATAATCCAACTGTTGGGGATCATGTTACTAATCCGACTGACAATCCAACTGTATCATCGCCGCCGCCAACTTCTATTAGAACTGTTCAATCACAGAGGCAGGCATTGCATGTTGAGAGTATTGATGGATTGGCTGGAAATGCTTGGCAACAGACAAATGTTGGGCAGCTAACGGCTAATGGCCAACCCGGTGTATATTGGACTGGTAAAGTCGGGTCACAGCCAAGTGGTTATTCTAACACTAAATATTTAGAATTTACTGACTATGGCTTTAATATCCCAGACGATGCAACCATTGTTGGGATAGAATTGCTAGTTGAACGATTGGCTTTGAGGACTAGCAGGACTAATTCATCTAGTGTCGATGATTTAGCTGAGGTGCAGGATTTAAATATTAAACTTACGCTGAATGGTAATATCCTATCTGGTGATATAGCTGGTGATTTTACTGGTGGCCCAAATTGGTCGAAATGGGTTGGCTATCCAGAATTTCCGCCATTTATGTATTCATCGTCATCTAGTTCTCATGTCGATAAGTATGGCGGTGTTGGTGAATTATTTGATGGATCGTTTACCGCATCAGATATCAATTCGTGCGGGTTCGGAGTAGTTGTATCAGCTACTTCTAGTGATACAACTAAGTCTGGTGTTGCATTGGTTAAGAACGTGTACGTCTCAGTCCATTATGAAATATCCGTTCAGGCTAATCCTGATTTAGTGGTCCCATCGGCTTCTCGAACTGTCGTGCCTCCGGTGGCAATAACTGGCGATGAGGTCCCATGGTTGAAGGCTTCGTCTACCGTTTCTCAGGCAGCATGGGTGAATTTTGGTAATATTCTTAATAATGTTAGAACAACTAAAGCTACTCTTATTACAGATCCTGGTGATATTTCTGATAGAATAGGCGTTTCTGGGTTTGGCACTAGAGCGATTAGCGAATGGGCACATTTGTCTGGACCATATTTAGCAAAAGTTGGCCAGAATGGTCTTATTTCTAGATCATTGATGTCGATAAGTGGTTTAAGTAAGAATTCGCGTGTTATTGGTATGATAGCGACAATTGAAGATGTTGAAACATCTGGTGGCGAATTCAAAATCATAGATGCTAAATTTACTAGATATAGACCAAATCCAGGTAGCACCACATCAATTGTCGAAAGTGCCTATAAGGAGACTGATACTTTTACGGCAGATCCAATTATATCTGGTGGATGTTCAACATCAATTGTCTTAGGTTCAGCTTTTGATTCCTGGGGTTTGGAACTACTTGGTAGTGATATAATTCATGACGATAAGGCTAAATACACATCCTTCGATTTTAGAGTCGAAAGAGTGAACGGCAGCGGTTCTGCTACTTTTGCATTCTCAACAATTCGAATTCAGGTATTTTACGAAGACAGTGCACCAGAGTTCGTCTCGGCGGCATTTACGCCGATGGCTGTTGCCGGTGATGGTCAGATTGATTCTAAAGTGGGTTCTCAATTAGTATTAGCCCAGTCTGGTAGGATCAACACAGAATTAAAAATTGAATCTAGCAACGATGTCGAGATATCGTACTCATCAGATGATATACATGGGACAATGTTATCTAAGAAGTTCGACGGATATAGCATAGCTAAATTCCCAAGTGATATTAATGCTGGCTTGTATTATCTGGCAATAACTAACAATTCAAAATCACGCAAGCCAATTAAGATATCATCTACTAAGAGCGATATCACGTTCTTAAAGGGATCTGGTGCAGACTGGTCGGATGATTTTATAGTCACCCCAGGTGAGATTAATTCAGAGTCTGGTATCAAAGCTGGCAAAACATGGTTCGTGCATGCTAGGATAGTCAACGTTAAATCTCAGACTGGACAGAAATTATCTATGGTCATTAGTGGTAAGGACAACTCTGGTGTGATTAGAAATGCTGCAAGAATAAGTATGCCAAGTGGCGATTATGTTGCAGAAATAACTGATTGCAGTTCTAAGGTAAATGGCAGATATCATGCCCACGTTATATTGTCTGATGGTTCTTCTCACTATCAATTTCCAAATCGTGGACCAGTTGATAAGTTGATGGATCTCAAGAAGCTCTATGTTGGTTCTATTACCCAGGTCCAGCATAAAGGTGGTGACATTCTTGGATATATTCCGAATTCACATGGTGGGGCTGGTAGTGGCTTTGTTAATATTCAATTTACTCCTAAAGATCAATATCTATCCAAGTCTGTTACTGTTAAATCAATAAAGAATACTGTCGCCCCACATTCTTGTGATATGAATTTTTACCATCTATCATGGTATCAATCACAATGGCAAACAAAGAATTGCCATGGCTGTGTTATTAGGGTTGCTAATCAGGATTATATTGTGGTCTTCAAGCCAATAGATCCTAATGATCCGTCTAGTGAAAATCAGAGTACACAATGTCTAATTGATTTTAAGAGTATGGGCCATCCGGCATTTGCTTGGCCAACTTTTGATGGGTATAACTTCGCTGGTATACCGACTTCTGGTAATGTGAAATTTAAGTTGGATGAGCAACTCAATGCTATAGCTCTTGCATTGGTATCTAGATCTAGTAATAGGGTTGGTAATCTCAATTATATTAAGCTTGTATTATTCCCAGAAATATGAAGTACTCTATAAAGACTAAAGAATTCTGTGCGTTGTCATCTAAGCCAGCATTACATGACTGGCTTAAAGCTAATTATCCAGATTTACATAAGGATTTGGTTACTCATCTTAGGTCTAGCCGTAGCTGTACTGAGAATAGAGAGAAGATGATTGAAATCCTAGGTATTATAGGTAAATCTTCTGACGGTAACAATGCGTTAGTATCATTTCTGAGTGAAAAATTCCCGTATGTGATAGATATTGAAAAGCAACGCAAGTCGATTCTAGTTAAAGAATTCAATCCGGTATTTTCTGGGCATATTGATGGTGCACTTACATTCCCACATAGGCTGGTTATGCAGAATACCGATAGGTCTATTCTTGAAATGGATGTGGCTGGATTCTGTGAGGGCCATATTCAATGTGAATATATTATAGTAAATAATAATGCTTACATCGAGTACATACCTTCAAATTATGCGTCACTATGTGATAGCATTCCTGATAGTAACTGGATGGTCAAAGCATACAGGAAAACTGTAAAATAAGTCAAAGATACCGTGTCTTAACTATATATAATCTTGGCGGTATGCCAAAGGAGAATCACGTGAAGCTTTTTAACGAAGACGGTGTGGCAGCCACCAAGGTAACGGTTGATAAAACTGGGACCAAAACAAGCACCGATACCGTTGATATGGGTAAAGCATGGCCTCGTAAGCAAAAGAACGATGGTAGTGCACAAGAAGAATTTGCCGATAGCAAGCATGGTAACGCTGATGACGGTATTACATCATCGGTTGGTGATAAAGCATCCGGCTTGAAGTCAAAGCAGACTAATACTGGCGGGAATTTTGAAAAGGTCGGTAAGGGCACTATGGGTGAAGGCACCGATAGAGTTGCCCAACTATTTGAAGCATATGCCAACGATTATGATGTCCTAAGCCATGCTCAATTCCAGGACCTATGCTCAATCTATAAATTGGGCCATGTTTCACGTGAGCATTTTGAAAATCTTCTAGCTGGCCATGACACCTTCCTGTTCACGGAAGGCTCTGAAGATAATTGGTTCAAGCAGAACATAATGAATAAGGATAAGGACGGCGACGAATCAGAAGAGTCAGAAGAGAAAGAAGAAAAGGAAGAGAAAGACTGTGATGAAGATGATTCATGCGATGAATCAGTAGAAAGAGAAGCCGTAGAAGTCCAAGAAGCATTCAATCCAGCAGACATTGCTAAGAAAATGGTCGGCATGGATAACAGTGAAGAAGAGGACGAGGAAGCGGAAAAGGAAGCCGAAGACGGTATTCTTGAGAATCACACATCTGGCTTGGCTGCTAATGCCTCAGCCAGTGATAAAGGTATCCTGAATCCGAAATCAACGACAGCTAAGAAGCCAAACCCCGCTGGCAAGACAGCTATTAAGCCAACGGTTCCAACCAGTGCTGGTAAAGCAGAAGACGGAATTACCAGTAAGAACCGATCTGGTGATCTTGGTGGCAATGCATCAATGGTAAATGTCGAGTCAATAGACAAAAACATTAATCGTGCCACTCTACGCAGCAATGTTTATGCACTTTCTATGAATGCTAAGAAGTTCCTTGAAAGCAAGCTAAGCAAGCTAAAGGGTGAACACACAATTGGCTTCACTGTCAAGTCGGAAGGATTTAACACTAAGAATTCTAATACCATTGCTGAAGCAATGGCTGACGTTGAAGAAGTAATGCAGACCGGTAATAGCCCAGAAGTTGAAGCCGTTGTGGCCGATTCATCTGGTACCGTTATCATGGTCCAGCAAGTCCCGCTTCTTACAATTACTCCACGCGGTGTCCTGACTCACGAAGGTAAGCCAGTTTTCAGACACAAGACTTTAGCTGAGTCAATGGCTAAGAGATGTGCTGAAGCTGGGGTTACGACCAGAATTACTGGATGCAATTGGGGCTATACAGTAATAGGCAAAGTGCCAGCCAAAGTAATGAGTGAAGGCGTTATTAAGTAACTATAAGTATGGATGGCGTCCGCATTTGGACGCCATCTGTATATATGGATTTGAAGATGCACGACCAAGAAAAAGAAATTAAAACTAGATATAAAATGCTCTCGGATGGTGCGAAATCCGTCCTTAAAAGTATGCTCGATATTGGTAAAAAGTCGATAACTATTAGGCAGTTTCAAGTAGCTGGATATGATAATCTCAAATCGATACTATTCTCAATGTATGAACTAGAATCACGTGGATTTGGTGTTGTATCAGGTGAGAGCGTTGATTCCACATTCACATTGAATTCATTAGCTGCATTAACAATAAGAAATCTATGAGAATTAATAAATTCCAAGATAGCCCAGCGAAATTATTGCGTGAAGCTGGTTATGGTCGAGGATATACATTTGATTATCCAAGATACAGAGTAGATCCAAGACCACATGTTCTAGCCCTTGGCTACTGGAGACATCCACGTACTAGAAATGAGCTTCTAGGTGGTATTAATCTACATTATTTAAATCAAGATCAGGTAGAACGGCTACGTAAGAAATTACCTGAAATTCTGGCAAATAGGTCACTTAGAGCCAGATACAGAGCTGGTGCTAGATTATTGCCAGATATATTCGATTCAAGTTATAGGACCTATCGCAGAGGTGAAATAAATAACGTTGAGCCTGGAACATTGAGATATTGGAATCCAAATGCCGACATCAGGAGAGGCGTGCAGGCAACACGTAAACAACGTAAGAATAAAGAACAGGCAGCCGATATTATAAAGAAGGATGCTGAAACACGTGCAGCTTCTCAGGTGCCCGGTATTGATGTACCAGTTAGAAATACTAGTAAACAAGATTGGGCTAAAAGAGAATTGGTAAAGAATAAGCTGAAGCGTTCTTTGAGGAAGATCGAAGATCCGATAGATAGAGAAGTAGAGATAGCTAAAGATATTGCTGATCAAGATGAGGTAGAATACGATCTAGACAAGCATGATGCTGAAGAAGATATTATCGATCTATTAGATGACAATGAAACAAATGATAAAATAGGTGAATCGAAAGATTATATAATTTCACATTCGCCATTAAATTTTATTAGATTTAACGAACGCATAAACAATAGCTTATGCGGAAAGAAGAAAGGAAGATTATTCGCAATGATTAATTGCGAATCTGGTGAGACGATTTTTGATAAGGGTGGACATTGGAAATCAATCGTTGAATCTGGCTGGGATATAGATAATATAGTTAGGATAGAATATGAAGATGGCCAGCTATTGGCCACTTACGATAAAGATATTAATGGGGATTCAATTCTTAGGCAATTTATCGCATCGGAGGCTGGTAAAAATTTCCTAGCATTGTGTCATGAGTGAAATACTAAAAGAACTGCGTGAAGAATTCGCTAAGGTTAATACTAGAGATCCAGAGAGCCTAAGGAAATGGCTTACTGAGTATCCAGAATTCAGATCTGCGGACTATGCTAAAATAGCTCAGGTCACTACTAAGACAATTAGAATCTGGAAACGTAAGGCTGGGATCAAGCCTCATCCACGTACATTACCGGTATTTATTGATACCCGTAAATATGTTGAACCAGTTCCGCAGGAAGTGTGGAATAATAGAGAGTGGTTTGTAGAAATAGTTAAAACATATGGTTCACGTAGTATCGCTAGGATGATTAATAAGAAAAGAGCATGGGTTAAGGATAAAGTTAAACGGCTTAAGATTAAACGTGTAAAATATCCTAAGAATCACACGAATACTCCTAGCCCATATTGTAATGTTGAATGGATAACTGAACATTATTTGAATCAATTGATCCCAGCGTACAAATGTGCTAAATTAGCTGGTGTTAGCACTGAGACATTTTTTGATTGGTGTAGGAAACTCGGCATAGAAACTCGGTCATTACATGAATCATTTGTGGCTTCGCGTGCTCTTAAGCAAGCTCAAAAAGCTTGAGATAGTGGAGAAGGCAAGACTTACAAATAAAGCGATACATGTAAGGTATAAAACCGGAATATCTGAGACATATTTTCATAGAAGAGTTACAGATTCACTATATTGTAACCATTATATTATAGATGAGTCGAATTCAAGATTAAAGCATGTACCAACAATATATAATCAATTCGAATCAGGCCCATTCGATACAAAGCATTCTAAGCATTTAGTTATAAAAAGGTCTGAATTTCTAAATTCTAGTTTAATAGCACAAAGAATCGCAATAAACATGATGGCCAAAAGGCTACATGGCATGGACTTTATGCGATTTGATTATCCAAATCATGTCCTACGTAAAGCCTGGGAAGAAATTAAAAAAGAGAGGCCGTACGGTTTCATTCGAAGCAACAATTTTATAAATATCACCCATAAGGAACATATTTATAAAGTATTAATGCATTATTTCGACTTTACCACCCCAATGACTGCACGAAGGATAGTACGTATAATATCAAGGCTTAAAGTAAAAGGGGACGATATAACCACAGAAAGAGTGGCTAGACTAATAAGAAGGATATGGGGGCCTCAAATATTTAATCCAGCAGTATATGCTAACATTTTATCCAGATTAAAAATAAATGGCCCAGTAATAGATATGCACCCACAACGTGGACACAAGGCACTAGCATGTGCAATTCTAGGATTACCGTACTGTCCAATTCCAGAGAATTCTTTGGATGAAGCGTTGAATCTTGGTATATCGGATTTAACTGGTTTGAATGTTGTAAAATTATCTGATTTTGATATGGCAGCATTATTGATATCAGACAATAATTTCAAATCATATGAATTGGATCTATCATTAGCGGATAGAGCGAAACATTTGCTAGCATTCGCAAGAATGGATGAAAGAGGCACTGCATTAAAGCCAGCTATAACCATAAAAATCTACCGAGACTATGAGACAAGATGTAAAAAATTGAGCGATTACATACTATTCTGGTGAAAAGATAATTAAACATTAACCATCTAGAGGACTGATATGGCAACTAAAATACCGTCGCACTCTGAAGTATCAGATTCTCAAGTGATACAAGTATCTGGTCCAGACGGCAGATCCATAAGCTACCAATACGATAAAGAACAACGAACATTCTACGCCAGTGAATCATCGGTAATATCATCAGCACACGGTTCAACGCATATATCAACCGACCCAATCCCAGAAGCAACATGTGACATGCCTGGGTTAATGAGTGCAGATGACAAATGCAAATTAGATGCACTTCTGCAAACAAGAATAGGCGTCCTGGGGTTCATGGGTGCCGGATTTCCAGACGATGGCGGCTGGTTGACTGGTGATATTATCTTAGCTTCTGGTACAGACTTTATTACTATAGAGAGAATTGGTAATATAGTAAGATTCGTTGTCGACGCACCAATTCCATTAAACTGTTCATGCGAATCGTGCACGCAGATTTACTGGGTACAAGATGAAACAGACGTATCGGCAATCAGGCCACCAAGCTGTGGCGGAAAAGTTCCAGGTGTGAATGGGTATGGTGAATTAAAATTCTATCTATTGCCAGAGAACACGATTGTAAACCCAGCTAAGCCATCGGATGCTCTCAATTTAAAGGGAAGATATCCGTCGCTTGTTTTCAAGAGATTTAATAGTTCTACTACAACTGGAACAGCAGAATTCCATTTAACATTAGCTAGAAGCACCTCTAATCAGTTGCAGACGACGCTTGGATGGTCTATGACCCCCGGCACGTCAAACATTGCAGAATGCCAATGGTTCATGGGTTATGATAATGATAATAACTTAATGAAATTCGCATTCAAGCCCAACCTAGAGCCTGGGATGCTTGGTAGCCTGTTATACAAGGGCCATAGCATCACCAAGGCCATGGGAGTTATAACTGAATACACCCAGAACATCCTGACTAGCAACCAATATAATCTCAAATGGTGGGACGTAGTAAATCAAGAAGTAGTTGGCACCCAATTCACAGCTACGAATATTTGGCAGTATACAAATGCTGGTCTAAGCACTCAGGAACTAGTATTAGATGCTTCACGTGATCTATTGGCCATAGGCACATTAGTTGACGTGTGGTTTTTTGAAATAGGTGGTACCGGTTCTAGTACAATATATCGATACTACATCAATGAGGCACCACCATCTAGCTCAGCGTCAGCGTGGTCCCAAATTGGCGCTATCTCATTTGGTGATGAATTAACAGCAAAAGAAGAGAGCGAACCGACGTCTGGTGAAACAGACATCAGAGCAAGCACATCGCTGTCTAATTTCAGAGATTGGGAACAGGCAATCTGGGGGATCACCAACTACAACACACCATTATATGTTGAAACTGACTTAGAAGATGGTGTGTCTGTGTCTGAAATCAGAAATGGCCAACATAAAGCAAGAATAGATACAGACTTACCAGGGTTGATCATCGATAGAACAGCCATCGCTGATGCAACTGGTAATTTCAGTGAACGCCCAGCATATATCTGGAATAGAATTCCATCCAAGAATTCTCTTGTGACCATGAAGATTGGCCGTCCTGAGATCATTACTACGAGCCCAACTGGTGTATTCCCTCCATATGATATTTTAATTGGTGCTCCGATAGATAGCTATGACACATTGTTTTTAAAAGTAAAGGCTTCAGGTGCTGTCAGTGGTTCATCCCTGTATTATGCTAGAGTTACTGGTGTGCAATACAAGGATATTCCTGAATTTGGCACACTAAGAATTTTAAATAATTCCGGTACCGGCACAGCTGCTTCTAATTCAGTTTGGAATTATCAGTATAAGGCTTTGGATAATGGCACTGATTTTTCTGTTACTCTAATTAGTTCAACACCTTACCCAGGTGCTGATAATGATATCGTTGAACTGGCACATCAAGATTATGATGCACCATGTGTTAGATTACAATTCGCACAGGACGGTGATGAGATCCAACTTCAATTTAAAGTTGGTACTCTTAGTATGAGCGATACATATGAAGGAAATAGCATTAACGATTTGGATGATTATGTTAGAGGTATGGCTGATGGATATGCTGTTAGTTCAATCTATACTCAGGCTGAATCATGGAGTGGGCTCGGTAGCAAGCCTGCGGTAAGTGTTGATGATTTCGTGGTTTACGACGGTGGTTCTGTTGGATCTACTGAATACTGGAATGAACTAGAAATCATGTTTAGAAGCGGCCAAGTATGGATATGGTGGAATGGCCTACTTGTGCCACCAGATTCTGTTGAAAGTGCCGATCTTGATTCGCCAGTCACCATTTCAACGCCCTACTTCCCAGTTTCTACTCCGTTAGAATTTGGTAAGTTTGGTATGAGATTATGGCCTGGGGCTAAAGTTAGAAGTATTATTGCTAGGGCACAGAATAGAGATTATTCAGAATATACTAGAGGTCAATTGGTTGTGTCTTAGGATTTCTTTTTATTATTTCTTGAATAGATGTCTTCAGCTTCTACCATTCTACGTTCTATTTCGTAGAATTTGGTAGTTGCTTTATTTATTGTTTCTGGTAAGCTGCTATTAACTGAGTCGAATATACGTACTACTATTATACCACCTTTAGTATTTTTAGAACATTGAGATGCTATTGATTCAGCGTCATCTTTTGAATTGGCCATCCCCCCAAAGCACACACTAGACAAATAGATGCCGTCTTCTTTATCGTCAACGAATTTTCCGAAAATGATGAAGTAGCACATGTTT
>JACCDG010028377.1_pt1 | contig 25505 bp, 25 predicted proteins | sample 7442471 | NCBI WGS metagenome assembly JACCDG01 (sample SAMN15323444, study PRJNA562643) | freshwater metagenome | isolation source: river surface water | place: USA:Blue River Watershed | collected 2017-08-17 | reverse complement strand
GTTAGTAGAATGACTGGAGCTGTAGGGGGAATAGTACTTTTACTTTGTAGTTATCTTATACTTTATACTATTAATCCAGATTTGGTTAATATTAAGATTGGGATTAAAAGGGTTATGGAGGAAGAATGGTCATCAACTGAAAATATCAACTATGATTCAACTCCAACATCTGCTGCAGTTAACTGTACTGGAGGTTTAATAAAAATTCCGACATCTATAAATAGAACCGGTAATGTCGATGATAGTATTTGTAAAGAATTCGCAGACAAATTAATTTTATTGAAATCAAAAACCAATATAGATTGGGTTATAACATCAACAACAAATGGTACCCATGCCAGCCTTTGCCATAAAAAAAATACAGCCAAAACTGGTTCTTGCGCAGATATTGCACTTAGGAAAAATGGGGCTCCAGTTGGAGCTGATGACCCTGATTGGGGTATAATTTGTGAAGCAATTCACAGTATCCCTGAAATAGATTTTTTAAATGAAGCTAGTAAAACCCCAAAATGTCAGAACATTCACCCTAATGTATCTACTAAATACGGGACCGGGCCACATTTACATGTAATTTATAAGGGAAAATAAAAACACAACATATATGTTGTGTTTTTATATACTGTCTTTATTTTCTACAAATTTTATTACAATGTGACGATCTTTACCAAGGCCTTCGGAGTCAGTAACTATGTTTTTATCTTTTTCTAAAAATGTGTGAATTATTCGTCTTTCATAACCATTCATTGGTTCCAAAGGAACACTGGATTTAAAAAACTTTGCACGCTCTGCCATCATGTGGGCTTTGGTTTTTAAATCATTGATATGGTTTTTTTGAAAATTATTAATATCCACAGTTATAGCAAGAGGAGCATTTTGTTCACCTAAACCTTTTTCACAATATCTATGTAGTAGGGTATTTAAAGCTTGAAGAGTTTCACCATCTTTACCAATTAAAAATCTTCCATCAGCAGTATCAATTTCTATAGTGCTCATTTCGGTATCTACATCATCTTCAATGTTTATAGATTTTACATCCGCTCCAATAGAATTTAAGAGATTTTGGACAAATATTTTTGCATCATCTTTTGTCTTAGCCATATAAAGACTTTATCACAGAGTTGCCCTATCTGCAAGTTTGCGTTTAACAATAGGCTTATAAATTAAGCTTATTTTACTATTTCAGATTTTATCTTTAAAGATTCTTTTTTTGCAATGGCTCTTGCAATTGATCTTTCTTGGAAAATTGTAATTATATTATTAATAATCCAGTAAAGACCTACTGCGGCTTGGATTCTATAAGTAATGAACGCAATAATTATTGGGAAAACATATTTCATTTGAGTTTGCATTGATTTTTGAATATCAGCAGACAAACCTTTTTGATTTACTGTTGTTTTAGCTTGAATCTTTTGAGTAGGGGAAATATAAACCTGAATAAACTGTGTTAGCCCTGTTATAATAGCTATCCAAATTGAATGAGTTTTTGTTAAATCTAAAATACCTAAAAACATTGTATTGATGTTTGTTGGTACTTGAACAAAAGAATATAATTTTGAAGGGTCAACATTTAAACCTTTTAGGAAAACAAAATAAAGTCCAAAAATTATAGGTATTTGGATAAGCATCACTAAACATCCAGAGAAAGGGTTAACCTTTTTTTCTTTATATAAAGCAAAAGTCTCTCGTGCTTCTTCTTCTTTGGTTAGTTTCTTTTCTTTTATTTTTGCTAAATCTGCTTGGATATTAGCCATATCGATTTGCGAAGTTATAGCCTTTTTAGACAAAGGATATAAAATTACTTTAACAATAATTGTTAAAAGTATAACAGCAAAACCTAAATCTCCCATAGTTACATAGGAAAGAAGCAGGATTAAAATATTTAAAATTGGTTTATATATAAATGTATTCCACATAGTGTTAAGTGTAGCAGAGCTAAGTCAAAGGGTCAAAGTTTGAACCGGTATACCATGGATGACATTTTAAGATTCTTTTAAAACCCATAAAAATTCCTTTACTCGGGCCATATTTTTGTATTGCTAATTTTGTATATTCTGAACATGTTGGGTAAAAAACACAAGTTGGAGTACTTTTTTTAAAAATCCCAGTATCTCTTGAAAGATATTTTTGATAAAAATTTATTAAAAAAACTAAAAATTTTGTAATTATTTTTGACATAAGATTTGTTCTAACTCTTTTTTAATATCTAAAATAGGTATTTTATTTATTTGGGAACGAATATTTATACTATAGAACCCTGATTTAGTAGGGGAGATATCTCGAACAATAGATAAGACTTTTCTTTTGGCTGTATTACGATCAACAGCATTAATATATACCTTTTTAGAGATATTTGCTGAAAACTTATTATCGTTATCAGCTTTATATAAAACAGAAAAAAGAGTAGTATTTACTCTTTTTCCTTTGGTTTTGAGCTCTAAAATTGTCTTACTATTAAGTCTTTTTGCTCTTGGTAGCATATTAAACAGCCAGTTTTGTACGGCCTTTTTGACGTCTTGCTGTTAAAACCTTCTTTCCACCAGCTGTTTTGTTACGAACTAAAAACCCATGGGTTGTTGCTCGTTTTCGTTTGTTTGGATTATAAGTAAATGACATATGTAAGATAATAACCCAAAATACTAAAAAAGGCAAGTTTTAATGTGGTTTTAGTTATACACAACTTTCCCACAATATTTTAACATTACAGACTATGCTCATTTTATGAAAATCTATATAATACATCTATGCAAAATAATATTGAACCAAAACAACTTTGGGATGACTGCTTGAGTACTCTGGAGAGAATGGTTTCAAAGCCTAATTTTACGACTTGGTTCAAACAAACATATATTACTAAAATTGATGATGGTATCGTATTTATTGGGGTTCCCAATGAATTTGCTAAAGCTTGGTTGTATGATAAATTTCATAAAATAATCCTAAAAACCCTTATAGATAATGCTCCTTTTATAAAAAATGTAGAATTTGTCGTAGCAAAATATGACAATAATACTCAAATTAAGCCTATAAATCAAAAACAAAACCAAGGCCCTAGTCTACCGATACAGGATATTTATGTAAACAAAGAAGATGGACTAAACCCGCGTTATACATTTGATAATATGATTGTTGGGTCTTTTAATGAACTAGCGGCGGCGGGGGCTCAAGCTGTAACCAGAAACCCTGGGGTTCTATATAACCCTTATTTTATATACGGAAATACTGGTCTTGGTAAAACCCATATGATAGAAGGTATTGGAAATGCAATTAAAAAACAATTTCCAGATAAAAAAGTATATTACACAAGTGCAGAAAAATTTGTAATTGAGTGTGTTAGTGCTGTACAAAACAAAACAATGAATAGTTTCAAGGATCGTTACCGTCATTTTGATGTTCTTATTATGGACGATATCCAAATGATTGGTAAGGGTGAAAAAATTCAAGATGAATTATTTCATTTATTCAATATGCTCTATGAAGAAAACAAACAAATTGTATTTTCTAGTGATAAACACCCTAACTATATCCCAGGATTAGAAGATAGACTACGTTCTAGATTCTCTCAAGGAATGATTGTGGATGTGCATGAACCCGATTATGAGTCTCGTGTTGCTATTATACGTTCAAACCTCTCTAAGATGGGTGTGGGGCTTCCTACAGAGAGCATAGAATATATTGCTTCATCTGTTGAAGGTAATATTCGTGAATTAGAGGGTAATATAAAAACAATAGCTCTCCAAGTTGATGTTAAAAAAAGAAACCTAACTCTTCAAGAAATCAAAGATATTATAAAAAATAGTGTTAAATCTCAAAAACAAATATCAGTTGAAGAAATTGTAAAAGTAATATCTTCTTTTTATCACATAGAAGGGGATTCAATATACGAAAAAACAAGAAGAAAAGAAGTTGTCCATGTTAGACAAATAATAATGTATATACTACGCGAAGATTTTAATTTATCTTTTCCTTTTATTGGACAAAAAATGGGGGGTAAAGATCATACAACAGTAATCCATTCATATGAAAAAGTAAAAAAGGAATTAGAAACAAACACTGGATTAATGTCGGAAATAGAGAGAATAAGATCTTTATTTAAATAGAATAAAATGTGGAAAAGTTTTATAAAACAAAAATTAAAATAGTTATCCTTTTATAAAAAGAGTTTATTAAAAAAAATAAAAATTTAAAAAGTATATAAATAATAGTTCTAAATGACTTATCCACAATTAACAACACTAATAGTAATAATAAATTAATTTATATAAATATGGAAATAATTATAGAAAAAAAACATATCGAAGATATAATAAAATCTCTGGGGAGAATTTCATTAAAAGGTATTATTCATCCAGCATTAAAATTATCAAGAATTAAAATTGATAATAATTTTACAATAAGTTCAACAAATTTATCTTTAGCAATTACTGTTAGTTTTCCAATAAACATGATCAGTACTAGTGGGGATAAAGAATATTTTATTGAAACTGAATCATTAATAAGAACACTTTCTGGAATGATTATATCAGGAGATGTTACTTTTGTTTTTAAAGATAGTTATATTGAAATAAAAACAAAAATTGCAAAATCTAAAATACCTTATCAAAATGGTGAAGATGTACCTAAAATACCAATAGTTGATGGTGAACATATTACATTACCGGCTAATAATTTAAAAAAAGTTTTAGCAATTGTTTATCCTGGGGCTTCAACTACTGATATAAAACCAGAACTTGCTTCTATCTTTTTATCTTTAAAAAATAATACAATAACCGGCGTAGCAACAGATGCTTTTCAATTAATAGAATATTTTGAAAAAGTTACAACAAATAAAGACGTATCTTTTCTTATTCCAGCTAAAGAAGCAAATGACATTATTAAAATAATTGATAATATCGATGGGGCATTGTCTGCTAGTTATACAGACAATTTATTATGTGTTAATACAAAAACAATCACAATTGTTGTTAAATTAACAATAGGATTATTCCCCGATTATGAAACAATCATACCTAAAAATCCAATAATAAATGTCCAAATTCTAAGAGCAGATATGGAAAATGCTTTAAAATTTTTAATGCAATTAAAATCAGACACAAATCACATTAATTTAAAAGTAGAAGATTCTAAACTAATTTTTAGTATAAAAAATTCAAATGGAGGAGACAGTGATTATACAATAAACGTTAATCAAGAAGGAGATAATTTTTCAGGATTTGTTATGGCAACACATTTAAAAACATTATCAACTAATATACCTAATGATAGTATTAATTTAGCTTTTTTTGGTGAAAATAAACCACTACTTGCAACTAATTCTGGAGTAAATAATTTCCGATATTTAATGATGCCAGTATCAAATTAGTTAATAAAACAATTAATAAAAAATGGATCATATTTTTAATTATTTTAATAATACTAAAAATAACCTAATAAAAAATATTAGTAAAAAAGATGTTGTTATTCAAACAATTAAAAACATAACCCAAATAGAATTAGAGACAAAAGAAATATCCTTTAAAAAGGATATTCTTTATATAAAAATTTTTGGTATCAAAAAAACAAAAATACTAAATAATAAAGATCAAATATTAGATTTTTTAAAGTCTAGTTATTCAATAAATTTTCTTGATTTGAAATAGGTTCAATAGATACTGTTTTATAAACAAAAGGTATAGTTTCTTCACCTTGGTTTAGTAAATTATCATAGACAATAACTTTTAATAAGTGTGCCCCATTTTGTAGATTTAATTTTTCTGTGTCTAGTGTATAAACCCAAGGAGAGCTATTCAAGGTTGTTATTTTTTTAGAATCAACATAAACATCTATTTTTTTTGTTGTATTTATATCCGCCAAAATAGCAATTTCGGTTTTTGTTTTTTCTAATAATTCTTGATCAGGGGATATTCCTTGAACTTGTACTGGTACATTGATTAGTGAAGTATGGATATTGTCATAATACCCTGGGATATTATTTTTAGTTACTATTGGGCCACCATTGTTTCGCCACCAAGATTGAATTCCAGCTTCCCAGTTTGCAAATTGTGGGTCTTTAGTTGGATTTTTAGGGCTTGGTCCTAATGGATTATCTTTATCAATCCAATATAAAATTGTGTGAACATTTGTTATTACTTTTTCAACCATTGCTGCTGGTGGAGTAAAGTCTGTTGCAAGACCTCCACTAATACTATCAATATAAAAGTTCTCTCCACCTTGCCAAAGTCCACGTAAAACAGGGGAACCCCCTTGATCTGGGAAAGGAATTATTGAAAATGGTTCATCTGGGCCAGTTGATAAATATTTTAACATTACTTTGTTGAACAAAGGCCCCGAAACTTGTGCCCCACCCTTTTTCATAACAGTATTATCATTATTCCCAGACCAAACCCCCACTGCAATTCTTGGGTTATAACCAACTATCCAAGCATCACGGTTGGAATTAGTGGTACCGGTTTTAACAGCTACTGAATATCCTGGAACAAACAAACTAGATCCTCGTCCAAATGTTGGAGCTCTTAATCCATCATCAGATAATATTTGTGAAATTGCACTAGCAACATAGTCGGGCAAAACCTGATTTCCAGAATCTTCCTTATATTCTTCAAGAACTTTTCCTGATCTATCTTCTACGCGGAGTATTCCAGTTGCTTCATGATGAATACCATTTGTTGCAAAAGTACTATAAGCACTAACCATATCTAATAGTTTAACCTCACCTGCCCCTAAGACTAAAGATAAACCATAGTTTTTACTATTTGTAAGCCCTGTAACCCCCATAGCTCGTGCTGTGGCTATGGTTTCATCTACACCAGCTAAATAAAGTATTTTAACAGCAGGAATGTTTCTTGATTCAGCTAGAGCATTTCTTAGTGCCATTGGGCCTTTGAATTTACCATCAAAGTTTTCTGGAGAATAACAACCTTTGCCTCCACCAGATGGACTACAATTGGCATTAAATTCTGTAAATATATCAAATAAAACTGTTTCTGGGCGGAATCCTTTTTTAAATGCAGTTGCATAAGCAAAAGGTTTAAAAGAAGACCCTGGTTGTCTTGGAGATATTGCAACATTTACTTGTCCGTCAATATTCTTATCAAAAAAATCCCGAGATCCAATCATCGAAAGGATTTGCCCGTTTTTAGGATCTATTGCCACTAGTGCAATATTTTTTCCACCATATTCTTTTTCGTTTTTTAATGCTTCTTTTAATGCTTCATCTTCTGCATATGATTGAAGTTCAAAATCAAGAGTTGAAATAACTTTTAATCCTTCTTTATCTACCATTTCTTTACCGTATTTTTCTTCTAGGTAGTCTCTAATATAAAAGACAAAATGAGGAGCCTTGATAGCACTTTGAGCCTTTGACACAAATACTACTTGTTCCTTTAATGCATTTTGGTATTCATCATATGTAATGTAACCAAATTCATTCATTCTTTTTAAAACATAATCTGCTCGACCATCAAGCTCGGCTCGGTTTGGACCATTTGGGTCATAGTGTGTTGGAGCTTGGGGAATAGAAGCCAAGTACGCGGCTTCTTTTAGGGTTACATCTTTTGCGTGTTTTTTAAAATATACAAGTGAAGCTTCTTCTACACCATAAACATTCCCGCTATATGGAGCTTCGTTTAAATAAATTTCTAACAATTCATCTTTTGATAATTTTTGTTCAAGTCTTATTGCAATTATCATCTCTTTTATTTTTCTAGAAATCGTTTTGTCTTTTGTTAAAAGAGTGTTTTTAACAATTTGTTGAGTTAGTGTTGACCCACCTTGAGTGTGGCCTTTAAAAATTGTTGAATAAAAGGCTCGGATTAGTGATTTGATTCTTACTCCATGATGAGCGTAGAATTGATCATCTTCAATTGATATTGCTGCTTTACCAATAAGTGGGTTGATTTGGTCCAGCGGTACCACTGTTCGGCGAATTGTATTATGGTTGTCATAAAGAAGAACTTTTCCAGTACGGTCGTAGACTTTTGTGGATTGCGAAATAACCCGTTTATCAAAGTTGGAAATATCTGGAAGCGGGACTGTTGCAATATAGAACAATATTATTGCCCCAAACAAAGCAATTAACCCTAATAAAGCATATAACCCATAACGGAGATATGTTTTAAAACTCGTGGTTTTTAATGATTTTACCGCTTGTTTGCTAATTTTCTTAATTTTTGGCTTTTGCCTTAAAATAATATGTTTTCTGATGTCATTTATAAGTTTTCGCATACACCTATTTTAGCATAGACTAGAAAATGTTATAGTGTATTTATGCATCCCGTAGTAGATAATGGCATAACCATAGATGTGAACGGGAGAAATGCATATTATTTAGCTAATAAAGCTTTAAGTTAAAATTATAAATAATTGATAATGGTACAAACACATAATGCCATTATTCACTATCGGGATGCAAATAGATACAGATATCCAAAAAATCGACGAAATCCTAACTCGCGGAGTTGATGAAGTTATAGAACTTGATGTGCTTAGAAATAAACTATTGTCAGGTGAAAAACTTCGAATTAAATTAGGAATTGATCCAACAAGCCCACATATTCATTTAGGAAGAGCAACAGCGTTACTTAAGCTACAGGACTTTCAAAATGCTGGGCACCAAATAGTTTTTATACTTGGAGATTTTACGGGTACGGTTGGAGATACTTCAGATAAAGATTCAGAAAGACCAATGCTTGAACAGGAAACAGTTAATGAAAATTTAAAAACATATATCGACCAAGCATCTAAAATAATTGATATTTCAAAGTGTGAAATTCACAAAAATAGTGAGTGGCTTAATAATTTAACATTTTCTGATGTTTCAAGATTGACTGATGAATTTTCTTTAAATGAATTTAGTTCACGTGAATTAATTTCTAAAAGATTAGAAGCAGGAAAAAGAGTTTCTCTTCGTGAGACTTTGTATCCTATTATGCAAGGTTATGACAGTGTGGCTATAAAATCTGATGTTGAAATAGGTGGAACAGATCAAAGATTTAATATGTTGGCTGGTAGAACTTTACAAAAAAGTTATAAACAGAAACCTCAAGATGTTATAACTTTGCCATTAATTGAAGGCCTTGATGGAAGGAAAATGAGTTCAAGTTGGGGTAATACTATAAATCTAAATGATACTCCTTTTGACATGTTTGGTAAAATAATGTCTCTTCGAGATGATTTACTTATTAAATATTTTACTCTTTGTACTAGAATTCCTATGCAAGATATAAACGAATATGAAAATAGATTAAAAAATGGAGATAACCCAAAAGACTTAAAAATAATATTAGCAAATACTATTGTTACTAATTTGCACGGTAAAGATAAAGCTAAAGATGCCCAAGTAAATTGGGAAGCGACATTTTCAAGTGGTGAGATTCCAAAAGATGTTGAGCACACATTTAATTTTGATGAAGGTAAAACATTAATGGAGGTTGTGGTTAGTTCAGGGTTAGTAAGCTCTAAAACCGAATACAGAAGACTAATAGATGCCGGAGCTATAGAACATATGGAAGATGCTCGCGGAATTAAAGACGATACCGAAATTGCAAATATTGGAACATACCGAATTGGTAAAAAGAGATTTATTAGAATTAATTAATAAATTTATGGATAGTGGAAAAATATTTATTTCGCACAGTAGAGAAGATTTGATTCATCCAATCAATGACTTAATAGATAATATTAAGAAACCATTAGAAAAAGGCGGAGTGATTATTTTTTTAAACGGCCAGCTTGGTTCAGGGAAGACGGCTTTTGTTCAAGAATTAGGTTATCATTTAGGAATTACAACCAGAATGCAAAGCCCAACTTTTGTATTAATGAAAAAATATGATATTGATAGTGAATTAATTCCAGAATTATATACATTGATTCATATCGATGCGTATAGATTAGAACCCCACCATAAAGAATCTCTTAATGTAGATGAATTTTTAGATCAAAATGGGACACTGGTTCTAATAGAATGGCCAACCGCAATTGATTTGGATAAAGCATTAGCTTATGCAAATATTGATTTTGATTTTATTTCGGGACGAGTAATTCATGATCAAGATAATGGGCTTAATGATGTTCGTAGAATCAATATAACTTATAAAAATAACCCCGAATAAGGGGTTATTTTTGTTAATATTCACCGTCTAGTTCTTCATCTTCACTAACAAAAAATTCATATACATCAGCTTCTGCACCTTCTCTTTCTAATTCTAGAGAATGAAGCATCGCTAGAGATTCTTCAATGCTCCCTTCTACTGGAACATCAACTTCTACATCATCAATAACTTCGTCGACAATTCCATCGCCTAAAAAATTTTCTTCTTCGCCACTTTTTAAATCTTCCTCTGTTTGCATAGATTAATGATTACTAATTAACTAATAGTATTATGCTTTTTACTTTTACATTTCTTTGAAAATTTCGCAAGCATTTTTTTATTTCATCTGTGAATAACGGATTTGTCCAATCGCAGAGAGTGCAACCGCTATAGCATCAATTTCATCATCTTGTAGTGAAGACGTTGGTAGAGTGATTAATTTTGGAATCATTTTTATAATATCTTGTTTTGTGGCTCTGCCATAACCAGTAACAGATTGTTTAATAACGGTTGGTGATAATTCTATTATTGGTAAGTTGGTTTTACCAATTACCGATAACACTACGCCTCGTGACTGGGCAACATCAACGACTGTTTTTTGGTTTACTGTAAAAAATATTTTTTCAATTGCAACAACTGTTGGTTTGTATTTTTTTACAATTTCATTTAAATGATCATAAATTTGAGACAAACGTTTTTGAATATTGTCTTTCTTGTTTGTTTTAAAACATTCTGAAAATAAAATCTTTTCTTTGGGTTTTGTATTTTCATCAATACTTACAATTGCAATACCTAGTCTTTCAAAACCAGGGTCAATACCTAGGATTATTTGTTTTTCAGTATTAAGCTTCATTTTGAATGTGGTTTATTCCGTCATTAGTTATTATTCTACCTTTTGGTGTACGTTCGATAAACCCAAGCGATAATAGATATGGTTCAATCACGTCTTCAATTGTACCTTCGTCTTCATGGAGAGATACAGCAAGAGTCGAAAGACCAGTTGGTCCACCTTTAAATTTGTTTAATAATGTATTTAAATATTCTCGGTCTAGTCCATTTAATCCCATACTGTCTATTCCTAGCATACTTAATGCTTTGTCGGCTGTTTCTTTGTTTAGTTTTTCATTTTTAACTTGGCCATAATCTCGAACTCTTTTTAAAAAGTAATTTGCCGCACGTGGAGTCTTGCGAGATCTACGAACTATTTCTTCAATTGCTTCTCTTTCCATAACGACGTCGATTATTTTTGCAGACCGTTCAAGTATTTTAGCTAATTCATCGTGTGAATAATACTCTAGTCGAAATACTCCACCACCAAACCGTGAACGTAGTGGGGCCGAGAGTAATGATATTCTTGTTGTTGCTCCAATTAATGTAAATGGTGGTAATTCTAGTTGTACGCTACGAGCTGATGGGCCTTTACCAATCATAATATCCATTACACCGGATTCCATAGCGGGGTACAGTATTTCTTCCACTAATTTTGATAATCTATGGATTTCATCAATAAATAAAATATCATGCGGAGCTAAATTCGTAAGAATTGATGCCAAGTCTCCAATTTTTTCAATTGCAGGCCCTGAAGTTACAGTAATATTGCGACCAGTCTCTTTGGCTATCAAATGGGCGATAGTGGTTTTACCTAATCCTGGGGGACCATAAAACAACATATGCTCGGCAGACTCACCGCGTTCTTTGGCGGCTGTTAATAATATGTGTATATTTTGTTTAATACTATTTTGCCCAATATATTCATCCCAACTGTTAGGACGAAGAGCTTGGTCAAGAAATTTGGAATCCGTCTTCATATATAAGGGTTTTTTACTAATACCTGTCTTAAAAATCAAATTAAATATGGGCTTGACAAATTAAATCTAATTTGCTATAATGGTTCATAGAAGTATATCAATAAGGTTTGTAAAAATGATCTAAACTGGTATAGTTTAAGTATAGCACATTTGTGCTTTTGTTTTTTATAAAGACGATAGTAATCTATAAGCAATCAGCTTTATCGCCCGGTGCCTCTCGCGGAGGACAGTTTGGTTCCGACTGAACTTATCCTACAAGGTTGTACTACTTGCTGGGGCTTGTACCCATCAAGGATTGTTTATAGATTACTGTCTTTTTTAATTTTAATCACTCAAGCTCACTACACTTTTGACTTCCTCAAGTGTGGTGATTTTTTTTATGACTTTGACAATACCGTCTTCTTTCATATTAAGTATTCCTTGTTTATTAGAAACTTTTTCAATCTCTCTTTCAGATGGATTATTTGGAATTATGGATTGAATAGATTCATCATTATAGATAGCTTCAAAAATTCCCAGTCGGCCTTTGTAACCAGTAAAGTTACACGCTTCACAACCATGGGTTACAGCGATTTCATAATTATCCATTTTTTCTACCCCGTAGATTTTTAAATCTTTAGTGTTATTTATTGCTTGATCTAAAACTTCATTTATTTCTTTAATTTCTTTTTCTTCAGCTTGTCTGTATGTTACACATTTATTACAAACTTTTCTAACTAATCTTTGAGCAATTGAAAGTGAAAGTGCGGATACTAAAATTTTTGGATTTACTCCTAGGTCAATAAACCGGGGGATTACTCCGGCTGCATTGTTAGTATGCAAAGTTGAAAACACAATATGCCCAGTAAGTGCAGCTTCAATAGCTATTTCTGCTGTTTCATGGTCGCGGATTTCCCCAACCATTATTACTTCTGGGTCTTGGCGAAGTGCGCTACGTAGTCCATTTGCAAAAGTATAACCAGCATCGTTGTCAGCTTGGGTTTGGGTAATACCAGCTAAATGATATTCAATAGGGTCTTCAATGGTAATTATCTTTACTTCTTTTGAATATATCCTTTGTAAGAATGAATATAGGGTTGTGGTTTTACCAGACCCTGTTGGACCTGTTAGTAGTATCATTCCATTTGGTTTATGAATTTCAACATCAATTAATTTAAATAATTTATCTGGAATTCCTAATTCTTCCATGCCTACACGGATACTTTTAGGGTTAAGTAATCGCATAACTATTGATTCACCATAAGCCCCCGGAATAAGTGATACACGAACAGAAATTTCTTCACCATTTATAAAAATACTGTATCTTCCGTCTTGAGCTATCTCATCGTTTGTTATTTTAACTCCGGAAATTAATTTTATTCTAGAAGATATTAAATGAAAAAACTTAATTGGTAGAACAATTACTTCTTGGAGAACTCCATCTAGTCGATAACGAATAGTTAATTCTGATTCACTGGGTTCAATATGAATATCAGATGCATCTAATTTCATTGCTCCGGCTAAAATAGTTTGCAACACATGCGATGTAAAATGAATACTATCTTTACCAGCAGTTTCAATTTTAGTTTTTATATCAAGAATTGTTTTAATTTCAGAACTTAATTCATTAATAACATCACCAGAAATTTCAATACTACCAGTTGCACTGGCTTCAGCATTGGAAAGCTCGGTATATCTTTCCCATACACGCTCTAAACTTGCCCGAGATGCAATATATAATTCTGGTTCAAGGCCTCGGTGTTTGATATTGTCCATTATTACCGCAACTTCGGATCGTGATGGGGCATGAGATGCAATTAAAATTTTTTTACCAGAAATTTTAAAAGGAGCAATATCTGCATTGCGGGCTTCTTTTTCTTCTACATAACGCAGGGCCTCGTTATCAATAGCAGTTGTTGATAGATTAACATAGGGGATGTTGTACTTTTCTTTAGAAAGCAGTTCCATCAAGGCTTCTTCCTCGCGACGACGGAAATCCTCGATATTTTTATTTTGCTCTTCTTTATCGGTGGAAATTGACATAGGTATATTATATAGGAAAAGCGCCTTATAAATCAATATATTTTTTGGGTTTTACGCCTTGACTTTTTATATTAAAAGTGCTATAATTGGGACTAATCAAAACGAACTTAAAGACATGAAAAAATTAGTATTTTTGCTCCTAATAGGAGCCAGCTTTTTAAAAACAAGTGCACAAAAAAAAGAAATCATCCACAATGCATTCTTCAAAGATACCTCCGGTGCAGAGGTAAGTAAAGAAACGATCATTGATTATATCCAAAATGGGGAGAATGTTCCGCAGTTCGGGTATTTTAAATCAAAGACCGGGCAGGTAATCAAGGTTTATGTTGTTTATGGGAATTTCATTGAGCATCTTAATTCTAAATTAGAGTATGCAAAAAAGAATAACCCAAAAATTTACCCGAAGGATATGACACTCGAAGAGGTTTTACAGAAACTTATTCCTGTTAGTGGATATGATCCTGTTTTTTCAATAAACTCTTTCAAAAATACTGGTGTTAATATATATACCAAGAAGATTGAAGCAGTTTACCCAGATTGGGCGCCATTACCTAAAACCACAAAAAATGGAACAACGATAAGGTATTGGTCGGTTAAAGAAGGAGATTTCATTGATCCCTGGTTCAAGGGAAATTGTGGAAACTCTCCTTTTTCAAAAGTTATTTTTTCTGAAGGAAATTTGGATTCTTACGAAGAAGCTCCTCAGAAAGAATATGCAACCCTCCCATGTGATCGTAAACGTATTGAAATGGGGAATTATGATGTTGAAAACGGTATAACCTATGGTAGGTTTTCAGCCGATGGCAGGTATCACTATTTGAATCGTGATGGTTCGTGGAGTGAGTTAATTAATGGAGAATGGGTTAAAATTATTTGTCCTGAAGAAAAAGAGGCAATAATTGAAAGAAAAACAGTTTACAAAAAGACAATAATAGACACTGTTTTTGTAAAAGAGTACATACAAAATAATCAAACTGTTTACACTTTTGAACAACCTAAATGTAACCATCAATTTAATTGTAATAGTGGTTGCAACAATCAAAACCAAAACGTTTACTACAATCAAAGAGATTGGGGATTCGGATTCAACCTTTCTTTATCTCCTGATCAACGTGGCGAACGAATTGTTTACCGTGAAAGGCCACAACAATATCGTGACCAACAACCTCAACAAACTTCCTGTGGTAACTCATACCCATTTGGTGGGGGGAATCAATTTGTAAATTCTACCTCAGGTGGTTATCCATTTGGTGGCGGTAATAATTTTACCAATACCAATAACGGATCATTTGATGGACCTGGCACCATTTATGGTGTACACGAAAGAGTAGGTCAATAAAAAGACTAAACTCTAAACTAAATATTATGCCGGAGGGGTACAACCCCTACCGGCTTTTTTATTACATATTAACTTAATAATACTGTATTTTCTTGACAAAACCCCAAATAAAATGCTATAATACACATTATGAAATTAGTCAAATATTTAACTTTCTCGCTTTTATTTATAAGTATTTTTTCTTTAGCTAATGTTGCTAAAGCCGGTTTTAACGAAAATGTAGCAGGGACTGACTGTACCCCAGCTTTTGGTATTGCTGTTTCAGGGCAACCAATCCAAGCTGGTTGTGCTTCTTATCAGACTCAACAATATGGTTCTATTGGTCGTGCATATGATGTGCGTCTATACTACCGTAATACTGGTAACAATGATGCTACTGGCGTAACTGCGGGTATTGTACCTTCATCATCTGGTAATTTTTCTGGATTTTTAAATTCATCTGCCGGAGGTGTTAGCGGTACTGCTAATCTAACAATGCCTGCAAATTCATATTTGGAATTTAATGGTGCCAAGGTTTACCAACGTCAAGGTAACGATACTCCTGTTGTTGTTAAACAAATTACAACTTTGGCCGAATTACGTAGTTTTTCAATGAATAATATTCCTTCGTATTTAAAATGTGCTAGTACTGGTAATTCATTTTGTTATCAAGGTATAATCGTTGCAACATTTTCTGTAAAGCAAGATCAAGACCCAAATCCAGTAATTATCTGTAATGATGTAAAAGCTAAAAACTTTGGCCAATCTGCAAGTTGTGTTTATCCTCAAATCCAGCAACCATATTGTTATGATGCAAATGCACTTAACCGTTATGATGTTGGGCCATGTGTCTATCCTCAGATTCAACAACAATGTGTAATTAATTATTTTACAGCTAGTCCAAACCAAATAATGCTTGGTTCTGGTTCTAATTTAACTTGGGCTACAACTGGCTGTACTAGTGCACAAATATATCCAAGCATAAACAATGTTAACGTAAATGGTAGCCAATATGTAAATCCTTTGTCTTCAACAACTTATACATTGTATGCATCAGGGGTAAACAGTACTAGCGCTACTACTATAATTAGTGTTGGTACCCCACCAGCTCGTCCAATATGTTCTGATGGAATTGATAATGATGGCGATGGCAAGGTAGATAGTAATGACCCTGGTTGTTATGTAAATAATGTTTATGATTCATCTCGAGCTAGTGAATATAACGCTGTAATTAATCAATCACCATCCGTTAGTACTCTTTCTGCAACTAGTATAACTAGTGGAACTTGTAAATTTAACGCAATTATAAATATTCCAGTTTCAAGTTTAACTACTGGATATTTCAAATACGGGACATCACCTAGTGGAATGCAATTTACATCAGTTAAAGACACTGTAGGAACCAACGCTGGGCAGTATCAATTTTCTGATGTGGTAACTAACCTTAATCCAAATACAACTTATTATTACCGAGTTGTTGCAACTAATGCATACGGTACAAAAGAAGGTGAGGTAAGATCATGTAAAACAAAAACAAACACAGTTGTTATTACTGAAGAATCAGCTCCAATAACACGAACTGTAGTTCGCCAAACAGAAGTAAGACCAATAACAACAACTGTTGTCCCAGATCAAAGAATTGTAGCTAATTCTGCACCATCATTATTATTCTTAAGAATCGATGACCGCCGTGAAGATTTAACTTGTTCTGATGTTGTTGATTACCAAGTTGTTTATAAAAATGTTTCAAATATTGTGTTAATGAATGCAGTACTTGAAGTTCAATTACCAGCAGGGCTTAATTATGTAAAATCATCAGCCGGAGGTACATACAGTGAAACAACAAATACTATTACATTTAATATTGGACAAGTTCTCCCTGGCCAAGAAGATGCTAAATTTATCCAAGCTGATGTAAATTGTAACCAAGTTGATTCTGATATGTTAGTAGCTAATGCTAGTATGTCATATACTAACCCTCAAACCACAGCTCAAGAAGAAGCCGTAGCTTATGATTTGGATAAATTCTTTAATTCAAATATCGAAGGCAATCGAAATGGTTTAACTGGAGCTGCAATATTTGGTTCTGGATTTTTACCGGATTCATTGTTAGGTTGGTTAATACTAATTCTAATAATTCTTGGTTTGGTTTATTTGATTCGTTTGTTTATTGCTCCAGGGCGATCAAATAGATCAAATCGAACAACAAATACTACAACTCATACAAATAATCATAATGAAGACAGTGATATTCATTAAAATTTATTTTAAGTAAAATATATAACATAAAAGAGGCCCCGCGTAGCGGGGCCTCTTTTATGTTAGAATATAGTATATGATCCCGTTAGAAGTTATTCAGTTAATTGGGATTACATACAATACATTATGATAATATTTTTTAATAAATTATTAATTAATAAAGTACGCCCTACAAAGTTGGGCTACTTCTAACGGGATGAAACGCATTGTACTCCTTGATACTCATGCCTTAATTCACCGCGCATACCATGCATTGCCGGACTTTAGATCCAGCGACGGTACACCTACCGGGGCACTATATGGACTATCCAATATGATAGCCAGCATTATTCGGGATTTAAAGCCGGACTATATTTTTGCCTGTTATGATTTGCCAGGTAAAACTTTTCGTCACGAGGCATATACTGAATACAAAGGTACTCGCAAAGCTGGTGATGATGATTTAATAACCCAACTTATTTCATCTCGGGAAATTATTAATGCATTAAATATTCCAATAATTGATGCTGTTGGTTATGAAGCCGATGATGTTATTGGGACTCTTGCTAAAAAGTTTAGTGATAAAAATAAATACGACATTATAATTGCATCGGGGGATATGGATACAATGCAGTTAATTGAAGGCAATCATGTCCGGGTTTTTACACTTAAAAAAGGAATTACTGAAACTGTTTTAATTGATGAAGATGCAGTAATTGAGCGGTTTGGTTTTCCTCCAAAATACATTGCGGATTATAAAGGTTTGCGTGGTGATGCCTCGGACAATATTCCAGGGGTCCCAGGTATTGGTGAAAAGACCGCCAGTATTTTAATTTCTAATTTTCAAACAATAGAAAATTTGTATAAAGTTTTAAATAAAAATAGTGACGATGTTAAATCCGTTGGCGTAACTGACAGGATTATTGGAATTTTAAAAGACAACGAGGAAGGTGCAATTTTTTCCAAAATGTTAGCTACTATTCGCACTGATGTACCTATTGATGCTCAGATTCCAGAAAAAGTTTGGAACGATAATTTTGATAAAGAAAAATCTCAAAAAATCTTTTTAAAATATGAATTTCGAAATATGATGTCACGGTTTGATCCAAATTATGTAAAACCCACAAATACTATTTCTAAAAACACAGCTAACACCACTAAGTCTAAAAAATCCGAATCTGTTGAGTCTAAAACAATCAAAATAAATCAACCGGATCTATTTAGTGAACCAGTTGATAAAACAAAATTAGAAGAAGCTAAACTAATGGTATGGCTTCTTAATTCTGAAAGAACAAATCCTGATATTAGTACAATACTCATTGATGCTGGAGCAGATAATTTTGATGAAGCCCATAAATTATTAAAAGAAAGACTACAAAAAGAAAAATCACTATTGTGGTTGTATGAAAATGTTGAACATCCTTTAATTAATATTGTGGATAAAATGTCTCATCATGGTATCAAGCTTGATGTACCGTATCTAAAAGATTTTTCGGAATCAATAACTAAAGAATTAAAAAAAATAGAAAGTGAAATTATAGAACTTGCCGGTGAAGATTTTAATGTTAATTCACCTAAACAACTTTCGCATATATTGTTCGAAGTATTAAATTTACCAACCAAAGGCTTGAAGAAAAGAAAAGATGGTTTGTATTCTACCGATATTGATACTTTATCCAAATTAGCCGATGATCATCCAATAATTAACAAAATGCTGGATTATCGAGAAAAGGAAAAATTGCGTAGTACATATATTGATGCGTGGTTAGGGCTAGTTGATAATCATGATTCTATTCACCCAACATTTATTTTGTCAGGTGCTGCAACAGGGCGATTTGCATCGACTAATCCTGGGGTTCAGAATATTCCAATTGGTGGTAATTACGGTACAGAGATCCGTAGGGGGGTTATAGCACGCAGTGGTTATACGCTGATGGCATTTGATTATTCACAAATTGAACTACGGATTGCGGCATTACTTTCCCAGGATGAATACTTATTAAAAGTTTTTACTGATGGGCGGGATATTCATAATGAAGTTGCCAGCCGAGTATTTGGAGTTAGCAGTAGTGAAGTTACTAAAGACATGCGTCGCCGGGCCAAGGTTATTAACTTTGGGATTCTTTATGGAATGGGATCTACAGCACTAGCAAAAGAGATTGGGATATCCAGAACCGAAGCCAAAGACATGATTGATAAATACTTTAGTCAGTTTCCTAAAATTGCGCAGTATATGGATAAAGTCATAACTGATGCCAAAAGACTGGGCTATACCGAAACATTGTTTGGTCGCCGAAGGCAAATCCCTGGCCTTAAATCCAATGCTCCATTTATTCGTGCAATGGCCGAAAGAATGGCCACAAATGCCCCAATCCAAGGCACAGCTACAGCAGATATTATCCGAATAGCAATGGTTAATATTGAAAAATCCTTAAAAGAAAACAAGCTAGATGATAAAATTTTTCCAATACTCCAAATCCACGATGAATTGGTTTTTGAAGTTAAAGATGAATATATCGACCAAGCTCGCAAACTTATAAAGACTGAAATGGAGCGAGGAATTGATAAAAAATTCTTGGGAAATTTAAAACCTGTACCAATAATTGCCGAATGTCACATTGGTAAGAATTGGGGAGATATGGTATAATTCCGTTAGAGGCCGCGGTCACGGTGCTTAGTAACATTAGTTATTAAATTTCTATTATTTTTAATTTTAGGTTAGTTCTCTTTCTATATAATTAGATCGCGACCTGCCTCTAACGGGATGCAAACAGAAGCAAAAATACAAGATCAAATACAAACCATGAAAAAACCTGTGAATATTCATTTGATTTTGTCGCGCTCGTACTCTATTTATTTTTTTGCTTTTATTATTGCTCTTATTTTAGATGTTGTTTTATATTTAAATATAAAATTTGGTGGACAGATGCTATCTAACATTGGTTTTTTACTAATCATACTTTCTACATTTTTGATGTATTGGGCCCAAACAGTAAACAAAAAAGTTCATTATTTACCAGACGGTAGTAAAGATTTTACAAAGGGGCCTTATAAATATTCTCGTAACCCAACACAACTAGGGTTGTTTATTCTTGTATTGGGGGCTGGATTTATGATGAATTCTTATATAATTGCTATTTCTGCTGTGGTGGCTTTGATTTTTTCAGCATTTTTTGTTATTCCCGAAGAAGAAAAAAGACATATTCATAAACATGGTGAAGTTTATATAAAATACATGAAAAAGGTAAGACGTTTGATTTAGCATGTTAAAAATAGTTACTGGAAAAGATTTTAACAAAATAAAACAAGAGGCCAACAAATTAGCTAATGATTTTTTGAAGTCTAATAAAAATAGTGTAATTGAAAACCATACAGTAGACACTATAAAATTATCTGATTTGGAGTATCGGGCATTGGCGGTGTCTTTGTTTGGAGATTTAAAAGTTTTTATAATTGAAGATTTTATAAAAGAATATGATGATGAATTTATAAAAATCGTTGAAACTTTATCTGGTTCTAAAAACCTTTTTGTTTTTTATGAAGAGTCCGTTATTAAAGATGTAGAGAAAGCCATAATTGGTGCCGGTGGGGGATTTGTTAAACTAGACGCTCCAGAAAAAGCCAAAGAAAATCCTTTTGCTATAACCGATGCACTTATAGCTAAAGATAAAAAGAAATTATGGCAATTATACCGGCAAGAAATTGACCGCGGGGAGTCTGCCGAGGCTATAATGGGGCGATTTGTTTGGGCTATCAAAACCCTTGTACTAATTCAAAAGAATCCGAAAGATACTGCGGTAACTTTGGGCATTTCACCATTTGTCTATTCCAAAACCAAATCTGCAGGCAAGGCCTGGACTGGCAATGATGCGGAAAATTTCTATACTAATATGCTATTTGGAATGAAACCAGGGGATGAAATGGAACACCATTTAGAAAAATTAATTTTAGGGTAAATTTATGAAAAAAGTAATTCTAGCTTCGACATCACCAAGACGCAAAGAACTGTTTGAAAAGACGGGGATTCTTTTTGAAGTTGTGGGAAGCAGTTATGAAGAAGACATGACTCTTGATATGTCCCCGAAAGACTTAGCAATATATCTTTCTCGAGGCAAAGCTGAAGATGTTGCAAATAAATATCCGGATGCAGTGGTTATCGGGGCTGATACTTTTACCGTTCTTGGAAATGAAGTTTTTGGTAAACCCTATACTAAAGAAAAAGCCAAAGAACGATTAATGATGTTAAGTGGTAAACAACACTCGATCATCACTGGTTTTACGATTATTGAAAAATCAGAAAATAAAATAGTATCTAAAGCAATGGAGACGAAAGTATTTTTTAAGGATCTTACTGAAAAAGAAATTGATGATTATGTCGAGACTGGGGAACCAATGGACAAAGCCGGGGCCTATGCAATCCAAGGTCTAGGTGGGAAGTTAATTGAAAAAACCGAAGGCAGTTATGATAATATCATTGGATTACCAGTTGATGAAGTTGTACAAATACTAAAAGGCGAATTCGGGGTTACAATTTAATGTTATACTAAAATATATGACACCACGGCCAGAGTCTATTCAACCAATTCCACCCAATGCTACAAAGGTATTTAAGGGTAAGATTTTTGATGTTTATCAATGGGAGCAAGAGATGTATGATGGAACTAAACAAACATTTGAAAAATTAAAACGCCCAGATACGGTAGTTGTTTTTGCGGTTATGGATGACGGTAAAATTATGCTAACCGAGCAAGAACAGCCCGGCAAAGCCCCATTTATTGGTGCTGCGGGTGGTAGAATGGATGAAGGCGAAGATGTATTAACTGCAGCAAAAAGAGAGCTTTTAGAAGAAACTGGTTACGAGGCCAGTGAATTTATATTATGGAAAGCACAGCATCCAACTTCTAAAATTGATTGGGTTGTATATTTTTTTATTGCTAAAGGTCTTAAAAAAGTTTCCGATCAAAATCTTGATGCAGGTGAGAAAATAAAATTAAAATTTGTAGATTTTGAAGAATTACCTAAAATCGTAGCTAGTGATAATTTTAGTGAAAAGGAAATAATTGTAGATTTTCTAAATGCCGAGCTGGACCCTAATAAAAAAGACGAATTAAAGAAATTGTTTAGTATAAAATAATGCAAACTTTAATTATTGATAATCATACAAAACATTTAAGTGAATTAGTTTCACTTTTTCAAAATGTCACAATTCTTAAAAAAGAAGAGTTGGTAAAGGGACAAAATTTTGATATTTATGATGCCATTGTTTTTTCTGGCGGGTCAGATGTACCAACGGTATTAAGGCATCTCGATGATTATATTTTAGAAATTGAAATTATTAAAAATTCTAAAATTCCAATTATTGGTATTTGTTTAGGTGCATAAATAATCGTTCAAGCTTTTAGTGGGGAATTGGTGGATTTAGGTACAGAGCATCGTGGTAGTGTGGATTTAGAAATAGTAAATAATGATTTTGCTGAATTTTTAGGAACTAAAAATATTATAGTAAATGAAGCCCACAGTATTGGGATAAATAAAATCCCAAATGATTTTAGCGTTTATGCTGTATCAGACCACGGGGCGGAAATCATTAAACATAAATCTCGTTTAATAATAGGGTTTCAATTTCATCCTGAAATCTCCCAAAACCCTAAAATAATTGAATATTTTTTAAATAAATAACCTAAAACTTAACCCTTTACTTAATACCATATTTATGGTATTTTGAGTACTAAAGAAAATCAAAATATGGAAAATAATAAATTAAAGATTTCAGATCTTTCTGATTCGCTAGACCTTATCAGATCAACTCGTTCTAGTTTAGTAAAACTTGAAGAAGATTACAAAAATAATTTTCTAAAAAAAGTAGAAATTCTATACGCTTTATTTCGCAAAAACAGTAAAAGTTCTGAAAACTGGAATAGGCAGATGTCATTTAATATCGGAACAGGAATAGATGATATTTCTTATGAGCTAAGATCAGAAATTGCTCTTAGTCGTAACCCTGACTATTTAACATACCTTTGTCATATTATGGTGGGATGTCTTGTTTTGAAAAAAGAGCTGGTTTGCTTCTTAGGAGAAGAAAGAAGAGAAACCGTAGATATTTTACCTGTTATAGAAAAAACTGCAGAGATGTTGGGTCTTAATGTTGTATTTTCAACAAAAGATAAAATCTTTAGAGATGAGCCCTATAAAATAAGATGTGCTACTTTTAACACAAATAATTTAAATATGTATCTCACAGAAGAACAAATTTCAGAAAATTCTATTGTGGTTATAGACCACGAAGATGGTAAACAGACACCCTATTTTATATCTAAAAAGGGTATAGGCACAATATCAAAAGCAACCCTTTTAATAGGATGGAAGCTTGTTGATTTAATCTCAGACCCGAGACCTTTTGTTAAAAAAACAAATACTGAAAGGTATTATATAGGGAACAAAGAATCAAAAGGAAACGATAAAAGTGTAAAAGGGTACAGATCTCTAAAAAATGAAGAAAGGGTTGACTTAGTACTCAAAATTAGAAATATTAATGAGTTACATGAAATCCTTGATGTGTTATAAAACAAATAGCCGAGTACCTTTTAGGGAAAGGCTCTTTTTTATTTTAAATAAATAACTCAAAACCCAAACCTTTACTTAACCATTTAAATATGGTATAGTTTGGACTAATCTTAAAAAATATGGAAAACTTAAAATTTAAAATGGACTCTTATAGAGCCCTTGATCCCTTTTGGGAAAGATTACAAAAAGTACTTGAAAATTTACCAGGAAACCCAAAACCTGATTGCAAAGGATTTTATTTTGCATGGTATTGCCATAAAACTAATAAAATGGTTTGTGAGAAAATTGGTTTTATTCATCCTGACAAAAAATTCAAATATATGCATTTTTCTTCCAAAAAAGTAACACAAACTTTACTTTTTAAAAAAATACGCTCTAAAGAATTTGAAAACAATGAATTAGAGCAATATCCTGGGGGGATAGACATACTAAATGGATGTGCCGGTACGTCAGGTCATGATTCAATGATAGATGAGGCTATAAGTGTTTTATTTTTAATAGCCGATTCTTTTGTTGCTTTATATGGATATCCATTTCTTAACACAGAAGAATTTTATGAAAAATTAAACAAAACTGCAATTAAAATTGAGGAGAGATATGCTCCAGATAATCGTTGGATAAGCTTTATCTCAACTTTAATGGAAGAGTATTCTTAAAATCATTTACATCCCAAAAAACTTTTAACAGACTAACCTTTATTGGTTAGTCTGTTTTATTTTATATTTCTTCTTCTATTCCAATTTCTAGTTTTTTGAAAGTAATTCCATTCTCTGGGAGAATTGTTTGAGGTAGTCGGTAAATTGGGCCGGGACGATTTTCCACAATCATCCCATCATGAACAGGGAATACGCTACGAGGTTTTAATTCCAGTGCGTATTTAATTGCATCCTTTATCTGCATCCATGGCCCAGCTACAGGCAATGCCAAAATATCAATTGGCATATTGGGGTTAGCAAAAGAATCCCCAGGGTAACACAAATCATTTATCATATATCCAGTATTTTGGACTTGGCCAAATTTTTCATAAACTTCTTCATGGACGTTTCCAAACCCGTGTATTTTAACTCCAGCTATTTCATAATCTTGTCCATCTTCAACAATACTGTATTTAATACCAGCATCATCTAATAATTTACCAACAGCAGTATTTGTAATGATTAAACAATCGGGGTTATTTACTAAAACCTTTTTAAGTGAATCAATATGTAAATGGTCGGGGTGCTCATGGGTAATTAATATCACTTGTATATTGGTTTCCGTATTCTGTAAATTCGAATATTCACCCGGGTCGGTCATAATCCGTAGCCCTATAACCGGTTCCATAACAAAACAACAATGTCCTAGCTTTTTGATTTTCATTTATTTAAATTTGTTAACCATTATTCTCTTAAATGCTATTTACTTAACTCTTTTATCTTTGCCCTTGTTACTGGTCCTAAGATACCATCAGCTTTTAATCCATTTGCT
>JACCDG012058044.1_pt1 | contig 25515 bp, 18 predicted proteins | sample 7442471 | NCBI WGS metagenome assembly JACCDG01 (sample SAMN15323444, study PRJNA562643) | freshwater metagenome | isolation source: river surface water | place: USA:Blue River Watershed | collected 2017-08-17 | reverse complement strand
TAATAATGATAATAGAATAGTAAATAAATATAAAAGATAAGCGTAGGTAATTTTTTTTGGAAATTTAATATTATTTTCAATTAACAATAAAACTATTAATAAAAAAATAATAATCTCTGAATGACCTATTGAAATATTGATCCCAATTACATTGCTAAAATTAAAATTAGTACCTACAATTAACGCAAATGGCACCAAATAAATTAAAAAATCTTTAACTAGCTTCAATTATTTATATTATTTAAAATACAATTATATGACATTAACATGGATTCTATGGAAAATTGATTTGATCTAATTATTCCCAAATTCCTTATATCATTTATATGTAACGGATTGTCAAGAATAAACTCAATTTTTTTTACTAATTGTTCTAAATCTCCGGGATTAAATAAAAAAGAATTAGTTTCATCAAGAAAGGTTCTTACCCCACCACAATCAGAACTCAAAACTACACAACCACATGCCATTGCTTCTAAAGGAGGTAGACCAAAACCCTCTTCATATGAGCCGAATATGAATAAATTACAAGAATTATAAAAATTTGCAATTTCATTACTTGTTATGGGATTTATATGATATGAAATAATATTTGCAGGTAGTGCAATATTTTCATTTGACAAAACAAAAAGTTTTATTTTAGATCGCAAATCACTTCTTAAATTAGAAATTGCCTCAATGATTAAATTATAACCTTTAATTGGTTTATTTGAACCTACTATACCAATGGAGAAATATTCTCTATGCTCAGGTAATACTTTAACTTTAAAGACATCAAGATCTATTCCATTTGGTATAACAATTATTTTAGGGTTATTTAATTGTACCTTAATCCAATCTGAAACGGCAATTTTAATAGATGGTATAAAAAAACCAAAATTTGCAATACATGTTTTTATAAGTTTTAATACTTTGTATTGACTTTTAGTGAAATTAATTTGACTTGAAATTTCATAATGTTGTATTAAGTAAACTATTTTGGTGTTAGAAAAGTTAAATAATTTAGACAAATAAACAAATAAGGGTGTTTTATAGCCTGTTGCGAAAGAAAAGTTATATTTTATTTTTGCTGAATAACGAATTAAATAAAAAAAATAAAAAAATCTTTTTCCAAAAATGGAATTTGTATTGACAATTATCAAATTTACCTTTCCAGAAAATTGATAAAAACAATCACTTCTATAATCAGGAACAATCACATCCACAATTAATCCATTTTCTGATAAATAATTAGCTATATCGGTTATTACCCGTAGTCCTCCTGAATTATTTAATCCCTCTAATGGAAAACAAACTTTAATCATTTTGTAATATTTTATTTATAGAAAAATTATTGCGCTTCAAATATTCTGAAAGTTTTAAATTTGCTTGTTCAATATTTTGAATTTCGCTATATAATATTGCGTTTCCAAAAAATTTATTTTTTATATTTATTATTAAGTATTTAGCTCTTCTAAATATTAATTTTATGTATTCAATTAGGACTTTAAATAAATTCAATATTATTGATTTTTGAAAAGTAAATATGAAAGACGTAATAACATGTTTGTAATAACTTTTATTAAACATTAATAAACTAGCATAAATTCTTGGAAAATTATATCTTGCTACTAAATCATCTCTTTTAATTGCTTTTAAAGACATGTAAGCTGACTGACTCCAAACAGTTTCAACCGAAAAAATATTAGGTATTTGTTTCGGCCATGAAACAATAGCATCTCTAGAAATATGCTTTTGATCGTTTAATGATCCGTGATGCTTTTTTAAATTACTTGATCCTGCAGTACTTTTTATGGAACTTCCAGCTATAAAAATCGGATAATCAATTACACAATATTTATTTATATATGCTGAAGCTACAATTGCTCCTGAAAGATCTGGGCTCACGCCAGGAAAATTTGTTCCTATTTCATTTTTTGCTTTTTTTAAAACATCATTTTTAATGATTCCATAATATATTTTTGGAATGTAAAATGAATCTGCTAAATCCATACCACAAGTTCTACTTAATTGATTTAATCCATTTTTAACATTTAAAAAAGATAAATTATTATTGAATTTTTTTATCTTTAAAATTCCACCAATTGTAGAATTATCTTTTAAACGATTTAAATCTGGCCATATATAATCAGCTATAAATTTAGGTGTCACTGCATCAATATTATTATTTTTTGCCCATTCTACCAATTCTATTATTTCAGGGTTTAGCCCATCATCATCGCCCATGGTGCAAATATATTCTCCATTAGCATTATCAATACCAATTTGAAAATTTTCTACTACAGTGAGAAATTCATTTTTTCTAATATACTTTAATCGTGAATCTGAAATTTTTGAATAAATCCAATTTTGCAACAAATCATCATCGCTATTGTCTACTACAACTAACTCAAAATTATTATATTCAAAATTTAAAATAGAACAAATACAGTTTATGGCGTATTCAGATCTGTTTTTTGTAGGAATAATTACTGAAACTAAAATGTTATTTTCTGACATATCTTGCAATAAATTGTTTAAAGGTTAAATTCATATAAAAATTAATAAAGATCAAACTGCATATTAACAAATTTACAAACCCAACAATTGACCCTACAAATAAAACATTATAACTATTAATACTATCCAAAGGAAGTTCATATACTGTAATACCTATAACAAAACTAACTAAAACTGGCAGCATAGTATCTTTAAATAACCATACTTTAAAGTTTCCAAATAAAAATTTTTTGATAATAAAATAACCTAAATATAATGTAGCAATTATATTTAACATCAACCATGGAAATGTAGCTCCTAAGAGGTCGTAATATTGAATAGAAAAATATAATGATGGTATTATAATAATAGCCATAGTTGCACCAAGTACTAAATTAGTTTTAGTATGTCCATTAGCAATCGCTAAATGATAGGGCATATATTGAAAAGAGAGAAACATCCCCCCAATTAATAGGATTTTAGACACATAATCGATGTCCGTTGCAATACTTAAATCATTTGTCCATATGTATATAAATTGTTTTGTAAATAAAAACAAAACTAATGTGATTGATGAAGCAATAGATGCAATGATAAATGAATATCCATGAAATAATTTCTGTAATTCAGTTGTTTTATCTTTAGCAATTATTTTCGTCATTTTTGGCAATAAAGCTACTGTAATAGGCAAAATAAAAATTGTAGGGACTTGAGCTAAGATATTAGCTATAGAATAATAACCAAATTTTTTTAACGATAACATATTGCTCACCATTAATTTATCTAACTGGGTATTTAATGCTGTAATTAAAGCCATTCCCATCATTCCTAATGTAAAATTTCCAATTCTTTTTAAAATTTTTATACTAAAAATAGGGCGATTATCATTTCTTAGAAAATACCACAGAAACTCTCTCGAAATAAAAAAAAACAACACATTAATAACCACTTGCCATAAAAAAAACACTTCAAGGGTACTGTAAAAATATAGGGGTACAAGAACTACACCTTGTCTAAAAAAACTAGAAAAAATTTGAAGGGCGTTCGATTTAACCTGTCTTTGTAACCCCATTAAACCACTATTATACAACATAGACAGCAATTGAAAAGAGATACTAGCCCCCATTAATTTTATATAAAATGATAACTTTTCTAGATTAATATTTTCAGCGTTTAACCATTCTTCAGCAATAATGTTTGAAAAAACAAATACAATTAAAAAAATGAAACCTGCTATAAAGAAGTAAAGATATTCTATTGTTTTTAGTGTATTGCCTTGGTGAATTTTGTCTTCTGTTTTAGCAAGTTCTCTATTTAATGTTGAAGATAATCCTGCGTCTGCAATTAGCAATATTGCTAGTAATACGGTATAAAAGTTAATAATTGCATAACTCTCTATCCCTAAAATATTGATGTAAATAGGCACAAATAAGTAAATAGAAATAAAATTCCATATTTTACCAATATAATTTGCAATTATGTTTTTAAACATTTTTAAATAATAATGTTAGAAACTATATTAAAGGTATAAATCTAGCTTTATTACCATATAAGAACTTGTAAACTTTTCTTTCAAGTTGATTGTTTGTTTTATTATATCTTTTATCGGTTAAGAAAAAAACACTTTGATTTTCTTTATTATCATAATCGATTGACTTCAATTTTGTAAATATTACCTTTTCGAAATTTTCAGAATTTTCTAGACCAATTTCACAATTACTTTCAATAAATTTTATATTTTTTTCATTTTGTACAAATTCTTTTAACCAATCTAACATCATGTTAAATTTATCATCTATACTCACAGGATTATAAAAATTGACATTCTCCATTAATTTAGCTGGACTGCCTGCATAGGCTCTGTTTGGCACTGTGTTTTTTGTTAAAACAGAATTAATTAATGCTGTACTTCGTTTTCCTAAGGTTAAACCTGAGCTAACTACACAACTACCAACTAGCCAAACATCATCTTCAATAATAGTTTTTCTTTTTGCAAAAAGATTACAACCTTCGATTAATTCTCCACTTGCTACATGCGTCCAGATTTGGGAATACATTCCAACTCTAACACCATTTCCTATTTCAAGACCTCCAGCACCATCGAGTATGGTGTTTTGCCCAAACCAACAATTATGTCCAATTGACATAAAATCTTCAGGCATTATTAACATATCATTATGAAATACATTCCAATCTCCAACAATAAATTTACCGTGAATAATGATTCTAGTGTTATCGTTAATAATATTATTATCACCTATAACAGCTACTGCATTAGGGTTATTTCCTAAAATTTCAATTACTACATTTCTTCCAATTTTGTTATAATTTCCTAAAACAACATTAGGATGTATTTTTGCAGTATTATCAACTTGATTTGTATTATTCATTTTATTATAGTTTACTTATCCACCATCCACTTGGAATAGCTACAAATTGTTGTTTAAATTTATTTACTCCTTTTAAATCAATTTTATTATTAAACACAGAGTATATATTATTGTTGATATGAACACCTGTAGCATAAAAGCCTTTTGACTTAAAATAAGCTATTGTTTCTTTACAATTTTCTGAAAGCGTACCAAAAACCCAATAATTAGGGTTAGTGTTATTATTTATTTGTAATGACTTGATATCAGTACTATTTTGTAATTCATTTTGCCATTTAGTAGCATTTTGCTGTTGCTGGTTTAATAATTTTTCAATGTTTTCCATTTGCTTTGTACCAATAAACGAATTAACTTCACCCATTAGCCCTCCATACCCTTCTAATTGTATATCACAATCGGGATTTATTTCTCCATCAGCTGTTCTGAATTGTGACCTATCAATGCCATAATCTCTAATTAATACCGCCTTATCATATAATGCTTTATTTTTAAATACAATAGCACCTCCTTCAATAGTATTGGGTAATCTAACGGTTTGAAATGAAAATACAGTTACATCTGTACCTACATTTCCTAATCTATTTCCTCTATATTTTGAACCAAATGCTTCAATTCCATCATCAATAATGGGGATGTCGTATTTTTTACCTAGCGCATTTATTGCCTCTATTTCTCCAACATAACCACAAAAATGATTATGAAAAATAGCTTTCGTATTTTTTGTAATTTTGGACTCCACATCCGTTGGACATAATGTTCCTGTGTTAGGATTGATATCTGCCCAAATGACTTTTATACCTTTTGTTACAAATGGTTGATTAGAGGCCAAACAACTTACTGGACTAGCAATAATTTCATCGCCTTCTTTTAATCCTAAAGCAGTTAAAACCACTAACATCGCAGTATTGTATGAATTTATAGTTAAGAGATATTCACAACCAATAAATTCTTTCAATTTTTGTTCAAATTGCTTTCCATATTTACCATAACTTAATTGTCCTGAATATAAAATTTCATTCAATCCAGGCAACAAGTTATCTGGCATATACGGTTTATAGATAGGAATCATTACCAGCCTTTTTTAATTGCATCAATCATTTTATCACAATCTTCTAGTGTTACCCACCAGCCACATGGAATGTGTACTAAACGAGAATAGAATCTATCTAAGTTAGGCATTTCAGTAGGATAATCATTCAAATACGTGTGTAGATCATTTCGTTTATGAATCTCTGAAGCCATAAAACCATTATCTGCCATCATTTTAACAAAATCATCTCTTCGGTCCACTTTTAAAGTATATAACCAATAGGATGATTCTGAATTAGGATAATGAACAGCTGTTTCTATTCCTGGTAATCCATTAAGGTTTACATCTAAATATTTGCCAATAGTTCGATATTGCTGCAAAAGTTCTTCAATTGTTTCTAATTGAACTAAACCGATGGTCGCATTGACATTATTCATGTGATACTTATACCCTTGTAATTGAATATCATTATCCAATCTGGAACGTTTTTTATCAAGCCCAAACCATCTTATCAATTTACCTTTTTCATATAATTCTTTATCTTGAATTTGTAATGCACCACCATCAACCGTCGTTAAATGTTTTATTGCCTGAAACGAAAATACAGTAAAAGGAAAATGATTACCTGTTTTTTTGCCATTATATGTAGTACCTAAAGCATGTGCAGCATCTTCAATAACTGGAATATTATACTTTAATGAAATTTCTTGAATGCCTTTTACATCAACTGCTGTACCAGCATAATCAACCACTATAATTGCTTTTGTTTTATCATTTATTGCACTTTCTATAGCTTTTGGAGAAATATTTCCTGTTTCATAATCGACATCAGCCCATCTCACTTTTGCACCAACCATTTTAATGGCAACATTTGTAGGTTCGGCTGTCATAGCGGTACTAATTACCTCATCACTTTCTTTTACACCTGCTAAAATCAAAGCAATATGTAAAGCCGCTGTACCCGAATTTAAAGATAAAGTGTAGCCACTTCCAATGAATTTTTCGAACTTTCTTTCAAAATTTTCTACTATTTCTCCTTGAGCAATGTAGCCGCTATACAAAACCTCTTCTAATTTTGGTATTAGAATATCTCGAGGTGGAATGTATGTTTTAATTAATGGTAACATAATTAATCGTTATGATTTTTTAATTCTTCTTGAACATAATCTAACGTGAGTAATAACTTCTTCAGTTCTTCTTTTGTCAGACGGTTTGTATTATGCGAATTATATTCTTCATTCACTAATTTAGGACCATCTTTTTGAAGGTATTTTGTATAATTTAAATCTCTAAAATCAGCAGGCACTCTGTAAAACCTTTCTAAATCTTCTGCCTTAGACATCTCTTCTTTTGAACATAAGGTTTCATACAATTTTTCAGCATGACGCTCTCCAATAATATTAATTTCATTATCAGCGTTAAATAATTCTTTTAAAGCCTCTGCTAAAATCTGAATTGTTGCTCCTGGTGATTTTTGTACAAAAATATCACCTGGATTACCGTTTTGAAAAGCATACATTACCAATTCAACAGAATCATCTAATGACATCATAAATCTAGTCATTTCTGGATTTGTTATGGTAAGTGGTTTACCTTCTTTAATCTGCTTAATAAATAATGGAATAATAGAGCCTCTTGAAGCCATAACGTTTCCATAACGAGTTGCAGTATAAACTGCATTAATTTCTTGAACTCTAGGATCACGAGCCTTTGAAACGGCTAGTTTTTCCATCATTGCTTTTGAAATACCCATTGCATTAATAGGATAAACAGCTTTATCAGTACTTAAAACAACCACTCGTTTAACGTTATTTCTTGCTGCTGCTTCCAAAACATTTTCGGCTCCTGTAATATTAGTATGCACCGCTTGCATAGGGAAAAATTCACATGATGGCACTTGTTTTAATGCTGCCGCATGAAAAACATAATCAACACCTGACATCGCATTATTGATACTATCAAAATCACGAATATCACCTATAACAAAGTTTAGTTTGTCATTTTTGTATTCAATACGCATATCTTCTTGTTTTTTTTCGTCTCTACTAAATATTCTAATTTCCTTTAAATCAGATTTTAAAAATCCTTTTAGCATGGCATTACCAAACGAACCTGTTCCTCCGGTAATTAATAATATTTTATTTTTGAACATAGTTTATAATTTTCCGTCTGTTTGTACCCTTACAAAGCCTTTAATATCATACAACACACTGTTTTTATAACATAACGATGAAAAATTCAAATCTTTAAACTGCGAATGTGCTACCCCTAAAACAATAGCATCAAATTGAGATTCTGAAACAAGTTCAGCATGACACGTTAAATTGTATTCGTGTTGTACCTCAGCAGGATTGGCTAAAGGATCATGAATAGTTACTTTAATTCCATAATCAGCTAAAGCTTTCACTACATCTACTATTTTGGTATTGCGCACATCAGGGCAATTTTCTTTAAACGTAATGCCTAACATTAATAAGGAAGCACCATTTACTGTAATTCCTTTCTTAATCATCAACTTCACCACTTGAGAAGCTACATATTCACCCATACTATCGTTCAATCGGCGACCTGCTAATATAATTTCGGGATGATAGCCTAGCTCTTGTGCTTTTTGTGCTAAATAATACGGATCGACTCCTATACAATGCCCGCCCACTAGACCTGGTTTGAATGGTAAAAAATTCCATTTGGTTCCCGCTGCTTCCAAAACGGCATGGGTATCTATGTTCAATAAATTGAATATTTTAGCCAATTCATTGACAAAAGCAATATTAATATCGCGTTGACTATTTTCAATTACTTTAGCGGCTTCAGCCACTTTGATACTTGGTGCCAAATGTGTACCTGCCGTAATGACACTTTTGTAGAGCTCATCTACTTGTTGACCTATTTCGGGTGTAGAACCCGAAGTTACTTTTAATATCTTCTCAACCGTATGCTCTTTATCTCCTGGATTGATGCGTTCTGGTGAATACCCAGCAAAAAAGTCTTTGTTAAATTGTAACCCTGAAATTTTTTCTAAAACAGGAATGCATTCTTCTTCGGTAGCCCCAGGATACACGGTAGATTCATAAATAACTACATCGCCTTTTTTTAAAACTTTACCTACCGTTTCACTTGCCTTATACAAAGGGGTTAAATCAGGTCGGTTGTTTTTATCCACTGGAGTGGGTACTGTAACGATATAATAGTTACAATCTTTTATATCATTCAATTCATTAGAACAAAAAAGGCCTCTTCCTTCATTATTTTTCTTTAACAGCACGGCTTGTAAAATTTCATCTTCAACTTCTAGTGTTCCATCATGTCCGTTACGTAATTCTTCAATCCGAGTGGTGTTAATATCAAATCCTACAACCTTATATTTTGTAGCGAATAAACGAGCAAGTGGCAAACCCACATAACCCAATCCGATAACTGCTATTCTAATCATGAAATATGGTTAATTTTATTTTAAATTATGAAAGTACCATGAAACCGCCTCTTTGATTCCGGTTTCTATAGAAAATTGAGGGTTATACCCTAAATTAACCTTTGCTTTTTCAATGCTGGCCAACGAATGGGGTATGTCTCCTGCTCGATTAGGCCCATGAATTACTTGGACCTCGGCAATTTGGGAATCAAAAACAGCTAAATTATTTTTTAACAATTGTACTAATTGAGTAAGCGTTGTTCGATCACCATACGCTGTATTGTACACCGTGTTTACTGCTTCAGGATTGTTTGTTAACATGGCTAATTCATTCATTTGAATGACATTATCAATATATGTAAAATCTCTGGAGTAATTTCCATCCCCATTTATCACTGGTGATTCGTGTTTCATCAATTGTTTTACAAATAATGGAATAACCGCAGCATAAGCACCGTGTGGATCTTGTCTACGCCCAAAAACATTGAAGTAGCGTAATCCAATAGTTTCTATACCATAGGTTTTACTGAATATTTCAGCATACAATTCATTAACATATTTAGTGATGGCATACGGCGAAAGTGGCTTCCCAATTACCTCTTCTACTTTTGGCAAACTTTCTGAATCGCCATAAGTGGATGAACTGGCCGCATAAACAAATCGTTTCACTTTTGCATCTCTAGACGCCACCAACATATTTAAAAAACCCGATACATTAACCTCATTAGTTGTTATAGGATCGTTAATGGAACGCGGGACAGATCCCAATGCCGCTTGGTGCAATACATAATCTACTCCTTTCATTGCATTTTGACAATCTTTCAAATTACGAATATCCCCCTCAATCAAAGTATAATTTGGATGGATAAGAAACTCTTCTATGTTGTGACGATGCCCTGTTGCAAAATTATCCAAACAAACTACTTTGTAGTTTTTGCTCAAAAAATATTCTGTTAAATTAGAGCCTATAAAACCCGCTCCACCCGTAATTAGTATTTTCATACAGAGTAACAATTAAAAAAAATAGATGTCCGGCAAATAGCTGGGATATAAAAAATCGCCATTTCTGTTGTTGAGGTACCTGATGTATCGAGTATGAGTTGGTACTGGAGAGCCTGAATTTAAGTATTCATTTATAGTTTCTAGTTTATTCATTTTGGTATTTGTTCTTATCACATACCAATTCCCTTCAAAATACAACTCAAAAATATTATGACTGCTTACATTTTTTTTAAAAAAAGCAAAAAGTTGAGTATTGTTTTCTTGCCAATACAAATATACAGGCCTTACTTTAAATCCCTTCATCAAAAAATATTTTTGAAGCACTAACGAACGATCGTAGCAAAATCCTTTTTTTAATTTTAAAGTTCTATCTGTACTCAATTGTTTTGATGAAACAAACTCGTGTTTAATTTCGGTAATTATTTTGTTTTGAATAAAAAGAATATCTTTTGAGGAATGAATTTCTTTAAATTCAAAAAAAGCATTTAATTCTTTTTCTTCATAAGAAGTCGGATAGACTTGATTCCGGTTAATAAATATTGTGATTGCAAAAAGGAGTATGAGTGATAATACTGGAACTGCATATATTATTTTTTTATTCATTAATTTGAGATTCATATGTAGTTAATCCAATTTTTTAATAATTTGTTCCAAAACCAAAACAAGTGACATTAAAAACACTGCAGCTAATCCACCTAAAACCATTCCTTTTGCTATTCCTAATTTTTCTTTGGGTAACGGCAAAATCGGTTGATCAATGACTTGAATTAGCGGTGTTTCTTTGCGAAGGGTTACTTTGGCTAACTCGGCTTGTTTTACGATTTCGGTTAATATGGCCGTGTTGGCTTGTACATCTACTTGTCTTTTAGCTGAAGGCACGCGTTTTACGTTTAGTGCCGGGTTCAATCCGAATGTGTTGTCGTTGGCTACCGCTACACCGGTAATGGCACCGTTCAATTCGCCACGAATGGAATCGGTTTGGCGCACAAGGATATCCATATTCTCTTTTGCACGTTTGCTTTTGGTTTCGATGTAAAAATCCGTAACGGTATTCGTCAATGCCAAGGTAAATTGTTGGGCAAACAATTCATTTGTCCCTTTCATGGTAATGGTTCCTATGGCTACTTTTTTATCTTTTTGTTCAACCGTTAAACAATTTTTAGACAAGTCTTCATAGATTACCCCAAAAATGCTGTCTTGGGTTCTCGTAAATTTGGTTCTATCGGCATTGGGTAGAAATTTCAGTCCTTTTACGGTTGGTTTCTCGTTCCACTTGTCGCGCCATTTTTTATCCTGAATGTACATTTCAGCCAAAGAAATAGTGGCGTTTTTTTGCCTCACGGGAGCCAATAAGGTTTGCTCCACCATCGCACGCGATTTGAAGAGCTCCATCAAATTGGCACCTGCAAAAGCACCGGTATTACTTCCTGCAGCTCCCAAATCAAATCCAAACGAACTGGCCAAACTGCCCAATCCACCTCCAGCCGCTTTGCCGTCTTCTAAGGCATAGGTTAAGGTAGCGGTATACACCGGTTTTTTATAAAAGGAATAGCCTACTCCTAGTACTGCTCCAATAAAACCTGACAAGGCTATAGTTTTCCATTTGGATAGCAAATAAGCATACCATTCTTTGGCTTTCAGAACAAGCTCTTTTAGGGTTATTTCGTCGTTTTGTGTTTCCATGTGTATTGCCGCTAAGACGCAAAGGCGCCAAGGTTTTTATTTATTGTGGTTTATTTTTATAGTATTGAATAACGAATTTTCAAATTGGCTCATTGGTTCATTAAAAACATATAAGGCATATAAGTTTATTTATGGTTTTTGTTGTTGGTTGACTGAGGTACTCGAAGGCAACGTGTATGTTTTTATTTAAACGCAAAGTTCGCAAAGGTTTCGCAAAGACCTAAAGAGTTATATTATTAGGTATGAAATTAAAATTCATTTTCAAATCTTCAAATTTTCAAATTGAATAATCAACTTAATAAAAACCATATAAATCATATAAGATCATGTAAGGTTTTTTACTATTGCATATCAAATCTTCAAATTGGCTAATTATAAACCATATAAGGCATATAAGATTATTTAAGGTTTTTAATGTTGAATAACGAATTTTGATTAACGAATCTTCAAATCTTCAAATTTTCAAATTGAATAATTGAAAATTGGCTCATTGACTAATTGACTTTATTTCAACAACCAACTCGATGATTGAATTTTATCGCCCAATCCGTCTAGCAATTCAATTCCTAAGGCTTCACAAATGGGTGCTTCGGGAATGGAATTATTGTTCTGATCCCCGCCATTGGCAAAAGCCAGTTGGTACTCGTTTTGCAATTGTTGATGTATGTGTGTAATGGTTGCACAAACGGTGCGGTCCTCATCTACAGATAGGAACACTTGATCTACGCTTTTGATGTTCGACACAATAAAAACGCGCTCGTCTTCTAGTTGAAATTCCTTACTGCCTTTTAAGGCTCTTTGTTTGTCGTTGTTAACAATCACAATAAGTACGTCTCCTAACACTTTGGCATTGTTAAAATATTCTATATGTCCTTTATGGATGGGATTGAAATAGCCGCTAACGATGATTGCTTTTTTCATTTTTTATATTTACGTTTTCGCGATTCGTTGTTCATAATTCATTGTTATTGTTTGGAATGTTGAAAAACGAATTTTGAATATTGAATGTCCAAATTGACGAATTGACTCATCGGCTAATTGACATATTGACTCATTTTTTCCACGGCTTCGCCCGGTCAGTCCCATTTTACGAACTAACTACGGTGGTTGCATGCCCACTAAGGGCTTAATTATTCTTGTTCAAAAACCAGCAAACCATCGCCTTCAAATCGTGTGGTGACTTGAAAAATGATGGTTTTTTGAATTTCATTTTCTATTTTATCTTTCAATTGCTCTAAATAGTGTTGGTGGATTACACCACCTTCAATCACTACTTCTAACAAACCTGAATCAATTCCTTTGGCGTAATCGCCAATCAAAAAAACACGTTGCACATCTCCCATACGCCCCACCACAGCCTCGATAATATCATCGAGCCCAATATGCTTTCGGACAATTTGTTGCAACAACGAAAAAAAGGGATGTTGCTTGTTGGCCCGATAAATTACTTTGGCGTCGTGCTCTTCCCGCAAGATATAACCCGCTTCGGCCAAATTATTCAATTCTTTGCGAATGGCATTGGTGTTTTCGTGCATTTCTGTAGCTAATCCTCTCAAATAGCCTTCATTGGCTGTATTGATGAAAAATTTCACCAACAAGCGCAAACGGGTTTTTGAAGTAATGAGGTTCGCTAACACAAATGATTTTGTTTGAATAACAAAAGTACTCAAAATTCCAAACAAAACAAAGAAATCGTTAGTTTTTATAGCTATAAAGGAAAAAAATTAATGCTCCAAAGTGAGCAACACACCAATTGAAGCAAGCAAAATTTGTGTTTTCGTGGCACTGACTTGATTCACCACTCCTTCATAACCTTTAAAGGGTCCAGTGGTAACCGTATAGGCATCCCCTCTTTGCAATTCTGTAATTTCAAGGGATTTGCAATCCTGTTGCAATGAATTTTGAAGGGCTTCAATCTCAATGGCCCGAATAAGAGCGGGCTGTCCCAACCAAAACACATAACGCACCACACCTGCTACTTGAAAAACAGTATTGCGATGAGTGGCTTCCAAGCGAACAAACACATAAGAAGGCAATACCGGAACCGTTACTTTTTTCTTGCGATCGCTCCATTGTTTCAGCGTGGAAACGACCGGACAATAGGCTTCAATACCCATAGCATTCAAACTATCGGCTACTTTTTTTTCGTTGCGGGGTTTGGTGTAAAGGGCATACCAATTCATGGAGGCAAATATATAATATTCACTACTAATAAACACGTGCAATCTAACAAAGTTTTTAGTATATTTGCAGCACAAAAACCATTATCATTCAACACATGAAGCGTATATTATTTGTTTGTTTATTAGGTGTATTTAGCACTTTTTCTTTTGGACAAGAATTTTTAAAAGGTTCTGATTTAAGTCAGGTTAGAGCCGCTCAATTTTCGGAGGCCCAAATTGCACAAATAGGCAAAGAACTGAAAGCCAACCAAATGACCCTGGAACAAGCAGAACCCTTGGCACTTGCCAAAGGAATGTCGGCTTCTGAATTCATGCAATTAAAAGTGCGTTTAGAAAACCTTAATAGTAACTTAGTAACAGAAAAAAAAGAATCTAAAAAATCCGTAAATACAACTCTGAGTGATACTATTCATTTTACCCAAAAAGAAAAAAAAATATTCGGCTCCGAATTGTTTACTACCAAGAGTTTATCGTTTGAACCCAACCAAAACATGCCCACACCTCCCAATTATATATTAGGCCCGGGCGATCAATTGGAATTGAATGTTTATGGCGTGCAACAATTTACCTTTTCTGGATCGGTATCCAAGAACGGAACGATTAACATCCCGAATGTTGGTGAAGTATTTTTAAGTGGACTCGCTTTTGAAGCAGCTAAAAATAAACTACAAAAACAAATCGGAAGAATATACAGTACATTGGCCTCAAATGGAAGTAAGTTGTCGGTTAGTGTTTCTAATTACAGAACTATTTTAGTAACCATTATTGGGGCACAACAACCTGGTAATTACAGACTAAGCGCCATGAGTTCGATTTACAATGCCTTGCATGTTGCTGGTGGTCCTAGCGACATAGGAAGTTACCGAAAAATTGAATTGATTCGCAATAACAAAGTCATTCGTACCATCGATTTGTATCGTTTTTTAACCAAAGGTGACCAAAGCGACAATGTTTCATTAACTGATAACGATGTCATTCGCATTCCAAGTTATGAAGCACGAATAACCTTGGAAGGCGAAATCAAACGCCCTGGTATTTTTGAAGTGATAAACGGAGAAAATTTACAAAACGTCATCAATTATGCTTCGGGCTTTACCGAAAATGCTTATAAAAACAGAATTTTAGTCAAGCAAAAAACCAGCACCGAGTTAAAAGTTACCGATTTAAACGAAACCACTTTTGGAGCTTATGTTCCCAAATCCGGAGATTTAATAAGTGTGGACAAAATATTAGACCGTTACGAAAATAGAGTACAAATTAAAGGGGCAGTGTACCGCCCAGGCGAATACAGTTTGCCGCAATCTGGCACCATGACCATCAAGGATTTAGTATTAAAAGCAGACGGTGTAGCTGAAAATGTGTTTTTAAGTAAAGCTTCGCTAGTACGTCAAAAGGAAGATTTGACCAAAGAATACATCAGTTTCAATTTACAAGCAGCACTCAATGGAGACGCTGCGGCCAATATGACACTTCAAAAAGAGGACATTGTGATGGTGTTTTTCAATCAAGAACTACTAGACAGTTACAAAATATCTATTGACGGTGAAGTAAGAAAACCGGGCACTTATGGGTATGTTGCCGGCATGACATTGTATGATTTATTATTAGAATCTGAATATTTTACAGACAAAGCAGCCAGTACTGTTACTGTATTTCGTAATAAAAAAGATACCACATACAACCCCAAAGACCAGGAAAAAATTGTATCCTTCAACTTGACAATTGACCCCAAAAACCCTGAAGCCGCAGCTGCCTTTGTTATGGAAGCACAAGATCAGGTAGTAGTGCGTCGCATTGTTACTTTTGAAACCCCACAAATGGTTACCTTGAGTGGAGAAGTATTGTATCCTGGTGGTTATGCCATCGTTAAAAAAGAAGAACGCGTGTTGGACTTTATCCAACGAGCGGGTGGATTATCGGACGAAGCCGACAAAGAAGCCATTAAAGTAGTTCGAAATGGATTAAACATTCCGATTGATTGGAAAGCCATCAACCGAAATCCGAATCGTACCCGTAATTTGGTCTTACAACCGGGAGATGCCATACAAATTCCTAATAAAAGTTATACCGTAACCATTTCGGGCAGTGTAATGTTTAACACAGAAGTACCGTATAAAAAAGGAAAAGGCGTAAAATATTACATCAACAACTCGGGAGGCACCAAAGACAGAGGATGGTTACGAAAAGTGTATGTAGTACATGCCAATGGATCTGCGAGTACTAGTGGTTCGTTTTTTGGCATTCGAAATTATCCAAAGGTATTACCTGGAAGTCAAATTATCGTTCCTGAAAAACCGGAAAGACAAAAGACAACAACCGGTGAAATTGTAGGTATTTCGAGTGTACTCGCCAGTTTAGCAGGTATCCTTTTAGCCGTATTCAAATAACAAAAAAAGTCCCGATGTTTATCGGGACTTTTTTTATACTTCTCGTTTTATTTTCCAATCGCTTTGTAAACAAAACCAATCTGCTCCAAAGCTTTTTGATCTAAGACATTGCGTCCGTCAAAAACAAAGGCTGGTTTCAACATGCCTTCGTATATTTTGTGCCAATCATAGGACTTGAATTCGTCCCATTCGGTCAATACTGCAATTGCATGTGCTCCTTGGCAGGCTTCATATGGATTTGGATACGCCGTTAGGAGTTTTTGATTATCCGCAGCTGTACGGGATTCAAGATAGTCCAAATCGGCGTACATTTGCTGCACTTTCACTTTCGGATCATAAACCGCAATTGCTGCTTGTTCGTTTAACAAATCATCGGCCACATAGATGGCTGCAGATTCTCTAGTATCGTTGGTGTCTTTTTTGAAAGCCCAACCCAAAAAAGCAATTTTTTTACCAGCCACCGTATTGTATAAGGTAGAAATGATATTTTTAGCAAATCGTCTCTTTTGGTGGTCGTTCATGAGAATTACTTGCTCCCAATAACTGGCCACTTCTTCCAAACCGTAAGATTTGGCAATGTAGACCAAGTTCAAAATATCTTTTTGAAAACAAGAACCCCCAAAACCAACCGATGCTTTTAAGAATTTTGGTCCTATTCGACTATCCAATCCAATGGCTTGTGCCACTTCATTGACATCGGCTCCCGTTTTTTCACACAATTCACTCATGGCATTGATGGAAGAAACCCGTTGGGCCAAAAAGGCGTTGGCTGTAAGTTTAGACAATTCAGACGACCATAAATTAGTGGTCAAAATCTTTTCTGTGGGTACCCAATTGGCATAAATTTCTACTAAAGCTTGTACAGCTTTTTGTCCGTCTGGAGTAGTATCGCCACCAATCAACACACGATCGGGATGAAACAAATCGGTCACAGCCGTTCCTTCTGCTAAAAACTCGGGATTGGACAATATTTGGTACCGTACACCGTTACCCGTATTGGTTAAAATTTCTTTGATAGCACTAGCTGTTCGTACGGGAAGTGTCGACTTTTCCACTACAATTTTATCCGACTTGGCTACTTTGGCAATCTGACGGGCACACAATTCAATGTATTTCAAATCCGCGGCCATCCCTTTTCCTGCACCATACGTTTTGGTTGGTGTATTCACCGAAATAAAGATCATTTCAGCTTCATCAATGGCTTGATCGACATTGGTAGAAAAAAATAAGTTTCTTCCTCTTGCCTCTTGCACCACTTCGGCCAAACCGGGTTCGTAAATGGGTAAGTCTTCGAGATTCGAGCTGTTCCAAGCGTTGATACGGTTCTCATTTACATCTACTACAGTAACTTTTATATGCGGACATTTTTGTGCAATAACAGCCATCGTAGGACCTCCCACATATCCGGCTCCAATACAGCAAATATTTTTAACGATCATATTCTAATTATTTATCGAATAGAAAGCACTAGACTTCGCCCCATTCTTGCCTGCAAATTTATGATATTATTTTTATCTCCACCCAAAATAAACCTATTAATACAGAAAAACGACTGCTGATAGCAATTAGATTTTTATGGAATTGTAATATTCTATGGTTTTTAGAACAGCCGTTTTTGTATCGATAGGCATCTTTTCCAGCTGCAATTCCCTCTTAATTTTATCGCAGTTTATGATGCGTGTTTGCGACTTTTCGACTAGATTTTGCGTATTGAAATCCCATTGCAACAAAGTTCCTATTTTCGCAACTAAATTCAGCACCCCTTTTGGCACTTTATAAATTGGAATTTTTTTCTCCAGTACTTCGGTCATCCAACTCACAAATTGTATGTAATCGATAGGCTCATCGTCTGCCACATTATAGATACCAGAGGTAAATGCTGGATTTTCTGTGATGCGGTAGATGATTTCGGTCAAATTATCAATGTAGCAATAGGAATGTTTGGCCGAGAGTGCGCCAAAAAACCACGGAAATTTTTTACAATTGCTGAATACCGTGTGTAACCTACTTTTTGCTTCTCTTCCATACAACGGTGCCACCCTAAGTATTATAGCACGCTTCCCTTCGGGCAATTCCTGTTTTAATATGAATTGTTCCGCATCGTACTTGGATTTCAAAAAGGGATTTACAGGCTGTACTTCGGCCGTTTCTGACACACGAGCAAGCTGTCTGTCGGCTAAAGCAGTAGTGCTAATAAAAATAAATGTTTTGGCTTTTGAACTCAAAAAAAAGCGAAACAACTTTGCGGTAAGTTCGGTATTTACCCTAAAATATTCTTCGTCAAAAGCACTATCCTGCGGATTTTGATTGATGGCCGCCAAATGAACAATCGTTTCTGTTTCGTGTGGCATCATTTTATACCAATTTTGAAAACGTAACGAAATGGATTTGATTTTTTTGGATTTGGAGTCGTAAAATTTAGTTAGGTTTTGACCAATATATCCGGTGGTCCCTGTGAGTACGATTAGGCTCATTGTATTTTTTTTGGAGCGCTAATTTACAAAATTATTAAGGGCTTGTCAACCTATATTCCAAATTAGTATTTCCTTTAGAAATAACACAATGAAAAACAAGTAATTGAAAAAAAACGAATAAAAAAAGTAGGGTGTAATCTAAAAAATACTACAATAAAAAACCCTGAAAAATAGCGTTACCTTTCAGGGTGGAATATTTTGTAGCCGAAGCCTAACTTATAAATTGAAAACCAATTCTACAGAATGTTGGATCATATTATTACCTACTGTTTGTTGTTCTGAGGCAAATTTACCCAAAGTTTGGAATCGTATACCGTATGTTTTGTTAATTTGATATCCGATTGAAAGACCTGTATTTACACTATTATTAGGTGTGTTGTTTGTCCAAGAAGCACCCACACCTACCATTGGTTCAAGGGTGTATTTATTTGATAATTTAAACCAATCAGCTACGTTGTAACGAGCATTCAAATCAGCACCATAATAAGCCATATTAAAAGCAATATTTTCGCCATTTTGCAAGACATCTTTATCCAATTTGTTCAATGAAAATTCAGCAGATAAGGATAATTTTGAAGTATAATAATATTGAGCTGATAGTTTAGAAACGCCTATTGTTGCGTTCCAATTGGAAACATTTGCAAAATTATTGTCTTTTGTATTGGTATTATCAATAAAATTAGTACCTACACCTATAACCCATTTTGATTGTTTTTTTGTTTCTTGAGCAAAAGTAACTGATGCTACCATTAGTAATGCTAAGACTACTACTTTTTTCATTTTACTATTCGTTTAGTGATTAGGGTGCTAATTTAATAAAAAAATCAATACTTCTATTTTTTTTTAGGTGATACCATACTAAAATATTACAAAATGTGTTATTCTTATTTAAAAACCAATCCTAATACCTTCAAAAATGTTACTGAAAACAATAGCAATTCTTTGTTTTTTTGTAACTTTGTAAGACTTAAAATTTCAATACAATTGATTAAATCGATACAAAATACGCTCTTAATTGTTGCCTTTTTACTTGTACCCTCATTAAGTGTTCAGGCAAATACAACCGTATTGCTCACATCATTTGCAACAAATCCAGCAGCGGTAAATGGCACGGTGACTGTTTGCCAGGGTCAAACCATAACTTATACAGACACCTCTACCGGATTAGGACCTAATCCCAGTTACTTATGGACATTTACCGGAGGTAGTACTCCCTCCTCAACTTCAGCAGGACCGCATACAATCACTTATGCAACTGCTGGAAATTTTACGACAACACTAACCATTGGTGCTTCAAGCAGCAGTATAAATGTGGTGGTGACTGCTGCTACGCCACCAAATTTAACAATTACTAATTCAGCATCTGGAGGTTATTCTACAAATATTATTAATGGCATAACTCACTTTATTAGATGCGGAACTTCAAATATTGGTAATTTTAATTTTGTTGATCAAAACATTAACACTTACCCAACAGGAACTAGTTTTAATATTGTATGGGGGGATGGAACACCAAACTCTACAACTATTGGAAGCCATATTTATAATGGTGTTGGAACTTATCATTTGGTTTATACTATTACATATCCAAATGGTTGTATTGTTTCAAATAATTACAATGTATTTGTTGGTAATTCGCCTCCAACATTATCCATAACTGGATCTGGAGATTATTCATGCATCCCTAATAGCTATCAATTTACAATAAGTGCAAATCCAAGTCCAGGAACAATTTACACTATTACAATTAATGATGGTTCTCAACCTATTGTTTATTACGATAATTTACCTTCAAATCCATATATTTTTAATTACATATTTAATTCTACATCATGTGGAATAAATTCTATTATTAATAATAGTACCTATAATAATGCATTTTCGATTCAGGTCACTGCGTCTAATCCATGTAATCCTCAAGGAACATTCACTTCAATCGGTCCTATAAGAGTTTCTGAAGAAACCACTTCGCTTATTAATCAAAGTCATATTTCAACATGTGTTAATAACCCAGTTACATTCAATGATGTTTCAATTTCAGGAGAATCAGCAACTCAAACAGGTTGTAGTTCGCTTTATGGAAGATTTTGGCAAATATCTCCATCTACAGGATATACTTTGAATGCTTCTTCTGTTCTAGGTAATTCAAATGGATTTACTGAAGCCAATAATCAATATGATTGGTCAGAATGGACAAATGGTTCGGAACAATTAGGTGTTTCATTTACTATTCCTGGTGTATATACTATAACTTTGACTACAGGTAATGGGTGTGGTATGGATGTAGAGACAACTACCATCTGCGTGAATCCCGAAGTCATTGCGGATTTTACGACAAGTACTGCAACGGGATGTGTTTCTACCACTGTACAACTAGATAATTTATCCAGCACCCCAGGTTGCTCTAATGCCAATATGTACAATTGGCAAGTAACCCAAACCAACCCCGACAATTGTCCAAGTGCAACTGCTCCCGGCTGGAGTTTCACTACTGGTAATGCAGCCTCTTTTGAACCCGAAATTACATTTACGAGTGCTGGCGTATATACTGTTCAATTGACTACTTCGTTGCAAACAGCAATTGCCGGTCCATTATGTCAACCCGATATCAAAACACGCACCATAACCATAAAAGATAAGCCACGTACTACCTTAACTGCACAAACTATTTGTGAAGGTACTACACTAACTTTAAATCCAACCGTATTTAATTGCTACGCAACGCAAGCAGTGACTTATTTATGGGATTTCGGAAGTACACCACCGGCTTCAATTTCTAGCACTACGGTTGCCAACCCCACTGTAACTTTTACAACTCCTGGCACATACAATTATACCCTAACATTAACTAACGAATGTGGAAGCAATACATTTACAAGTAGCATAGTTGTAAATCCTGAAGTGCAAATTTCAGCATCTGGACCTAGTGCAACATGTTTAAATACAGCGATACCATTATCCGGATCAATTACTGGTGGTACTACGCTAGGAACCTGGACAGCTTCTATTGTTGGTGGTATATTTACACCCAATGCGACTGCTTTATCGCCAACCTACACACCTCCAGTAAATTATACTGGTACCATAACGTTTACCTTAACTTCTGCAGATCCTGCAGGACCTTGTCCTGCTAAAACAATTTCGTTTCCAGTAGTTGTTAATGCACAAGCAACCGCTGAGGCAGGATTATATAATGCCGTTTGTCAAAATGGTACTTTACAATTAAATGGAACAGTAGGCGGAGCCGCTTCATCGGGAAGCTGGACTTCTTCTAATGGTGGTACGTTTTCTAATCCGAATAGTTTAACCAGTACGTATTCACCACCGGCAGGATTTACCGGTACAATAGTATTAACATTAACAACCAATGATCCCCCAGGCCCGTGTAATCCTGAAACGGATACCGTGACCCTTACCGTTATTGCTACGCCAACCGTAAATACCATTTCAAACGTAGTAATTTGCCATTCTGGATCGACTGGCCCCATCAACTTTTCAGGCACAAATGCAACAAATTACACATGGACCAATAGCAATACCGCCATTGGACTTGTAGCTACTGGTACATCTGCGATTAATTTTACAGGAACAAACACTGGAACCACTCCAGTATCTGGCACCATTACGGTTACTCCATACAACACTAGTGGCGCAACTTCATGCCCCGGAACACCCACAACTTTTACCATTACGGTGAACCCAAGAGGTCAAGTAAATACCACTCCAAATCAAACAATTTGTAATGGTGATACCGTAACTATTCCCGATTTTAGTACTGCAAATACAGGCGGCACCACAACATATTCTTGGTCAAATAATAATCCGGCAATTGGTGCTTCTGCTGCAGGAACAGGAAATATTGGTTCGTTTGTAGCTAGCAATTCTTCTTCAGCCCCAATAACCGTGACTTTTACGGTTACACCTACTTTTTCAAACGGAGGTGTAAGCTGTACAGGACCCGCAAAAACATTTACTATAGTTGTAAATCCAACAGCACAAGTTAACCAACCTAATTCGGTAGTGCTTTGTGCAGGGACTGCATCATTAGCGATTCCTTTTGCTACAACTAATACCGGTGGGACCACTACATACTATTGGACAAACAACACAACTGGAATTGGATTAAATGCTTCAGGCATTGGAACCCTTCCTGTTTTTACACCAATAAACAACACGAATAGTCCAATCTTAGCAACAATTACAGTAACCCCTACTTTTTCAAATGGGGGAACAAATTGTGCCGGACCTTCTAAAACATTTACCTTAACAATTAATCCGGTAGGTCAAGTTAATACAGTAACAAATATTGCAGTATGTAATGGTGATTCTGTTCCCGCCGTCCTTTTTTCAACCAACAATACAGGCGGAACTACAACTTACAACTGGACAAACAACACGCCTTCAATAGGATTAGCCGCATCAGGAGTTGGTAATTTACCCTCATTTACAGCCACAAACAACGGAACTGCCCCTGTTACTGCTACGATTACTGTAACGCCTACTTTTGCAAACACAACCAATTGTGCTGGAACAGCTACAACTTTTACGATACTTGTAAATCCTTCTGCAAAAGTAAGTACAGTTTCAAACAAAACCGTTTGTAATGGAGGAACATTAGCAGCAATTAATTTTACAACTACTAACACTGGAGGCAGCACAACCTATACTTGGACTAATGACACACCTTCAATAGGATTAGCAGCTACAGGAACTGGAAACATCAGTACATTTACTGCCATAAATACAGGTACAAGTCCCATTGTAGCTACGATTACTGTAACACCGAGTTATACAAATAACAGCGTAACCTGTTCGGGTACAGCGATGACTTTTACCCTTACGGTAAATCCTACAGGTCAAGTAAATTCAATTGCCAATCAGATTTTGTGTAATGGCACGTCTACAACTGCTGTTGTTTTTTCAACCAATTTAACAGGCGGAACCACCACATACAATTGGACAAATTCAAACACAGCTATTGGATTACCCGCGTCGGGTACCGGAAACATTAATGCGTTCAATGTTACTAATACAACGGCAAGTCCAATTACTGCAACAATAACCGTCACGCCTTACTATTCAAATGGAACTCCAGCTTGTTCTGGCCCCACGCAATCGTTCACAATTACGGTAAATCCAAGTCCGGCAGTGAGTTTCTCGTCTTCAAACCAAACTATTTGTTCGGCTTACACTTCAAGTTTAATAAACTTAAGTAGCACTACATCAGGAGCAACATTTACTTGGACTGCTGTTCAACCGGCCGGTATTACAGGGGTTGTTACTTCGGGTACCAATACTATTCCTGCTCAAACTTTATTCAATACAACCAATACACCTATTACCATAACTTATGCAGCTGTAGCTACAACTAATGATGCTTCTGCTTGTGCCGGTAGTACGTTCAATTACACTATAACGGTTAATCCAAGTCCAAGTATTACCGAAAGTTTTGCCAATGCAATTTGTAGTGGTGGATCGTTCTCCATAACTCCTGTAAATTCTTCTTTGAATAGTATTCCTGTGGGAACTACTTATTCGTGGAGTGCTCCGGTAGTTACGGGTGGAATTACAGGTGGAGCAAGTGGAACCAATCTAACTGCAATTGGTGGCACATTAATCAATCCAACCAATACAGTACAAACTGCTACATATACTATAACACCTGTTTTTAATAGTTGTTCGGGAACTGCTTTTACAGTAGTAATTAGCGTGAATCCAAAACCTGTAATTCCTAATGTAACTCCAGCCGCTATTTGTTCGGAAACTGCCTTTTCGGTAACACCTACCAATGGAGGTAGTACTATTGTTCCTGCTGGCACAACCTATACCTGGAGCATCAGTACCAATACCAATATCACAGGAGCTAGTGCTTCTTCGGCTAGCGGAATAAGTACAATTACACAAACACTAACCAACACATCCAATACCGCTCAAACGATCACCTATACTGTCACACCTACTTCGGGTGATACAGGTAATTGTGTGGGAAGTACTTTTACCATAACAGTAGTGGTTAATCCGAAGCCTTTTATTGTGGGAACAACCCCAACCATTTGTTCGGGAACTGCTTTTTCAGTGACTCCAACCAATGGAAGCGGATCCATTGTGCCTTCTGGTACAACCTATACTTGGACAACTCCTGTGAGTACGCCTGTAGGAGCAATTACTGGAGGAACTGCTCAAGCAACTGGGGTAACGACCATTGCTCAGACCTTAATCAATACGACAACTGCTCCGGCAACAATAGAATATACCATAACACCAACTTCGGGTGCATGTGCGGGTACTCCTTTTACCATTACGGTAACTGTAAATCCAACACCAACAACTTTAGGACTTACCAATCAAACCTATTGTAATGCTGTAGCAACTAATGCCATTGTGTTTACTAATGGTGTTGCGGGAACAACTTATGCATGGACCAATTCCAATACTGCAATAGGTTTAGTGGCTGCGGGAACTGGAAACATTCCGGT
>JACCDG010107443.1_pt1 | contig 25523 bp, 27 predicted proteins | sample 7442471 | NCBI WGS metagenome assembly JACCDG01 (sample SAMN15323444, study PRJNA562643) | freshwater metagenome | isolation source: river surface water | place: USA:Blue River Watershed | collected 2017-08-17 | reverse complement strand
ATTCATATACAAAGCACATTACAAAATGCTGGGAAAGGAATTACAGAATTAAGCAATTTGCTGAAGCATTTCAAGAGGAAGGTAGGCCTGTCATGATTATTGTTGACAGAATTGAGCATGGCAATATTCTTCAAGAAATGATTAAAAATTCTATTTTTGTCCCCGGTAATGACAAGGGTGAAGACGATCCAGACGATGTAGAACAAGATCACAGAAGACGCATGCTTAATGCATGTGAAAAAAATGAGATTGTTCTTATTGGAACTCAATGGTTGAATACTGGAATTGACGCTCCTGCGATTAGTGTATTAATAATGGCTGGTAGCACTCAGGCTTCAGCTACTGTTCTTCAAACTGTTGGTAGAGTAATCAGAACACATAAAGATAGTGGCAAAAATGAAGCAGTGGTAATAGATTTCATGGATTCAGACAAGCATATGAGAAAGCATTCATTAGCTAGAAAGAGAGTTTATGAATCTGAATCAGGTTTTGATTTAAGGGTTATTAAAAAACAGGTTGCTAATACTCTTTTAAAATAATATAATATTATTGTTTCTTTCCATAAAGGAGGGGCGTATATGTTTAAGCAGACCATAGTAGGAACACCGCTGCAATGTATCAACAGGACTTGCAAAGCATCTTTTTACAGAGAATCTCATTTAGGTTATTATCCTAAAAATGAAGTCGAAGTTTATGCAATCATGAAATGTCCAAAATGTAAAGATACATTTGCAATTGTTCAATCTGTATCAATAGTTCATGAATATAAAGATAAACTTCCAAAGGATCCAAAAAAACTTGCAAAACGCACTCCTATTACACAAAAAGAAATAGATGTTCTTAATAAAAAATTAAATGATGAAGAATTCAACCCTTTGTCAACTTTATATGAAGGTAGATTACAGGGAGGCGAATTGCCAAAAGAAGATTAGGAGACAGCATGCCGATATATACATACATTTGTAAAAAATGTAGTTACACGTTTGATATAGAGCAAAAAATCACGGCGGAGCCACTTTGCAATTGTCCAGAATGCAAAGAGGGTAAGCTTAAAAAGAAATTGTATCCAGTAGGTATCGCTTTTAAAGGGCCTGGATTTTACTCGAACGATTATAAGATATAACCAGAGTTTAATCTCTGGTTATTTTTTGTATAATTTTTATAATTATGGATAACGAATTTGTAGCTATTGGTATTGATCTAGGAACGACTAACTCATGTGCAGCTTATGTAAATTCTTCTGGAAATGTAGAAATAATTCCAAACTCAGAGGGATTTAGAACTACACCTTCAGTCTTTTCAATTGATGAAAATAAAAAAATATTAATTGGCAAGTATGCAATTGATCAAGAAACATTAAATGCTGATAATACAATTAGATCAGTAAAAAGATTCATGGGAACTAATAAAAGATTTAATTTCTTTGATTCCAGCTGGTCCCCTGAAGAGCTATCAAGTGAAATTTTAAAAAAAATTAAATATGATTGTGAAGTATATTTAGGTAAAAAAGTAAAACAAGCAGTCATAACTGTACCTGCATATTTCGATCACAATCAAAGACAATCAACTAAAACGGCAGGAGAACTTGCAGGCCTTGAGGTTTTAAGGATAATCAATGAGCCAACTGCAGCGGCTTTGGCTTATGGCCTAAATGACAGAAGAAATCAAACAATTTTAGTTTATGATCTTGGCGGTGGCACTTTTGATGTAACCATTTTATCAATTAGTGATATAGGCGTGTTTGAAGTAAAATCAACATCAGGCGACACACAACTTGGCGGTGATGATTTTGATAAAATTATTTTTGATTATGTAATATCAAAATTAGATAAAAATATTTTGAATGAAATTGATGCAAGTGCAAGAGCAAGATTAATGGATCAATGCGAACAAGCAAAGAAAAAACTGTCTATTTCTCTAGAAGCTGAAATAAAAATTCCTTACTTTACTTTTTATAATGAAAAGCCAATTCATGTTGATGTAAAAATTTCAAATTTTGAATTTGAGGCTTTGATTAATGATTTGCTTACCAAGACAAAAGTATGTGTGGAAATGGCCCTAAAAGACGCCAAATTAGGCCCAGATGACATTGATGAAGTTGTATTTGTTGGCGGATCTACAAGAGTTCCTGCGATTACAAATCTTATTGAAGAATGGCTATACAAAAAACCGAATAAAACAATAAACCCTGATGAAGCTGTCGCAGCTGGTGCAGCTGTTCAAGCAGCAATTTTGTCTGGAGCCAGAGAAAAAGATATTTTATTGTTAGATGTAACTCCGCTAACTTTAGGTATAGAAACTTTAGGTGGTGTAATGACTCCGATGATTTTAAGAAATACAACTATACCCACAGATTATTCTCAAGTTTTTACAACTGCTGATGATAATCAGTCTTTTGTGAATATTAATATTTATCAAGGAGAAAGACCTCAGGTAAAATTTAATAGGTTTCTTGGAATATGTAAGTTAGACAATATTTTACCCGCTCCTAGAGGATTGCCTCAAATTGAAGTAAGGTTTGATATAGACGCCAATGGAATAATTAATGTTAGTGCAAAAGATTTGCTGACTGGAACTTCAACTGAAGCAACTATTACTGGTTCCTCAAGCCTTACCTCTGATGAAATAAGCAGAATGATTAACGAGGCTGAAGATAATCATGTACAAGATAAGATCTTCAAAGAAGCTTCTGATTTAAAAGATCTTTTGCACGAAAGACTAGTTCAGGTAGAAGCATTTTTAAGAGATTCATCAAATCTTTTTGGCGAAGAACTTTTGGAAGATCTAAATGATCTTAAAATTTCATTACAAGAAGCTATAATTGGTGAGAATAAACTAGAAATGCTTAGTAGCTTGAACCAGTCTGCAAAAGAATCAATCAAAACTGCTTCCAAGTTAATTAATGAGGAGGCAGCTAGCAAGATTAAGTAATCTGGAGGTTTCTATGAGATCTATTATCAATTTGTTTCAAAGTTTGATAAGAAAGCTTGTTAGGGTTCCAGAAAAAAAAGAAAGTAGCACTCAATTACTCAGAGTTGATACCATGTGTATGGTCTGTTTATGGGAAGGCAACTTCACTCAAACTATGACAAACGATGATTCGAATGATACCTGCCCCAGGTGTGGTAACTCAGAATTAACATATCTTTTGGATTAGTATTTAATTGGCAGAGGGCATTAGCTCTCTGCCTTTTTAAGCCGATAATATAAATATGTCTAAAAAACTTTACGACTATGATAATAAAATTAGGTCTCAAAGAAAAGTTAATTTGATTTGTGGCATTGATGAAGTTGCCAGGGGATGTTGGGCTGGCCCTATTGTTTCTGCTGCAGTTATTTTAAAATCTGATTACGTTATTCCAGGACTGAATGATTCTAAAAAATTAAATGATGTTACTCGAAAAGCATTGGATCAAGAAATTAAAGAAAATGCCTTAAGTTGGGGCATAGCTGAAATTTCTCCTGAAAAAATTGATAAATTTGGTTTAACATGGGCAAATAAAAAAGTTATGATTATGGCAGCTGAAATAGCAGCCAATAAAATAAATTTAAATATAAATAATATCGATTTATTTATAATTGATCAATCCCCTTGTACTGATTTAAAACCACAAATTATGATACCCAAAGCTGATTCAACAAGTGCTTCGGTTGCCGCCGCATCTATTTTAGCAAAAAATTATAGAGATAATCTAATGGGTTTGATTGCTTCAGATTATCCAGAATATAATTTTAATGAACATAACGGCTATATTAATAAAAGTCATGTTGATGCAGTAAATAAATATGGATTGATTCCAAAGATTCATAGAAAATCTTATATAGTGTCTGGTTATAACAAGCCTAAACAAATAAATTTGATGGATTTTGACAATGAAAACTTTAACACATAAATTAGATAAAATTGGTTTCTATTCAAGTATGACTTGTGCAATACATTGTATGATTATGCCTTTGATAATTACTTTTTTGCCATATATAGGCTTAAGCTTTTTTGCTTCTGAGCTTTTTGAATGGATAATTTTATTTACTTCAGCTGCATTAGGCATCAGTAGTATATGCCTTGGATACAACACGCACAAAAATAACAAAGCAGCAATTATGTTAAGCTTTGGTTTAGTATTGATGTTTCTTGGTAGATATGCTCATGAGAATAATTGGGGCTCAGAATCAGTTTTAATTTTATTAATAGGTGGCGCAGCAATATCTGCATCTCATTATATTAATAATAAATTATGCAAATCATGTTCTACATGCCATAATTAGGAGAAACTATGTTCTATAAAGTTAAAGATGGAAGTGAATTTTTAAGAAATCTTCATTCTACAAATGATTATGAGTTATATGAACTTGAATTTCTTAAAGTTGCTGTAGACCAACAAGAGTCTCAGGCAATAGTTTTAATGTCAGCAAATAATAAGATTGTTGGTTTTGATTTGAATTCCCTCGAAGGAACAATATACACTTTTGTTAAATCGGGATGTTCAGAAAACTCCCATATTAAAAATATTTACAATCTTTATGTTGAAACTATGAATATTGTCAAATTCAATTTAACAAAAGCAATTATTGAGTCAGTTTCAGGTGATATGGTTTATGCTAGAATATATTGGCAAGATAATAAAGATAGATTAATTTCACAATTGTGCAGTTCGGGAGATGCAATAGTTTTGGCTGAAATTTGCTCAATCCCACTGTATGTTACTAAAAAAGCACTAGATTTACTTGATGACTATAGTAATTTTCACGAAGAATTTCATGAATACGAAGAATAAAAAACCTCCCCATATGGGGAGGTTTTTACTTGTTTTAAATAAAAATTATTTAACCCAGTTGATGAACGAGAAGTCTACTGTAAGAATACCAGTAGAGACTTGAAAGTCTGACTTGGTAACGACTGAGTAGTCAAGGTTCAATCCTGAGCCTTGGAGAAGGTCTTCCCATTGACCTGCTGTTGTCGATGATGGGTTCCAAATTTGAAGTTGGAATCCGACAGCAGTTGGGTCTTGAAGTTGGTCAGCAGCGGTTCTAACTTCACCTGGCTGTTGCCATGTAAGTTCATAGTGGTTACCATTGTTACCACCGTCTGTTGTCAAGTCAACGTTAATTGCTTCCCAGCTTTGCTGTGGTGTTGAATAATCTTGGAAGTCATAGTCGACAGGTGTTGAATAGTCTGTAAGTTCGACAGCAGCCTTGCCACTTCCCTGAACTCTAATACCAGTTACACCAATAAATGGGAATTGAGTACCAAAGTTATATGGGTTGTTTGACTCATTAGACTTGAGTGGGTTGTGTGTTGATTCTAGATCAGGGTGTACATACTGAGCTGTGTTTCCCCAGCCTACTTCAGATCCTGCAATAAAGTACTTTCTGTCTGTTTGTACTGTAATTTCAAGATTGGCTTCCATGATGTAGTAGATAATTCCACCAATTCTACATCTAAAGTCGTAGAAACGAGCTACTCTTGTAGGGCCTGCAACAGATGGATCAAGTGGTGAGTTTGCTACACTATCAATTGGAAAGTTGGTGACTACGAAAGCTTGTGAAGATGGTCTACCGTCTGAAAGGAACTGAGCTTGAATATTAGCCTGTTCTTGAGTGATACTAATTCTAGCTGATGTAATCAACGGAATAGCAGTTGATGTTTCATCGAGAGCTTGTGAGATATATGTGGCCAAAAGACCTCTTCCGTCAAGTCCGTTTTCTGCAGCTCCGCCTACTAGAATTGGAAGAGATACACTAATCTCTTCGAAAATACCACCAATGTCCATAATACGGGATTTAGCAGTTCCCTGTACGAAGTTCTTAGGCTGAGCTTCCATTTGGCGGTTTCTATTTGCGCGTTCTACAATATACTTTTGACCACCAAGTTCAAGTAGCTTGTAAACGCCGTATAGCTTGTTATTTACTGGCATTGGATAATTTCTCCTTATAAATCATTAATTTTGCAGCTTATTTTGCATTTTCATATCTGCAAAAATAATCAAAGACATAAAAACAAAGGTTCAAATTTCTTCTTCTGGAAAATATATCAATTTTCCTTGTGAGTTTGTTTGATTTGGAGATGTTAAGGTTATAAATTTTGATTTTCTAACAATCATTCTTGAAGATAGAGGTTGTTCGGAAACTTCAAACAATGGCACTCTGCTATAAAATTTTACAGCTCCAAAATCTAAAAGAATATTTTCACCTACTTTCCATCCACCATGAAAGTAGTTTTCTGTTTCTACACCAAGCCGTAACACTTCTTCATAACTTCCTGACCATTTACATTTTGTAACACCAAAAATATTAATTTGATCAGACCTTGACTCTCCAAATGCTGTTAAAAATACAGCATCCTCAACTGTATTTTCTATGTTAAATTCTATTTTTGAAGTTGTTCTCATAGCAGAAGAGTATCTACTAGCATCACAGTCTATCCATGATATATTTCTTCCTGCTGGTATATCAGGTATTGCAATAAAATCCCCTGGTGTTCTAGAATCTATTCTTCCATAAAATGCAATTCTAATTTTTACTTCAGAATCAGGCGTTGCAATGATATTCAATGATTTTACTACAAGATCATTCAAATTTAAAAGCTCATTGCCATCTGATCCGCCATTTTCTGCTGTTATGTCAAGATATGATAAGGTATGATTAGTTTCTAAGGAGATAGATTCTGTTGGCAATTCTGCATTTCTTAACAATGTTCTTATTGCATCTGGTACTGTGCTGTCTCTTTCTATTCTTAGAGGAAATGTCATTTGTCCCTCAACCCACTTTTTGCCCAAGTTAGAAATAGAAGCTCTAGGCCCGCCTTGAATAAACCACTTTACATCTATTTCTTGCTTTAACTGAACATCAAAATTATCAACTAATAGGGTATCGCCATTTACTCTTATAGATCTGATTAATAACCCTGTAGCCACTTCCATTCTAGAGTAAAGCCCAGGAGATTTTGTAGTAGGTTCTGCCATAGCAGTAAATATACTTTTAGTTGATTTTTTTCTTGCCATTGACTTTCTCCAATAATAAATATTTTTCTAAATCTATATGTTCATGCCCTGTAAATAAAAAACCCTCCTTTCGGAGGGTTGAATTAAAGACTTTCTTCAGCGAGCCTTTCAGCCTGTGCTACACCATCTGTTACTTTTGCAATAGATGTAACACTATCACTCATGTCTAGTTTTACAATTCTAACACCCATTGTACTTCTTCCAGTACTTCTAATATCTACTACAGGAATTTGGATAATTTGACCCTTTTTAGTAAGTATAATCAAAGTGTCACCATCGCTTACAATGCTTGCAGATACAATTTCGCCATTTCTGTCAAATTTTACTTGATCAATTGTATTAACTCCTCTAACATTGCGACCTGAAGTTGATTTATATTCAGAAGCATTAGTTCTTTTGCCAAATCCTTGTGATGTAACTACCAGAATATCAGGATTGTCTTCATTATCTAATACTAGAAGTTGCGCTATTGAATCGTTGTCAGCTAAATTCATGGCTTTAACACCCTGTGTAGCTCTTCCAGTAATGGTAATATTATCCTCAGTGTATCTAACAGCTTTGCCTAAGCTTGTTACTAAAAATATATCTTTTGTACCATTTGTATGATCAACATATGCTACTTCGTCATTTTCAGCAAGCTGAATAGCCTTTAAGCCTTTGGTTTTAAGAGCTGTGTCGTATTCTCTTGTTGTCGTTCTTTTAATTTTTCCATTTCTAGTAACCATGACGATATATCCATCTTGGTCAAGGGTTTTCATGGGAATGAAGCCAGCAATTTTTTCTTCTTGGTTCAGATCAAGTAAGTTTGCAAGATGAATACCCTTGTGGGTTCTTGAAAATTCAGGAATTTCATAACCCTTTTTCTTGAACATAAGGCCAGTATTCGTAAAGAACAAAATTAACTCATGGGTAGAAGCAACGAATAGATCAGAGGCCTCTTCATTGGCCTTTGACAGATTTGTAACACCTCTACCACCTCTTGACTGGACTCTGTACGCAGAAAGAGGAAGCCTTTTGATGTATCCATCTTTTGTGAGTGATATGACACACTGCTCTTCTGGAATTAAATCTTCAGTCGTAATTTCATCTGGCGAAGATCCAATGCTTGTAACACGATCACTACCTAATTGCTTCGCCAAATCTTCAGTTTCTTTAGCTACAATCTTAAGGATTTTCTTTTCGTTGCCAAGGACACCTCTTAACCAATCATTTCTCTTTGAGAGTTCATCTTTTTCATTGAGTAATCTATCGGCTTCAAGCTTTGTTAATCTAGAAAGTGTAATTGCAAGTACTGCTTTTGCTTGCTCATCTGTTTTAACGAGTTCAGATTCAATAAGTGCTTTTGATGCTTCAGCAGGACTATCTGAAGCTCTAATCAGAGCTATAGCTTCATCAATTTTAGAGCTAACAGCTATCAAGCCTTCAAGAATATGCATTCTTGATTCATTATCAGCCAATTCTGCTTCATATCTGTTTGTTAATACTTGCTTTCTATGTGATACAAATACATCAACAAGTTTTAAAATTGGAGCATTTTCAATAATTCTTTTATTAACAGTTACAGTGTTATTGACATTGAATGACATTCTAAGATTAGTTGATTTTAAAAGTTGGTTCAAAATCAAATTTGCATTACCAGTCTTAGAAATATAAACTATAATTTTAACGTGAGTTTGACCATTTTTGCCATGTGACAAATCTTTAAGATCGTCAATGCCGTCTATTTTCTTTTCTCTAACCAGCTCTTCAATTTTTTCTGCAAGCTCTGAAGGGGAAGCACCATATGGCAAGCCTGTAATGATAATTTTTTGACGGCCTTTGTCATCCATCTCAATTTCATATAAACCATCAATGACAACGGAACCTCTTCCAGTTTCGTAATAGTCACGAATACCTTTTTGCCCACGGATAATACCTCCGGTAGGAAAGTCTGGACCAGGTATGATATTAATAATTTCATCAGTAGTTAAATTACCATTTTTTTCAATAAATGCTGATATTAAACCAGAAACTTCTCTTAAGTTGTGCGGGGGAATTTTCGTTGCAACGCCAACGGCAATTCCTGATGTGCCATTAACAAGCAAATTAGGAAGCTTTGATGGAAGAACGGTTGGCATTTGCATTTCATCGTTGTAATTTGGTTCATATGCTACCACATCTGAGTTTACATCATCTAAAACAGCTTCTCCAAACTTAGAAAGCTTACATTCAGTGTACCTTTGGGCTGCAGCAGTATGTCCATGTATTGAACCCCAGTTGCCTTGTCCAATTGTAAGAGGATGTCTTGCTTTCCAATCTTGAGTCATATTTACAAGAGTATCATAAATTGCGGCATCACCATGTGGATGGTAGTTACCCATGACATGTCCAACTACTTTAGCAGATTTTGTAGTGGGCGAAGATGATTTTACGCCGAGATCTTTCATCCCATATAAAATTCTTCTTTGAACTGGCTTTAGCCCATCTCTTGCATCTGGAATTGCTCTGTCTTCCATTACGAAAAAAGTATAGTTCATATATCTTTCATCAATAATATTTTGAAAAGGAGCTTGCTCGATTATTTCTTTAATGTCTTCTGTCAAAGACTCAACTTTATTTTTTGCCATTTATTTTTCCTTAAATTGCCATTTGTTGTGAACGGGTTAGAGATTTTTCTACAATATGTTCTTTTCTTGCGGCTATGTTATTGCCCATCAAAACTGAAAGCATGGTATCTGCTTCAAATTTATCAGGAACTTCAACCTTAATCAGTCTTCTTGTCCTAAGATCCATTGTTGTGTCCCTTAGTTCGTCAAAATTCATTTCTCCAAGGCCTTTGAATCTAGTAATTTCGGCTTTACCTTTGATCCTAGATTGAATAGCATCTCTCTCTTCAATAGTGAAAGCATAATGAACTTCTTTACCAGACTTTACTCTGTAAAGAGGTGGTTTAGCCAAATACACATGACCATGATTGATAAGTTCTGGCATTAATCTATAGAAGAAAGCTAAAATTAGAGTTGAAATATGTGCCCCATCAACGTCAGCATCAGTTAAAATAATAATTTTATCATATCTAAGTTTTCCAAGATCAAAATCATTATCTTCTGATCCAATTTGTATACCAGTGCCAATAGCAGAAATTAAATCTTGAATTTCTTGATTTTTAAGTAATGAAGCTAAATCATGTTTTTCAGCATTAATAATTTTACCTCTGAGAGGTAATACAGCTTGGTATTCCGCATCTCTGCCATTTACCGCAGGGCCAGCAGCAGAATCTCCTTCAACAAGAAACAACTCAGTTCTTGATTTATCTTCACTATTACAATCACTCAACTTACCAGGAAGCCTATATGATTTACCAAGCACAGACTTGCGCTTGATCATTTCTTGAGTTTTCTTTGCAGCTTCCCTTGCTTCTTGTGCAGTAACAGCTCTTTTAACAATTTGAGCAATGATAGATGGATTCTTATCAAAAAAGTCAATGAGATACTCTGAAACAACTGTGTTCACAGCGCTTTCTGCTTCATTTGAAACTAACTTAACTTTTGTTTGAGATTCAAATTGGGGTTGAGGAATTCTAACTGATACGACACATATAATTCCTTCTCTGATATCATCACCTGAAAGGTTTGGAGATTTCTCTTTTAGTGCACCAGAATTTCTTGCATATTGATTAATAATTCTAGTTAGACAGGTTTTGAATCCAGATAAGTGGGTTCCGCCATCGGGATTGAAAATATTATTAGCATATACCTTTATGGTTTCGGCGTCGTCATCACCATATTGCATTGCAAAACTTACTTCAACTGTTTTATTTGTTTGGGTGTGAAAATATTTTCCAGATCCAGAAATCGGTTCTGATGGATAAAGACCATTTTTGGTAGATGCTAAATATTTTACATAATCTGCAATACCACTTTGGAATAAAAAGTTTTCTTTTCTACCAGTTGCTTTATTGACAAACTTGATTGAAAGGCCACCATTAAGCATTGCAGACTCTCTCAGTCTGTTGATAATGATTTCTTCATCATACTTAATTGTATCGGTAAAAATTTCTTTATCTGGATGAAAACTGATTGTAGTTCCGTGATGCTTAGTATCACCAACTCTAGTTGTCTTGCTTGTAGGAATGCCTTTAGAAAATGATTGCTGAAAAATTCCACCATCTCTATGAATTGTTGCAGTTAGTGAATCCGATACTGCATTTACACACGAGACTCCGACTCCATGCAAACCACCTGTCGCAGTATCATGGGTAAATTTACCACCCGCATGTAGCTTAGTTAGTGCTAACTCTAGTTGTGTAATGCCTTCATTTACATATTCACTGTGAACCGTAACTGGAATTCCTCTACCATTGTCTGAAATAGTTATGGTTTCACCATCTTCTTCAATAGTTACAGTAATTTGAGAACAGAAAGGAACACCTAAATGGTCTTTTGCCATGTGCTCATCAACGGAGTTGTCAAAAACTTCCCACAGAATGTGGTGAAGTGCTTTTTTATCGGTACCACCGATATACATTCCTGGTCTAAGCCTTACAGCTTCTAGACCTTTTAAAACTTGAATTGTATCTTGTGACATGTTTTTCGCCTTAATCAAGAGAGATACTATATTATCGTATGTTTGAAGGCGAAAAAGTATAAAACTCTCCTAAGAGAGTTTTATTTTTTTAATTAGTTGATTAATTATCGTGTCAGATTGTTTATATAAATACTCATCGTCCAAATTATTTGCTAAAATTATTCTTATTTTATCTGATGATGCCATCGCAGTTCCTGCTGCAGGAGTTGCGCTTTGGGTAATAATTTTAGTAGTTATGCCATACATTAATCCACTAACAATTTTACCTAAATCAGAATAAGAAATGATATCAGCTATAGATTTGCCTTTTGGAAGGCGTTCCCATTTAGAGTCTTCTGTTATATCTCTTTCTTTTTTTGCATCGTCAGGATTTAGATCTTTGGAATCTTCAGTTCTTTTACCTAATTTTGAGTTGTCTTTTTTACCATCATCTGAACCACCATATTCTTTCCATATCAAGCTTGTTAATTCATCAACACCCATGTGCAAATTATTCTCAACGAAATTTGAAATATCCATATCATAGAATATTTGTGTAGGTGATTCAATTGGCCCAATTATTTCCTGTCTATCTCCAGATGCAGGAGATGCCATTGGTGCTGTTTGTGGCATAGAAGGGAAGCCCATATCGCCGCCACCGGTCAATCCCAACATTCCTAAATCGCCAGTTGGAGCTGTTTGTGGTGGTAAAGCAGGTGCAGGTGCTGGCGCAGGTGTAGGTGCCTGAGTCGGAGCTGATGGGTCAGGAAAATCTGATTGCACCTGAGACTTGACAAATTTGCCCATATTAGATTACCGTTGAATCAGTGCGGTGTTTAGGATCGCCTGGGCTCTTGAATACATCATCTCTGTGTCTAGATTTATCTGCTACGTCATCAAAATTATATTGATCATTATCGACATAGTTATCTTCGTTGTCTAGAAATACACTGAGATCTTCTGTGTTAATTATTTCCATGGCAACTTTAGACATTTTGATATTGCTTTTTCGCTTAATATTATTAACGGCACTTCTAACTATTTGACTTGGGTCTAAACCAATGCCGTCTACATAATCAGGATATTCATCTTCATAGTCTTCTTCTAATGATAAGGAAGCAAGTGAAGTCCACAATGCTTTCATCATTCCGCTTTCAGACTTTGCAGCTGTTTTGATATTATTAGATTTTGCAGACTGCAAGTAAATACTTGTAGCTTCTGCAACTATTTTTGCTTGACTATTTAATGAATATTGATCTGGAAGCAAATCCAAAAGAATATCATGTATTTGTGCTTCAATTGTTCGCATAGATTTCTCTCAATTGCATTGAATTAAATATAATATAAAAATAAATTTTTTATTTAAATAATCCTTTAAAATAAATTATTAATTTTACCTGCTATTTGCTAAAATTAATATGGTAAAGCATTTGTAACTGTTGACAGATCTGGAATTTTTGTTTGGAATTCCATAACCAATCTCCAATTTCTAATCTGATAATTAGCTATTGAAGGCGTAGACATTCTTATTCCAATAAGATCGGATTGAGCCTCAAATTTTGGATCTAAAGTGAGTACATCATTAATTCTTAATTTCGTCAAAGGTGTACCCGTGCTAAGCTCTGTCCAGGCTGCATGATTTAGAAAATCTGCATCATTATCAGCTGTGAATTTTACTGCATAAATATGCGCGCCTAAATCACTAACTATATGCTGTCTCAAATCTATCGTGCCATCATCATAATAAACATCAGCGTATGCATCTGCTAAAAATATATCAAGGCCAAAAACTTCAGAACCTTTAAACTTTATACTTATTACCTTGTCTGTTGGTGCGGACAAGGTAAGGTCTAAATAAGGAACGTCTTGTTGAGTTAAATTATATCCTGATGCACTTGTATGTAAATTCCACGAAACTGTTACTGCCATAATTTATCTTTTTGCTTCTGGAGTATTGAAAATTTTAGATGCAACTGATGCTAAAACTGATCTTTCAACTTTAGTCAATGTTATAGTACCACATTCAGGCATAGTTTTACCTCCCTGAACTGCATGCGCTAGACCATTTGATCTTGCATCTAAATATGAGTTTTCAACCTGCGAAGGGTCTCCTAACAATATTACCTTGGAGTTTTTTCCACATCTTTCGACAACCATTCTAGCTTCTCTTGGTGTAATATTTTGAGCCTCATCTAGTATGATTATTGCATTTGCAATTGATCTACCTTGGATAAAAGCCATTGCTTCTACTTCTATCATGCCTTCTCTGACCATTTCTTCAAACATATCATCAGATGTCATAGACTTCGAGCCTAGAATTTGATCGATATTATCCTTAATAGGTCCTAGCCAAGCTGAAATTTTTTCAAATTTATCGCCAGGCAAAGCTCCAATATCTTTGCCTCCAACTGGTATTAATGGTTTCATCACGACAATTTTATCATAAATATTTTCATTTATCATTTGTAATGCTGATGCGATTGCCAAAAATGATTTACCAGTGCCAGCAGCCCCTACTAAAGTGACTAGAGGTACGCTGCAATCATTAAGCAGTTCAAGAGCACACTTTTGTTCAAGATTCTTTGATGTGATGCCTGAGTAAGCTGTCTTACCTTCTTTATTAGATTTTTCTTTGAGTATTTTAAATACGTTATTTTTATGATAAGTGGGGCACTTTGAATCACCATATTCAAATATTACAAATTCATTTGGATTTACATCTGATAGTAGCTCTTGTAATTCTTTACTGAGTAATTTTTTTTCAACTTCCTCATTTTGCCATAAAAAATTCCAATCTCTTTCATTATCAACAGTGACGTTTATTACACCATTATATGCACTCTGATCAACTAAGTCTGCTTGGTAATTTTCTGCCAAACACCCCCAGGCGTTCGCCCTGACTCTCAATCCAGTATCTTTAGTAATGATAGTAACAGGTCTGTTTGGAAATTTATTTTTTAAGGAAATAGCTGCATTGATAATTGCATTATCACTATTTACTCTTACAATATTTGGTGTTTCATTTTTTGTCAAAGGAGCTTCGGTGTTATATATAAATAATTTTCCTTTTTCTTCATTTATAACTACGCCTTTATCTACCATAGATTTTAAATCTATTTTATCTAAAATTCTAAAAACTTCTCGAGCACTCCAGCTTATGTTACCTGGTCTTGTTTTGATGTCATCTAAATCATCTATTACAGCAAGTGGTAAATAAATATCATGTTCATTGAATTTATATAAAGCCATTGGATCATGTAAAACTACGCAAGTATCGATAACATAAATATGCTTAACTTTGGCCACTTTAATCCCCCTGGACAAACCTTTTTTAATTATAACACAATTGAAATTTCTTTTGAAATGAGTTGAAAACCTATAAACTATTTTTGATATTTAGCTTTTCTTCTGATAGCACTGTCTGGAATTTGATCTATAATTTCTGCTGCTTTATCATTTCTATTAGTGAAAAATGTCTTTGAAATTAATATTGATCTTAATTTTTTTGCATCTAATTCTTTAATTTGATCGGTTGAAAGCCACTGAGACTGATTATTTTCTTTATCATATTGTCTTTGTTTTTCTAGCAGGGATCCATCTCTAAATGATTGCAAAGCTTGATCTAAACCTCCACCTGCTTCTATAAAAGAAATTGCATCTTTTTCTGTAGTGGTTTCCAATAAGTTTATATCAGAATAAACCGCTGCCCTTAAACTTCCATTGATATTATATGTTGTTGCAGAATCGCCTTCTCCCAGCACATATTGCTTTGGTGGCTCTCTTAAAAATTGAAGAGCAGCTCTAGGTATACAAAAAAATATTTTAAATGGGAGAGATTCTTTTATATTGTCACCAGTAGTTAATTTCAAAACACTACTTTCATCATTTACACAAGAAAGAGCTAATTTTGTAGGTTCATTTGGTCTTACTTGGAGGTCAGGTATAACGAAGTCCCATTCAAAGTTGTGTGCTTCTAATGAGGGCTTAAAAGCTGGTATCAAATTCAATTCTTCTGCCCTTTCACATATTTTTAGAAATAAAGAATTACCAATAGTGTCTTCAAGCATACCTTCTCTGAAAGTTCCAACTTGGCTCCAATCTACCTCAAAAGAATTTCCCTGCTCTACAGTAGATGGTCTAACTTCACCATTGCTTTCATAATATTCTCTATACAAAGGATTTGATAAGATAGTGTGCGCTCTTACGACTAATTTAAATCTATCATTAAGAATATCTCTTTCTTCATTTGAGTTTGCAAAATCAGGATGGGTCTTAAAGGCTGCTGATTTATAAGCTCTATTCAATATATCTGTAATTCTTTCTCTCTCAGATTTATTGTTTCCAGGTGGCAAACATCCTTTTTGCAAACCAAGAACCTCATAATAATCAATATCAAAATCAATTACTTTTTCTGGGTTGAAGTTATTTGTCATATCATTTCCTTACAATAATGTAATATTTTTTATTGTACATAAGGAAGCTATAAATATTATAATTAAATTAAAAGCTATAAGGATTCTAATATGTGGTACAAAAGATTAGCATATAAACCAGTCACTCACAAATTATTAAAAAAGCAAACTGCCCCTTTTGCAGAAGAAATTGAGACTGATGAAAATGCAGACATAAATTCGCCTGATGAACAATCTCCTGGAGATGTTGAAACTCCAACACCAAATATTAATGAAGTGTTACCTCCAGATCTGACTACCAGTATTGGAGTTGCACCAGTTGATACACCAGAACCAATCCCACAGTCTATCAATCCAGATGCCCCGTCCCCAGAAAATCCAACAGCACCCCATGATGGTTGCAATTGTGACAAACGCCTCAGAGAAATCCCAACCAACAAGCCATACAAAAGAATATTTTGGGATGCTGATGGGGCGTGTCCAATATGCCAAGCAAATGCTAAGGCTTTTAATCAGAGACAAGAAGATTTTTTCAACAGACTTAATTTTACCATCTAACTAATTTTGTTAAAGGATAATCTTCAATATTCAATTCTATTTTCTTTTCAAGAGCAGCTCTTGGCATAGGTGATATATTTATTGCTTCAGCTATTTTATTTTTGATATTTTCATCAAAATCTAAACTCAAAATTATATCATGAACTTTCTTTTTTAAGGATTTAAAACCAAAGTCGCTATTTAAAACAAAATTAAATATTTGATTTTCTATGTCAAGTAAAATATTTTTATTTTTCTCTATATTTAATTTATTTAAAGCATTGAAGGACTGAATGCAAAATTGCACAGCGTAAGCATTATGTTTAAGTAATTCCTTTGTCTCGTCATAAATTACCGCACCATCTGAGAGTACATCAAAATCACCGAAAACCTGGTAGGGTTTATTAAATGAATCTACCAAAAATAAATTTTTTAATTCATTCTTGGAATTACAGTAAAATACACAAGGCCTTCCACACCTTAATTTTGCACCTGTGTCAGGTATCTGATATTTGAATTTTTTGTTCAATTCAATAAATATATTTTTATTTTCATATTTTATTGAAGTGATTAACATAAATTTACATTTGTAATACATGTTATATCTCCTTCATAAAAATAAGCTTTGACAATAACGCTTCCTCATCTGGTAAAACCATATAGTTTAAGTTATTGTTCCAATTAGTTCTCCATATTTTTTCTAAAATCAATTGATATGATTTAGATAGTATAGTTGGATTGTATCTTCTTTCTCCTTTAGGGAAAACAGAATTAAGATCCGATAAATAATCCAACCCTTGATCCAATCTTTTTCTCAAAATACTGCTTAGCTCATAATATTTTGGATAAGTTGAGACAAATGAATTCAAAATATCAAGAACTTGACACTTGTCTGATGGCATAACCCTCAAATAATCGTAGATGATTATTCCTTTACCCCATCCATTCATTAATAAGTCATCTATCAAAGATAATATTTCTTCTACTTCTTCTTCGTTTAAAGAAGAAAGTTGCTTAGTCGAAATATTTAAGTAAGACAAAAGTTTATTGGTGTCTTCAACTATATGTGAATTGTCACAATAAAGCAAAGAAACAACTAATTGATCAAGAGTTTCTTCAGTAATGTTGTTATGTAAAAAATATGCTCTAGGAACTTCTTTGTTCCTCTGCAGAGCGGAATTAACAGCCAAATATGCTTGTTGACGAGTGAAATTTGATTTTAAATTAGCTTTATAAAGCTTTTCTTCTATATTATTTAAGTTTGACATCGCTTTTACCACCTTATAATGTGCGCCGATGCCAATGTTTTTATTTTAAGGCAAAATTTCTCTAACGGCCTCTTCTATTATCGGATTTACAGAAAGTGTAGGAGATGCTCTCCTGATTTTGTTTAGATTACCGTATTTACTTTTTAAATTGTCAATAACCTTGTTAGTTAAAGCATTTACTTCATTTAATAATGGAGTAGAATTACCTTGGTAGTATAATCGTCTTCGTACAATTTTTTCTGCATTAATAAGTATTTCATGATCTTCCTCAATGCTTGAAACTTTTATATTTGGACGATTATACCACCACATTTTTATTCCTCGTCTTCAAAATCTGATACATCTTCAATGTATCTTTGATCATAAACAAAAGCTACATTTTGACTTGGAAATGAAGCAAGGGTTTTCTTTTCCTTTTCACCTGATTTATGAGTCACAACCCCATAAATAGTATGAAAATCTTTGGCAACAACCAAGCTACCTTTAAATAAACCACATGGACCACTTGGGTTGTATAAAACAACAACCCATTCGCCGTACCCATGCTCAGTAACAATATTGTTTGCTGGACCACCCATGTTATAGTTACCACCCATAATGAATTCCTTATAATTAGTTTTTTTATCAAGGTTTGATAATTAATTGCACTACTGACAATTTATTCTATACTATTTTACAATGAAAGTACCTCTCAAACCTTTCTCTATGACCGTAAATATTTTAAATATAAAATTTATATTAAATATCTATTCTAATATAGAATACCTAAATATTGGGGTTCATAATTCTGAACTATTTTGCAGACATTTTGCTTATCATAAGAACGATAAAATATTAGATTAAAAGAAGAGGTAAATTTATGGTAGCGGTAATGCAAGAGCTTACAGGTGAAGTTATCAGCCAAAAAACATTTGATAATGGATATGCTATCCTTAGGGTGGAGATTGACAAAGGCAATGTTGCAACTTTAGTAGGTGATATGCCTGAATTCGCTTGCGGGGTCATGGTCTCTGCATCTGCTGAGAAAACTGAACACCCCAAATATGGAGTGCAATATAAAGTAAAAGACATCAAGGAAAAAGGCTTTTCAAGTATTGAGGGTGTTGTTAATTATTTATCTGGACCATCTTTTGATGGCATTGGTAAATCATATGCTAGAATGATTGCTGATCACTTTGGATCAGATGCTTTGAATGTGCTAGATCAAAATATTTCCAAAATTTATGAAGTGCCTGGACTTCCTCAAGCAAGAGCACAATCAATCGAACAGCAATGGTCTGTAAACAGATCAGCTCATAAATTAATTTCTAGTTTAATAAAATACAATGTAAATATCAACATGGCTATGAAAATTCATAATCATTTTGAAGAAGTTGCACTTGAGGTAGTTGAAAAGTCACCATATAGATTAACCGAAGTTTATGGGATTGGTTTTCAAAAAGCAGATGACATTGCTCTTAAAGTTGGAGTAGTTAAGGACAGTCCAGACAGAGTTGAAGCAGCAGTAAGATTTGTCATGGAAAACTCCCTTATGCAAGGTGGCCACTGTTATCTAGATCATCATACAATTGGCGAGCAGGCTACTTATTTACTTCAAGGCGACGCAAATTTAAATCATATTCTTGCAGCTATCAAATCACTGAATTCAAAAAACATTTTAAAGATCGAAGATCAAAAAATTTATTTATCTTCAGTTTACGAATGTGAAAAAATAGTAGTTGAGATTGTATCCGATTTGATGACTTATAGAGGTAAGACTTATTATAATAATTTTGAAGAACTAAATAGAGATCTTGCAGCTGTAGGCCTAGGAGATTTTCAATTTTCAGATGAGCAAAGAAATGCTATAATGTCAGCTTTGAACAACAGAGTTTTTATTATCACAGGAGGTCCTGGATCTGGCAAGACAACAATTACAAGAGCAATCTGCAGATTGATGGATTATCACAAAATCAAGTTTAATTTATGCTCGCCTACTGGCAGGGCTTCAAAAAGGCTCATGGAATCAACTTTGTTTGAAGCCAAAACAATTCATAGACTTTTGAAAGTTTCGAATGATGGCGGTTTTGAATTCAATGAAGACAATCCTTTGCAAACTGATTGTGTGATTTGTGATGAAACTTCTATGGTTGATATTTTACTATTCAAAAATCTTTTATCCGCTTTGGAAAGCAATGATAGACTAATTTTAATTGGAGATGTCGATCAGCTTCCTTCTGTTGGTCCTGGTAATGTTTTGAAAGACTTAATCAATAGTGATAAAATACCTTATGTTAGACTTAATAAAGTTTTCAGACAAGATGCAAAATCTGCAATCGTTTTGGCTGCTCACGATGTAATTAACGGAAGGATGCCCGAATTAGTTTTACCCAGTAAATCTAATGGTAAAAACTTTATGTTTGCTGGTTCTGAGAAAATTGATGATGTCATTAATATTTTAAAACATCTTGTTCAAAAAACATTGCCTTCTGTAAAAATCAATGAAAAGAATTTGACTGTAGACGATATCCAAATATTGACCCCAATGAGAGAAAAAGGCCTTGGCGTTAATGATATTAATCCCAAATTACAAGAAGTCTTGAACCCAAGTTCTCCATCAAAAGAAGAAATTAATGCCGGAATGCTTTCTGGGGGCCCTAAGATATTTAGAGTTGGAGACAGAGTCATGCAAATCAAAAATGATTATGAAAAAAATGTTTTCAATGGAGACATGGGTAAAATTGTAGGCATTAACAAAACTACCTCTCCTTATCAAATCGGTGTAAAATTTTCTGATTTAAACGACGTCGTAATTTATAAACAACATGAACTAGATGATCTTCAGCATGCATGGTGTATTACAGTTCATAAATCCCAAGGTGGAGAGTTTCCAGCCGTAATTATATTGGCTCATGATTCGCAACAGTCAATGTTACAGAGAAATCTTTTTTATACTGGTATAACTAGAGCTAAGAAGATTTGCATTGTAGTAGGTACGACTAATGCTGTTAGATCAGCTGTAAATAATATAAGAGAGGCTAAAAGAAATACTTCATTGAAAAATAGAATAATTTCTAAAGTCAAATAAAAGCACAATGTAGTGCTTTAATACCATAATATACATATAAAATTGCATTAATTAGGAGTTAAAATTGAAGATAAATATTGAACCGCCCACTGATGACATTAATGATACTCAATGTTTAGTTTGTAAAAAACCATCCATACATAATGGGGAGGTTACAAAAGGAAAAAATTTAACAATTCAAAATAGAGATATTTGGATTTGCAAAGATTGTCTAGCCCCTTTTGAGCGCGGTAGAAGAATTGGCCAAATTGAATTGAATTCAAAGGTCGTAAATTGCTTACAAACTATTGATGATTCAGAAACAGGCTGGAGATTGAAGGAAAAGATTCTTGAAATTATACCAGCATCAAAAAGAAACTCCTTTATTAAAAATCATATGACCCCAAGTGCGGTTCCGTCTCCTAGAGATATTTTTGCAGCTATTGAAAATACAGTTATCGGCCAAAGCTCGCCTAAAAAAATTATGAGTATCGCTGTTCATGAGCATTATTCCGATCTCTCTGAAACAGACATCTACAGTATTCCAAATCCTCATCATGTTCTTATGATAGGCCCTTCTGGGAGTGGTAAGACTTTATTAGCAAATACAATTGCTAGTAAACTAGATGTTCCCTTTGTTTCGGCAGATTCCACTATTTTTTCGCCTACCGGTTTTCAAGGTGCAGATGTTGACACTATTGTCATGGAAATGGTGCAAAAGTCTAAGGGAATTAGCTCATTAGCCGAAAGAGGACTTGTTTTTATTGATGAAATTGATAAGTTAGCCGGTTTTCATCACGAAGGCAAATCTGAGGTAATGACAAAGTCCACTCAGAGTTCTCTTTTGAGACTAGTTGAAGGAAGGCAAGTCAGATTAGCAAAAGATCCCCACGACAGCATTACAGTGCATACAGGTAAAATGTTGTTTTTCTTTGGAGGAGCTTTTATTGGATTATCAGATATTGTGGCTAAGAAAATGGGATACAGTGGAAGACAAATTGGATTGAGATCTTCTCTTGGCGAAAATAATGAATACGAGAAGGCCTTAAAGAATCATGAAATTTTATCTCAAGCACCATATGAGATTTTATTGGAATCTTTAGAAGAATATGGTATTCTCACGGAGCTCTTGGGGCGAATTCCTTCAATTGTAGCATTGGCGCCTCTTACCAAAGACGAACTTAGAAAAATTTTGTTGGATACAAATCATTCCCCAATCAAAATGCAGAAGAAATTATTTGCAGCTAGTGGTTACAATTTAATTTTTACCGAAGATTATATTGAAAAATGCATTGAAAAAGCTTTTGGGATGGCTACTGGGGCAAGAGCATTAAAATCTATTGTTAGAAATTCAGTTTCTGAAGCTGCATTTGATTTACTTGGAGATTATGTTGAAGATTTTGAAGAAGATAATGAAATTATTAATTTTAAAGGCAGCGTAATCATTGATTCAAGCACATTAACAGATTCTCTTACATATATTCTGAAGGACAAATTTATAGAAGATAAGAATATTGAATTAAGTATATCTTTATAATTTTTAAAAGGCTAGAGTTTAATGAAAAGATTCGCTAATTCATCAAAAATTTCTTTGGCAGCCACGCCTCCACCATTGCCTACCCCTGCCCCAAAGCCTCCAAAATGGTTCTCGTCTACAGAAAGATATAAGAAAAATAAACCTAAAGAACCTTGGCTCTTTTGGAAAGATGCAAAGCCTCAGCCTATTGCAAAATCAATAAATCTTGTTAAAGAAATTTTTGAAGGAAAATATCAGGCTGATGAAAAAATAGGTATAGGCTTAAATCTTTTGGGCACTGGTGGTACATTTTTTGCAAATATAACTTCAGGTTCTCCATTCGCAGACGCTTTAAGAACAGCATCGGTATTTTTGGGAGGGTTTGTATTACTTGCAGTAAAGCCTTGGTTAAGAAAGATTGCTGCAACTGTTATTCCTCAGTCAATAAATGCTGGCAAAGCATTAAGAAATAAAGATTTTACATATGAAGTAATAACTGCTACAAAAAACACTAGAAAAACAGCTAAATTTGATGAATTTGCAGCTCTTTTCACTAAAGAAAACATGGGTTTAATTAATGATGTAGTAGAATTGGAGCATGCCCCACCTCCAGGAGGATGGGGTATGCGTCCGCCTTCTCCAAGAATATTAAACGGGGCTAATACTCCAGGCAGGTTGTATCAAGGCTCAGAAGATAACAAAGCATATCTTATATCAGAAGAAGATTACAATTTAATTATAAGTGCCGGGAATGCTATTCGTAGAGAAAACGCAATTGACACCTTGTTTTCAATAGGCATTGTCACAGCTCCGATGATTGTAGGTTATAGGCAGCAAGAAAAAGGATTTGGAGCTGATGTTCCAAGGGGCACTCAGAGCCAGCCTGTTTTTAATGATGATTTAATAAGCGCTCCAACAGATGCACCTACCGCTGCCAGGCCACCTGATCGAGTACCAATTCGACAGCGTTAAAAAGGATAATAAAATGAACGAAGAATTAGTTGATATACAGCTTGTCAAAGCACAACTGCAAAAATTGAAAGATTCTTATGATAGTACATATCAATCTTGGCTTGATTCTTTGCAAGATCTTTCTAATTTTCACAATCAAAAATTTGATTCGCAAGAACAATTTGATAATTATGTTGAGCAAAATTATATGATACTTGATAGGTTTGTAGAACTAAATGAAAAATTAAAAAGCATCATGGATTCTGCAAATGAAAATTATATATTTTTATCAACACCGGTTGATGTCTCTAAAGCAGAGTCAGTCGAAAAAAATTAATTAGTAGTGGATAAATTATAATGAATAGAAATGGATATTATAAGTCTTTAATTAATATTGCAAGATTAATGGATAAAAATTCATTATATTTTTTATCTGATTCTTTAATCAAATTAGCTCAGGGACAAGGCAATTTACAAGGCATTATTCCTGCAACTTCTGATGATGAGTTTCTGAGAGATAAGACAAATCCTTTGTCAAGAATTTGGGGCGATCCATCAAAATATGTTCAATATAAAGGAACGCCTGGGTCTGGATTCTTTACACTGCCTGACAATATTATTGATCTTCTTGATGATGTGCCTGCTAGATTCAAAAATAAATCCTTGAGTGAAATTGCAGTGGAAATTAATACTAAAATTCCACCATTTGATCCACAAGTTCATCAATCAAAATTTAGATATTTATTTGAGTTCATTCCAGAATTTGTCACAATCCCAGAAAATAAAAGTTTTTTTGAAGATGTTTCAACATTGCTTTCACAAGTTAAAAAATTTTTATTTCAAGACAAATTGCCTACATCTGCAGATCCAGAATTAAATGATTTAATTAAAAAGAATTTTGATAAGCTGTTTCTTTTTTACAATAATTCTGAAGAATTAAAAGAAGCGCTTGACTTTATTGAAAAGAAATCACAAAGTCCTGTTACCAAACCTGAGCTATCACAGCCTACAGGTTCAAAGCCTCAGCAAAAGAAAGTAAGAATTACCTCTCCTTTTGGCAATAGAGAAAATCCTAATAAGCCTGGTACTCAAAGATTCCATGGTGGAATTGATATTGCTGCACCAAATGAAACTGTTGTGAAAGCAGCATTACCTGGAATTGTAACATTTGCAGGTGAAAGCGGTGGAGAATATGGCATATTAATTAAAATACTACATGCAGGTAACAGAGAAACCAGATATGCTCATTTATCATCAGTAAGTGTGTCCGAGAATGACAGAGTCTCTAAGGGACAAGTAATAGGAGCTTCTGGAGAATCTGGTAATGCAACAGGTCCACACTTGCATTTTGAATTAAGAGAAAATGGTGTGCCTGTTAATCCTCCTTCATCAATGCAAGAAGATGTTATTTAAAATTGTATAATTAATCCAAAAAGGTTTTGGATTTATATGAAAATTAAATTACAGACTATTGAAGAAGCTGCTGATTGTCCATTTTATGTCAAAAATAACAAGAAGAAAAGAATTTGTTTCTTCAAGCAAAATATTTCACCAGCTCAAGCACTTACTTTAGTTGAGGATAATCCAGATTTTGATCCAGATAGTTGGTCTGTTGATTGCCAGGGCTTGTTTGACAACTGTTCATTTGTCTCTCTCTTGTACGATTTTTCTGCTCAAACCGAAATAGTTTCAGCCCCTGCAGACCTTGAAGCAATAGAAGATTATAATCCGTTTGAAGAATATGATGAATCTGAAGATGAAAAAGAAATTGAAACTGAACCCGAAGAAGATGATTTAATTTTTGTAAAAATTGTTGGCGTAGATAATGTTTACTCAGTTAAAGTAGATGGTTTGATATATCCAAATAATCAAATTTTGCAAATTGATGATGACGAATTGAATCATAGAAGTTATAATAAAATCCAAGATGAATTAGATAAAATTTCTCCACCAGTTTCTATGGGATCAGTATACCTTACTGGCAACGGCGGCAATCACAAAGGTGGTGTAGTCCCGCAAAAAATTTACCATGCTGTTGTCGCTACACAATCAAGACTAGTTAATGAAACAGCAATTATTAAATCTGTTGTTAAATCTTTAACTCAAGCAGATGAGGATGGCTGTGTTTCTATAGCAATGCTTCCTATGGATTGTGGGACTTTTGATTTACATTCAACTGCATATTCTCAATTGAATGCCATATATAAATTTCTAGAGACTACAAAAACAAAAAATTTAAAAAATATT
>JACCDG011024954.1_pt1 | contig 25537 bp, 22 predicted proteins | sample 7442471 | NCBI WGS metagenome assembly JACCDG01 (sample SAMN15323444, study PRJNA562643) | freshwater metagenome | isolation source: river surface water | place: USA:Blue River Watershed | collected 2017-08-17 | reverse complement strand
CTAGCTAAGACATAATCGAGAATCTGACCAGATTGTCCCATGAAGGGATATCCAGTCAGATCCTCTACTTCACCAGGGGCTTCAGCAACGATCAATATATTTCTAAGAGCTCCTATACCAAATACAATGTTATTTCGAGTTTTACTTAACTCACATCTTGTACAATCTTTATATTCTTCCTGAAGAACTGTGAGTGATTTATATCTTTTCTCAACCTCTGACTGGAGCATCTATCCAACCCTTATCTATGCCTGGATTAGTATCCAAAAGAACAGCCTCCTTAATAATCTTTTTAATCAAAATACCATTGCTAAGAAGGACATTAACAAGGCCATCAGTAGCATCATTTATAGCGCTTACACTTTTTCTTCGTATATTTATAAATCGATGATCTTTATCAGCCATATTTCTACTTGGTCTTGCATCAAATTTTCTTAATTGTTCCTCTATAGAATCCGAAAGATCCGCGGCTTTATAGGAACTATCGATAATTTTGATATGAGCTTCAGCATAGAGTATAGGAATATTTTCAATATCTTCATCAATTTTAGCTTCTACTTTAACTCTTTGTACTTCAAATCCCTCATTACCAAGAATGTCTACATCTTGAAAAGTCATCTCTAATACTTCTAAATAAGTATTCTCATCAAAAGAGTTACTAGTCATAACCTGTTTTGGCATTTCGGCGCCAAAAGCATATATAGTTATAGGTTTAGTATCATCAGTAAGCTCACCTTCACATAGTTCATTAAAGTCTTCCATATCAATATCTTCACCATATCGAGATACTGTTATGTGACTTTCGAAGTTCATTTGAGTTCCTTGTAGTCAAAACCCTCTCTTTTAATGAAGGCTCTGACCTGTGTATTCAGATCTGCAAATTCATTGGTCTCTATATCATCAAAGAAAAAGGCTTTAGGAGATTTTTCCTTACCGTTATCTCTTAATACTCTTCCAAATCCTTGCCTTATCTGATTACCAAGGAACTCATTACCTCTTTCTGTAATTGTAAAATCTCCACTTATAGGGGTTAGAAAAACAATTGAATCTATATTATCATTATCAAGTGCTTCTAAACCCAGGCTTCCAATTGCAAAAATTATTTTGCTCTTCTTAATTGATTCACTTCTTGACTCATCTTTATTAGTTTCTCTAATAATCAAACAAGAATTATCAAATTCGGAGGCTAGTTTCTTTAATATCTCTATTCGAGATCCTACAACTATAGTCTTATTACAATCTTCATAGATTTTTTTTAACCACTTTAATCTGAAGTTGTATGATTCTTTGCTATCACAAAGCTTTGTAATCATTGAAAATAAATTATCATATGGAGCCTTCCAAATCTTTATAGGTGTTTGTATAAAAAATACTTGAGGACTCAAATCATAACTCATATCTGAATAGAGAATTGGTCCTATATTATATTTAACTATTACATCTAAACCATCAGCCCTCATTGGAGTTGCTGATAATCCTATCCTTTGTCCTAAGCATAGATCTGCAGTCTTACTAAATACAGGAGCTGCTAAATGATGTACTTCATCATATATAACTTTTCCAAACCATCTTCTAAATTCATCAGTTATTTTTCCTTCATCAATTCTATTAGCAAGTGTTTGAATCATTGCAATAGTTATTGAATGCTTCCAATCAAATTTGGTGCCTTGAATTATTCCGATGTCTGGATTTTTTACAAACTTATTAATCTTTTCTATCCACTGATCTCTAACTGTTTTGTTATGTACAACTATAAGAGTTGGAGTTTTAGGATTTGAACATATTGCATGTAAAGCAACGATTGTCTTACCTTTACCAGTATTTAGATTAATAATACCACTATTTCCATCAACTATTAGTTCGCTAGAAATCTCTTGTGTTTTATTTCTCAGCGTAATAGTGGATTCAAGATCAATAGCAGGAAATTCTGATTGTTTTGGACTCATATCATTGAATTTAAAATTATATAACCCATGTTTTTCTATTGGTAAAAAATGTCTAGGAACTCTTATATGTTGTTCATAATTACTCCATAATTTTATTGTCTCTGCATTTTTCTTCGCTTGTACAAAAAATTCAAGTGAGCTGGAAATGCCAGCTAACCTAATCTTTGATTTTGGAAGATACATTGCATCTAATATATAAGCCTCATTAGGATTCAAATGGGCTAGTTGGGCTTGTAGGTTCATTTTTTGTTTCTATATTAGGAGCCCACCAACTATTAATCAATACTTGTGATAGTAGTTGTAATGCATAGTGTCCTGCATATTTTGCCACCTCTTTAAATAATCTGACCCACCATTCTTCACCTTCAAATTGTCCAGGAATTATAGGATCAGGATCCAATCCAACCCCATATTTTCTTTTTACATATACTCTTGTTGAATCATCAATATTTCTAGATGGCACATTTGGCCTATTTTCAAATGAATTCGATCTGTATCCAATTTGTCTATTCTGTATCACATTCAATTCTGAACTTCTTCTTGCCGTTGGTGGAAAGTACATCTTAGGTTGACCTTCCTTTAATTCTTTCATTTCCTCACAATCATAAGCATCATTACAGTTATAATTGCATTCTCTACTATATCTACTATATAACTCTCCAAAGCATTTTCGTCGACCATTTAATTCTCTAACTGCTCCGCTATCTACTCTTTTTTCCTCTTCTCTAGTTTCTACAGCACAGTGCATGTTATGGTTACAGACTTGATCACATATATAATGATCAGCCTCATAGTTACCAAAACATTCTGGCTTTCCATTAATTAGTTTGTTTGGATTTCTCGTTAGACTCATTTCCTTATCTAAATTGTTTCCTCTATTTGTTTATAGCAATAATTTATTGTTTTTATAGTTGAATACTTCTATAGTCTCATTATCTATACTAAACTAGGGGAATAATGGAAAAGATTGCTGCACTAAAACTTGACTTTAATGATGAACCAGAGTTTTTAAAAACTCTATATCCATCAATAGATGAAATTCCTAATTTTATTAAAGCTGCTTCAGCAGATGGCGCTGAAGATCATGAATATGCTCTTATTTTAGAAGATGGTGGATATCAATTTAAGAAGTTTGCAACACATGATGCTGGTAATACTGCTCTTAGTATTATGTATTTTTTGAAGAATTATGAAGTTCTCTCAGAAGATTCTATAAAGACAGCCTCTGATAATCTTATATATGCGGCTGGGCGTTATAAATTAAAAGTTCCAGAACAGCTTAAGGAACTTGCTAAATATGTAACTGATAAGGGTATTCCTGTAGTTACTAGAGAAAAGCATTGGATGCCTATCGATAATTTAAAGCCAGTTGATGATATTTCAACTGGTAAGGTTGAAAGAAATCTTGAAAATAATCCAAAGACAAAGATTGATGCTTTAAATAAGGGTTCTGAAAAGAAGGCATCCTTTGAGAAGGTAGCCATGCTATTAGATAAATATCCTGTTAAGGATGCGGTTCAAGCAAAGATGGCTGATGATTATTTTAATGAATATTGGAGGGAATTTGATCCTGCCGATAGACAAGCTTATTGTACAAAGTTAGCTTCACTAATGGTTGACTACTTTATGAAGCCATCCGAAAAGGTAGCTGAATATACTCATCAACAATACTCTCACAATTTTGAACAGAATCTAAATGTAAGAAAGAATTTTCTTCCTGAAGATATGCATGAAGTAATAGATGTAATAGGTTCTAATAAAGATCAGGTAAAGCCAGAAACATTAGCATCAGCCCTCACAGATTTTGATAAGATGGCTGGATTAGATAAGTTCTGGGATTCAAGAATTAAAGATCCTTACGCAACAGTATTTGGCCCTCAAGAGAAGATTGCTAATGACTGGAACTATAATGAGGATGGCTCCTATATTAGTGAATCTGATTTAAGAATTCTTGCTAATACACGAATTGGTAATGTTAAGAAGCAATTTGGGCATGATTTTGCTTTTAAATTTAAGAAAAATCCAAAGAAAGAATTTGAATCTCTAGATAAAGATATGAAGTTATTACTTGCAAGAATGTGTGCTGATAATAGCTAATAAAATCATAACAGCTGAATAGCTTTAGAACGCTGGGGTTGGGGAGTCAGTAATAAGCTTCAATAGCCTGGCTCTCTCCTTCTTCGCCCCTACATCTTTACCGAGGCGCCGATCAAGCTCATAGATCTGCTCTCGGGGAGTCATTGTTGCTCTGTACGATTGACGTGCAATCGCATCTTTTCTCTTCTCCTCTTTATAATCAAGAAGCGAGATTGGATTGGGACCACCCAATATAAGTCCCTTAGCGTGGTTCGTCTTCTTAGCGCCCCACTCATTGCCAGATCTTTTCTGAGCAATGGGAGCAGTAGAAGTCTTAGTCCCACTTTTATGCTTATTCATATTGGCCATCTTTCTGGCCTTCTTTTCCAACTTGCGCTTCTCTTTGGAACGCGCCTTTGATGCCTTAGACATCTTGCTCTCCAATCAGCGTTGTTAAATTATCTTTTTAATCTGGAAGCATAATTGCAACTAATCCAACTATGGCAATAATAGTTGCCAAGAGATACAACGAGTGTATTAATATCTCCATATTAATCTTATACCATTTACACAACCTATTTTTGATATTAGAGTATATTGATAGGAGCTTTACTCATGGATTTAGAAAAGAGAGCATTCCTCGAATTTCAATTTAGTAGATTAGGAAGTGAATTATTTAAATTAGCAAATATGATGGGAACTGCATTGAATGCAGCTAAGCAACTTCCGGGAGCTGTAGAACGGGCTCCAGGAATGGTCAATAGATTAACTCATGCTGCTCCTCATCTTAATGAGGTTGCAGGTTTAGGAATTCTAGCAGCTCCATCCGTTGCATCATTAGCTGGTCAGCCAATGAGTGAGCATAATTCACATATGGCTGAATTAGGTGGTCTAGGAGTTCTTGCTGGTCCATCGGCATATCATGCAGGCAAGTCTTTATTAGGTAAAATTCCAAGAGCAATACACTAATGATTCAATCTCCAGCATTCACAGATCCAAATACACATCCATTAATTCTTTACTTGATTTGTGAAAAATTTCTTGATAAGGACTGGAAAACTTGGATCACTGATACTATTGTTCAAGAGATTAGTACTAAATTCTCTGTCGAGATTATTGCTTTAAATATTAATAAACTTATGGCTGCAAAAACTTTGTATATAAGTGATACATTTTGGGATGAGTGGGAGATATATAAAAATATTGTTCTTGCTCTTAACGATCAACCACTTAGTTTACAAACTATTGTAGCTCCTAATACTGCTTACATAATGAATGCAGTTGAAATTGCAAATTCAGTAAGAAAACAAGACTTTGATCAAGAGATTGCTAGATTTACAGCAGCATGCTTAATGTATGATGATGTGCATTATGCGCCACCTCCATTAGATTTTTGCCAATTGTATATTTCACAGCCAATATACATGTGTAAAGATTGTGGAACAACAGCATCAGCATTAAAACCATTTGAAGGGCAGTGTGAATTTTGTTCAGAAATGTATAAGAGTCCTAAGCCCTTTAATTTTAAACCAAAAACTGATAAGGGTTATAATGTAACTTATTCTTTAACTTTTGATCCTATTCCTGTTAAGAAAAAATTTGATGAGCTTTCAAAACAAAAAGATCCTTTTATAAATGAGATCCCTGAAGAAATACAAGCTGGTAAGCTCATTATTGCTAGAAATTATACATCTCTAAAATTAGATGAATTTCACAGCCAACTTAAGAAATACGGAGTAGGATAATGCCTGAATGGATACATAAAAGAGAAAAACATATTAAAGCTAAGAATCCTGATATGCCTGAATCAGAGGCATGGGCTATTGCAACTAAACAATCCAAATCGCCCAATAAAACAACAGCAAATCCTAAGACTGCATCCCTAGTAGGCTTTCTTGATGAATTTCAAAAGATAGCTAACATATTAGGAACTGGCGCCAAGTATTTAAGTAATTCTGTTGGAAGGGGCTTTAACGAAGGTGGGTTGTTAGGTCAAGCATTAACAGTAGCAGGTACTGGCTTAGGTATTAAATCAGAAATTGATTCAAATCAAGATCCTACTGGACAAGGAAGAGGAAGAGCAGAAAGATTAACCGGATTAGCTGGTGAAACAGCTGGAGGATTAGCTGGTCAAACTATTGGAAGTGATATAGGAAAAAATGTAATAAGACAGCTTGATCCAAGAGATAAAATGCTTACAAGAGCTGAACCGAAAGTCTTAGGCGGTATAGCTAAGATAAAAGAACCTCTTGAACGAGGTGCTGCAATGGGATCATATAAAAGTGTTATGAGATCAAAGCCATTAGCATTTAAAGCAAAGGCTTTTGGATTAAAGGCCATCCCAACGGCTCTTGGTATTGCTGGATCTTTATATGGAATGCATGCAGGTAATAAATTATTTAGCGCTCCATTTAAACCATTTAGAACGCCACAACCAACACCGCAACAAAATCAAATACAACCAACCGATCAATTTTCAACTGCATAGTTAACTTTTTATTGATCATTTGCATTAATAAGAATATATACTAAGCTCATGGATTTTTTCGACTCACTAGGTAGATTTGACAATATACATCAAAGAGGAGTTCAGGGTACTCATCCTTCAGTACGGTATCCCTCTCCATTCTTTGATATCGCAAATTCTTATATGCCAATCACCGTCAAGCATATGTTTAGATGGTGTTCTTATTATTTTCTAACAAACCCAATAATAAATCCTATTGTTACAAATCTTTCAGAATATCCTATTACAGATATTCTTGTAAATGAGACAAGTGACAAGGTTAGAGAAAAATGGGAAAGTATCATAAATGATCAATTAGACATTAGATCATTTCTAATTGAGGTTGGTCTAGATTATTTTACATATGGTAATGCCTTTATATCTATTCACTTTCCTTTTCAAAAATATTTAATCTGCTCCGTCTGTGGTCATAAAGATAAGATTGAAAATTGTAATTACAAATTTAGAAGTCTTAAATATAGATTGACCTGTAAGCAATGTGATTCTCAGGAAGATGCAAAGGTAAAAGATGAGAATATAAAATCTATTAAAGGAATTCGTCTTATTAGATGGAATCCTGAAAATATAGATATTGAACATGTTCATCAAATTGGTCAGACTGATTACTTTCTAAGTATTCCTTTATCAGATAGAAATGACATTCTTCTTGGAAAGAAACATGTAGTTGAAAGATTACCTAATATCTTTATTGAAGCTGTAAGAGCACAAAAAAGAATTAAGTTTACCGACGGAGAGATTTATCATTTTAGAAGACATATTATTTCCCAAAAAGATTTTGGATGGGGAATGCCTCTTATTCTTCCAGCGCTTAAGAGTGCATATCATGTACAGATATTAAGAAAAGCTCAAGAAGCTGTTATGCATGGATGTATAGTTCCTTTGAGAATTATATTTCCACAAGGTGGAGATTCTCAAAGCTCACCATACCTAAATGTTAATTTAGCCAACTGGTCTAGAAATATGCAGAGAGAATTAGAAAAGTGGAGATTAGATCCCAACTATATTCCTATCATGCCATTACCATTAGGTAACGAAATTATAGGTGGAGAAGGAAAATCTTTAACTCTCTATCAAGAATTAGAAATAGTAGCTAAAGAAATAGCAAACGCCATGGGTGTTCCTCTTGAGTTTTATATGGGAGGATTATCGTGGTCAGGATCTAATATTTCTTTGAAGTTCTTAGAAAATAAGTTTCTAAGCTATAGACAAAGACAATTGGGTTTATGTAGAGATTTCATTCTTGGAAGAATAGCTGATTATATGGGTTGGGTTCGTCCAAGCATTTCGTTTAAGAGCTTTAAGATGGCAGATGATTTACAAAGATCAGCTCTCTTATTTCAGCTTAATCAACAACAGAAGATTTCTGATGAGAGTCTTCTCGATTCTCTTGATTACGATGTTAATAAAGAAGATGAAAAGAAGAATAAAGAAAGTATTAGACAGATTGCTACACAGAGAAAATTACAAAAGGCCCAAGTAAATATGCAGGGCGAAGCCGCGGTAATTCAGGCTAAGTATCAAGCAATGGCTCAAAAGAAGATGACAGAAATGGGCATGGCAGGAGCTACGGGTCAACCAGGACAAGAACAGCAAGGACAACCTGGACAAGCTCCCGGTGGAGGACAAGCAGATGGTCAAGAAGCTGCTCAACAAGTTCCTGGAATGCCTGAAGGAGCATCTGTTAGTGTAGAAAATGCACAACCAGCGCCAGGTGCTCAATCCCCTTTAAATATGCAAACACAAGGTGGACTTGATCTTAACTATTTAGCTGGATCAGCTAAGAATGCTTTAGAGGGCATGGATCCAATGACTAAGCAATTAGAGATGATGAATATGAAAGGAGCTAATCCTGATTTATTCAGATCAGTTGTTCAAATGATGAATTCAACGAAAGGCTCTCAGACAAATCCATTAGATCCTCTAACCATGCCCTCCCCGAAGATTAAGCCTCCTCGAAGAGGGCAGTGAAGCTATTTTGTAGCTTCTATTGTCCGTTTGATAACATCCAAACGTAACAACATATACCAAAATCTCTCCAGAGGATTTAACATCTTATATAGTTTTTCCTCTGCCCTTCTATCATACTTCCATCTCCCCTTCCCTCGTTTATTGTATACTTCAATATAGAGATTGACATAAATACAGTCACAAACAAGGGGTATAGCCTCTTGCAATCTATGTATTTTAAAGTCACGCACTACGTGCTTTCCTCGTTACCTTTATTGTCGTGTGTCCAATAAAGAACCTTTATTCTATATTTCATTTTTTTTCCTCCTCTATATTTTATACCAATTCTTCAAGCAGTCTTAGTTATGGACACAACTTAACTTTTGAGCTAACTTAAAAAGTTCGCATGTTTGAGGAATAAGGTTTCTCACGACGATAAATTAGGAATTTTACATGAATGAAATGTCAGTTTTTGCTAGAGATATTATGCATCAAAAGTATTCACATATTAAGGAAGATGATTCTAAAGAATCATGGGATGAGATTGCAGAAAGAGTTGTAAATGCTGTTATGTCTACTCCAGGAGTAGAAGTAGATGATTATGTAGCAAATAAAATTAAATTAGCTATAAAGCAAAAGAAGTTTATGCCTGGTGGAAGATATCTTAGAAGCGCTGGCAATCTTTATCATCAAACTCAAAATTGTGCTCTTTTCAGAGTTGAAGATTCTAGAGAAGGTTGGTCAGAGCTTTTATATAAATCTTCTATGTCACTTATGAGTGGGGCTGGTGTTGGAGTAGTTTATAGCGATCTAAGAGCTAAAGGACAAAAACTAAAGAAGACTGGTGGAGTATCTACTGGACCTCTTGCACTTATGCAAATGATTAATGAGAATGGAAGAGGAATTATGAATGGTGGAGATAGACGTGCAGCTATATGGGCAGGTCTTCATTGGTCTCATCCAGATGTTATGGATTTTATAAAAATGAAGAACTGGTCTGATGAAGTTAGAAAGTTAAAGGCCAAGGATTATAATTTTCCAGCAACTATGGATATGACTAATATATCAGTAATTTTAGATGACGAATTCTTTGAATATTATAATTCTAAGTTTAGTTCTCATGGAAAAGTAAAAGCATCTACTGATATATTCAATTTAGTTGTCAGACAAATGTTAGAAACAGGTGAACCAGGATTCTCAATTGATATTGGAAAGAATACTGGAGAAAATTTAAGAAATGCGCCCATTGTTGGTGATACTTATGTATTAACAAAAGATGGTTATAAAAAGGTAATTGATATAGTTAGCGATGAAGTTGAGGTGTGGACTGGTAAGCGATGGGCTAAAACCATCTTTAAAAAGACTGGAGAGTTAGAAAATACTATTAAGGTAACTTTCTCGGGCGGAAGAAGTACAACTTGTAGTCCAGAACATCCATTTATAGTTGATGGAAAAAGAGTAGAAGCTCAAGATTTGATATCAGGAAATGTTCTTACAGTATCTCTGCCAGACATATTAGACGGAGATGAATTAAATATCGAATCTGATCTTAATAAATGTGGTTATACTATGGGCTATATTTATGGTGATGGTTCATTTAATAATAAATATTCTAGGGCTGAAGCTTCTTTTTGTACGCCTGAATCTAAAGAATGTATTAAAGGATTAGACAGAAGACTTATTTCTTCTATTACAGAGATAGATTCTAGGGGATATAGTAGAGTTTATTTTAAGAACTCTGGATTCTTTGGAGGGGCAAATAAACAAGTATTTCCAGAATATGCATATCAAATGGGAACTGACTTCACTAGATCGTTTATAGCAGGTCTATTTGATTCCGATGGAAATTATTATAAGCCTCAAAATAGAGTAAGATTAGCAAGTATTCATAAAGAGTTTTTAAGAGGAGTTTCTAGATTATTAGAAGGGCTTGGTATTCTCTCTACTATAACTAAGGGAGGAATTTCTACATATGGTCAAAAAGAAGGATATTTACTTAATATTAATGCTGAATATATAAATAGATTTAGAAAAATAATTCCAACCATTAGATTAAAAATTGATGAACATAAAGCTTATAGAAAAACTAAGATTAGAGTAATTAATTGGCAGCACGATAAACCACAAGATGTTTATTGTTGTGATGTAGGTGTTGAAGAACATTCGTTTATGGCTGAGGGTGTAATAATTAGTAATTGTACTGAAATTACATCTTCAGATGATTCTGATATCTGCAATCTTGGATCAATAAATCTTGCTCGTATTTCTTCTCTAGAAGAGATGGAAGAAATTGTAGAACTAGGTACCATATTCCTACTTGCTGGTACTTTATATAGTCATGTTCCAACAGAGCAAATCAGAGTCATTAGAGATAAGAATAGAAGACTCGGTCTTGGTCTAATGGGTATTCATGAATGGTTATTAATTAATGGACATAAATATGGACCTAATGAAGAACTTGAGAAGTATTTAAAAATATATGAAAGAAGTACTGAAATATCTCATAAGTACGCTAAGAGATGGAATATCTCTCTTCCTATTAAGACAAGAGCAATAGCTCCTACAGGTACTATTGGTATAGTAGCAGAAACTACAACTGGTATTGAACCAATCTTCTGTGTGGCATATAAGAGAAGGTATTTAAATGGAGATAAGTGGCATTATCAATATGTAATTGATCCAACAGCTAAAAGATTAATTGATATGGGCATTCAACCAAGTTTAATTGAAGATGCATATGTACTTTCAGAAAATGTTGAGAGAAGACTTTCATTTCAAGCTTGGATTCAAGAATTTGTTGATCATGCAATAAGCTCGACAATAAATATGCCAGCATGGGGCTCTGAATTTAATAATGAATCAAGAGTAACTGAATTTGGTAATATGCTAATGAAATATCTTCCAAGACTAAGAGGCATAACTGTATATCCAGATGGCTGTAGAGATGGTCAGCCTCTAACTCCTGTAAAATACGAAACTGCAATAAAGCATAAAGATAAGTCTTTTGAAGAAACTCCTGAACTAGTATATGAGGCTGTGGATATATGTTCTATTAGTGGTAAGGGAGGGAGTTGTGGCTCCTAATAGCTAATAATTATTAGCTATTTATTTTGGAGTTATTACTAAATCACTTCCGTTAGAGATAATATATTTTATCATCTCATTAATAACTACTCTCTCAACCTCAAAAGTAGAGGGAATAGTGGTTGGAGTCATAGCAATAATATTCTCCCCATTGAATAACTTAACTACGATACCACCACTAACTCTCTCTACTCTCGTCTTAAATGTCTTACCAAGGGTTGTAATTGCAATCTTATTTAACAGCTTTCTTAAATCCTTGTTAGGATCAGTTGGCTTATTATAGATAACCTCTCTAGTAGCCAATCTATATTTGATAAGAGTTTCAGCCTTAGCAATACAAGAATTAAAAACTCTTACTAGATCCTCCGGAACAATATTTGGCTTTAAAGTATGTAATTTGATCTTCTGTACGAGAAGATCGCAATCACACTTAGCAAAGAATTTTGTCATACGAATCTTCTTATGTGGTCTTGCAGCCGCATTTAATAATTTAAAAGGTCTGCCCTTTGGCTTACCACGAGAATCTAAGCCTGGACTACCATCAGGATTTAAATAGGTAATTTCGAGATAAGGCTCCTCTACTGTTGGTTGATGGGTTGTACACCAATTACCAGCACTGGCGCCCAGGAAAAATGATAATGCTAAGTTTTGTATCCGTTTCTCTTTCGTCGCTGGATCTTGCATGATGTTTCTCTTTACAAACTAAATATCCAGCCGTAGCTGGACTTTAGTTTACTTTTGTACCTGCATTTCTAACAGGACATTCATACTATCTTGTAATTTATTTAATTTTTCCATAATTTTACCAGGAGTAACCGACGGCTCTGGTTTCTGTGCTTTTCGGAATCCCTCTAATATAAGAGGAGCAAATCCAAAAGCAAAGCCAATCGGAATCGCGGTAACTGCACTACTAATCAGAGTTGTCAGAGCCCTCACTGTCGCCCTCCAGTGGATCATCATCTGGCGCGGGTATTAAGAAATCCTCTGCTGACTCCCCATTAGAATCAATTACACCAACAGGTACTACGGGAGTTAGGGTTTTAGGGGCAGTTGTCGCTCCTTTATTTCCCATACTTTTATTATACCGCCTTTTCTTGATTACTTCTGTCATGGCTAACTCACAATCAAAAGTTTTATATCTTTTTTCTTATTGTATTTTTAGCTATCCTCTAGAATGAAGATCATGTTCAAATTTGCGGCTGAGAATATAGAACAGAAAGCTATTACAACAACTGAAAAGGCTTTTACAAGTGCTTGGGATACTACTAAACAGAATGTAGAAACGGCCTTGAAAAACTTCTTTCCTATTGCTGGAAGGCAGAATGTTTTACATTTAAATAATATAGAGATAGATGATAGATTAGATCCCAATCATATACGATCACAAGCTGAAGCTAAGGATCAAGGAAAGACATGGGGAGTACCTGTCTATGGGGAAATTGCTCTTAAAGATAAGGCCGGAAATGAAATATCTAAAAGTAGAATAAAGCTCTGTACACTACCAAAACTTACCCCTAGATATTCCTATATTGTAGATGGTGGTGAATGGCAGCTTGAAAAGCAGTGGAGATTAAAGTCTGGAATTTATTCAAGAATTCAAGAGAATGGGAATATTCAATCTGAATTCAATCTTCTTCCTCCAGGATTTGCAAGAGAATCAAGACTATACATACCATTTGATCCTGAAAGTAAGAGATACAAAGTAAAATATGGAACTGCCCATATTCCTCTTTACTCTATCTTAAAAGTGATGGGCATATCTGACGATCAGATGAAAAAGGCTTGGGATGAGGATATTTATAAAGCTAATGTCTCTAAAGATTATAAGAAAGACATTATGAAGTTTTATAATAATCAATTAAAGACTAGAGGAGTGGTTGCGAAAGACGATACATTTGAAGGTGTAGAATCTGCTATTAGAGAAGCTATGCATGGAGCTGGTCTTTTAAAAGATACAACAAAGATTACTATGGGTAAGCCATATGATCATGTTGACGGAGAAGCATTACTACATGCTTCAGCAAATATTAGAGATGTTGCTAAAGGTACAAGACCACCCGATAATATTCACTCCTTAGCTTTTAAAAATCTTCTAGATGTTGAAGATTACATAAGAAACAAATTTGAAAACAAAGTTGTACAAAGAAGCTTACAAAGTAAGATTAGAAATAATCTAGACAGAAAGAGTAGAGTATCTGAAATTATTTCTAATGACTTATTTAATAAGCCATTAAAGCAGGTATTTACTTCTAATACACTTTCACAAAGACCTGAACAAGTTAATCCCCTTGAGATGTTAAGTAATAGATCTATTACAACTATTACAGGAGAGGGTGGTCTTCAAAATGAAAGAGCTATTAGACCGGATATGAAAATCATCCACCCAACACATTTTGGATTCCTTGATGTTATTCATACTCCTGAATCTGAGAAGACTGGTATCTCACTACATCTTCCATTAGCTGTAAAGAAGATTGGTAATGAGGCTATGACATATGCCTATGATACTCATGAAGGAAAGATGAGATATGTAAATCCTACAGAGCTTCATTCAAATGGTATTATTCTTCCAGATCAAGTTAAATGGGGTGCAGATAAGAAGCCAATTCTACCAACACATCCTGTTAAGATAAAAGATCCTGTAACGCATGAGTTTGTGGAAAGAGATGCAAAAGAAGCCAGATTTGTACTTCCAAGTGCAAAAGGTTTATTTGATGATGCAACCAACCTAATTCCTTTCTTACAAAATAATCAAGGAAATAGAACAATGACTGCGTCAAGACAAGCAACACAAGCTGTTGCGTTAAAAGATGCTGAGGCGCCTCTTGTTCAAGTACAAGCAGAGAATCCAGCATTTACATGGGAAAAAAGAATTGGAAATTATTTTGCACATAAAAGTCCTATTGATGGTCATGTAAAAGAAATCATTAAAGATAAGAATGGTCATCCAGATTCTATCATTGTAAGTGATGGCCATAATGATCATGAAGTTGAGTTATATAATCACTTTCCTCTTAATGATGCTAAGACCCATTTAAATGCTCGCCCTCTTGTTAAGAAGGGCGATAAGGTTACTAAGGGAGGAGTATTAGCCGATATTAATTATACAAAGAATGGTGTATTAGCTCTTGGTTCAAATCTACATATTGGATATTTTCCATATAAAGGATTAACATTTGAAGACGGTCTTGTAATCTCTGAAACAGGCGCAAAGAGATTATCGTCAGAGCACTTACATAAAGTATCAATTGAATTAGACCCAAGAAAAGATATTGTCAGCAAAACTAAATTTTCGGCCTATGCTCAGACAACTGCTAAGAAACTTACAAAAGAGCAAACTGCAAAGGTTGAAGATTCGGGTGTTATTAAGACTGGTGTAAAGGTAAAGGCTGGAGATATTCTTGTAGCTGCTATTGGTAAGAATGAGCAAACTGGTCAACTGGCAATGGTTGGATCAAGATTAAAAGGAGCTGTAAATCCTTATAAAGATAAGTCTTTATTATGGGATTCGGATTATGAAGGAGAGGTTGTTAAAGTTGTAAGACATCCAAATGATAAAAATATAACAGTGTATGTTAAAACTGTTGAACCTCTTCAAGTTGGAGATAAGGTTTGTGGAAGACATGGAAATAAGGGTGTAGTTGGAGCTGTCATTCCAGACCATGAAATGCCACGAGTTGGTGGACCTGATGGTAAGCCCTTGGATTTAATAATGAATCCTTCAGGTGTTGCTTCAAGAATTAATATTGGGCAACTAATGGAGACTGCTGCATCAAAGATTGCTCTTAAGACTGGCCAACCCTATGTTGTAAATAATTTTGGTGGAAAAGGAATTGATTATACTCAAAAGATTGAAAATGACCTAAAGAAGCACAATCTTAAAGACACTGATAAGATTTACGATCCTGTTACTAAGAAATTTCTTACACAAGAAGTATTAGCTGGTCATCAATATATTATGAAATTAAAGCACCAGGCGGAAAAGAAGCTCTCGGTTAGAAGTATGAGTGTTAACTCATATGGAGTTAATCAAGAGCCAAAAGGTGGTGGAGATCAAGGATCACAAAGCCTTGGACATCTTGAGCTTTATGCTCTTCTTGCTTCAGGTGCGAGACATAACTTAAAGGAAATATCATCTTATAAAGCTGAAAGACAGCATGATGAACAATTAGCCGGAACTGACTTTTGGAATAGAGTTATGTTAGGACAGCCATTGCCTCCTCCAAAGCCTACATTTGCTTATCGAAAATTTGAAGGTTTAATGATGGGTCTTGGATTAAATATAAAGAAGGATGGCTACAAACATACTTTAATCCCTATGACTGACGCTGACATTCTTAAGCAATCAAAAGGAGAGATTAAGGATGCTGGTATTATGAGAGGTAAGAATGAAAAGGAAATTAATCAAGGTCTCTTTGATCCTAAAGTAACTGGTGGTCTTCCAAATGCTGAGGGAAAGGGATTGTTTTGGTCACACTTCAAACTTGCAGAGCCTGTTCCTAATCCTATATTCGTCGGTACTGGTAAAATGCCAGGACCTGCAGTTTTATTAACTGGTTTAAAATTCGATGACTTTGAAGCAATTGCAAAGGGTGAAAAGGAGATCAATGGTAAGGTTGGTGGAGAAGCTATCAAGCATATGTTATCAAAAATTAATGTTGATGAAGAATTGAAAAAGACAAAGGCCCTTCTTCCTAAATTAAAAGGAGCTGAATTAAATCAAGCAAATAGAAAGGCAAGATATTTAATGGCTCTTAAAGAGACTGGATTAAGACCTGAAGAGGCGTATGTTTTACATAATATTCCAATTGTACCACCTGTGTATCGTCCAGTAACTCCAATGGATAATGGTCAAGTTATATTCTCTGATATTAATCATCTTTACTCACACTTAATTCAAGTAAGCAACGCTTTAAAAATAAAGAAAAATCAGCCTGAGATTCCTGAAGAGGAGAAGGTAAGATATAGAGCTGCTCTTTATGACAAGATGAAAGCAATTGCTGGTCTTGGAAATGTGCCTATTTATGATGGTAGTAGAAAATTAAAAGGAATCATTCAAACTATAGCTGGAGATAATCCGAAGGTAGGATTCTTTCAATCAAAAATTATGAAGAGAAGACAAGAGCTCTCAATGAGAGGAGCTATTACTCCTGAACCAGCAATGCAAATTGATCAAGTTGGATTACCAAAGAATGCTGCTATGTCTCTATATAAACCATTTGTAATTAGAGAGCTAATGAAGATGGGGAGAGATGTTCTTGATGCAGCTAAAGAGGTAAAAGAAGGAACACCTATTGCTTGGAGAGCCTTAGATAGAGCCGTTGCTGATAGACCTGTTCTTTTAAAGAGAGATCCAGTTCTTCATAAATATAATATTCAAGCATTTACTCCAAAGCTTGTGGATGGTAACTCAGTTAAACTTCATCCACTAGTTTGTGGAAGTTTTAATGCTGACTTTGACGGAGATACAATGGCTGCATATCTTCCAATAACTGAAGATGCTAGAAAGGAAGCTCTAGAAAAACTTTTACCGTCTAAGAATTTGTTTAGTGCAACTCACTTTGGTGTTATGCATGCTCCAGATCAAGAAGCTGTTCTTGGTATTCACTTATTGACAAATTGGGGCAAGAAGACTGGTTTGAATTACAAATCTGCCGAAGACATTATGAAAGATAATAATCTTCATATAAGTGACGTTGTTTTACTTAATGGAAAGGAAACCACAAAGGGTAGACAAGTCTTAGCTGAAAAATTACCTCATGAATTCAAGACTAATGATATGTTATATAGTCCTTCATATACCTTAAAGAAAGGAAGTATACATTCATTACTAGAAGACTTAGCAAAGCATGATCCTAAGTCATATCCACAAATTGTTAATCATCTAAAGGACTTAGGAAATAAGTATTCAACTGATGAAGGATTCTCATTTAGACTTTCTGATCTTCATCCACTAAAGGAGAAGAGAGATGAAATACTAAAACCATATAATGAGGAGGCAAGAAAAGTAAATATGTCAAGTATCTCTCAAGAGAAGAAAGATGAGAGATTAGTAGATATTTATTCCAAGGCCACTAAAGAATTAGATGATAAGCTCCACCCTGAATATAGAAAGATGGACAATAACATCTTCAAGATGGTCGATACGAAAGCTAGAGGATCTGCAGCATCATTTAGACAAATGAATATTGCTCCAATGCTTATGAAAGATGCCCTTAATAAAACCATTCCTACTCCTATCTTAAGAAGTTATTCGGAAGGATTAGATATTGGAGATTATTGGACAACTCTACATGGAGCTAGAAAAGGAACACTTCAGAGAGTTGAAGGAACTTCAGAGCCAGGTAAATTAACTAAGGAGGTCGTAAATTTAAATATCTCTACCTTAATAACTAAACATGATTGTGATGATAAGCATGGTATTAGTATGGCTATTCATCGACCAGATGGTAAAGAAGAGGAAGATATAAATGATAGAATTCTCTCTAAGCCACTAATGTTAGGTACAAAGCATTATGACGCTGGAACTGTAATTACTCCTGAATTATTTAATGAAATAAAACTACATAAACTATCACATGTAAATGTAAGATCTCCTCTTACTTGTAAAGAGACAGATGGACTATGTGCAAAGTGCTTTGGTCTTAATGAAAATGGTAAGTTTCATGAGATTGGGACAAATATAGGTATTTTAGCATCGCAGGCCCTTGGAGAGCCCGCTACCCAATTAGCTATGGATAGTTTCCACTCAGGAGGAGTTGCTGCTTCTAGAGGTGGTGGATCTGTTGATAAATTTACAAGATTAGATCAATTATTAAATATTCCTAAAATCCTCCCTGGTGCTGCTGTTCTATCAAAGAAGAATGGAACAATAACAAAGATTGTTCACGATCCTTCTGTTAACGGACATTATATTCATATTGATGCTGAGAAGCACTTCGTACCATCACAAAGAATTATGAATGTAAAAGTTGGTGATGTTGTTGAAAGAGGAGAAAAGTTAACTGATGGAAATATTAATCCAAGACAACTATTACCACTTAAAGGAATAGATGCGGTAAAACATTATCTAACAGGTGCTTTAAAGAACGAGATCTATAAGGACGATACTGATATTCGTAGAAAGAATATAGAGGTTGTTGTTAGAAACCTAACAAATATGACGGCAATAAAGGACCCTGGCGATTCTCAATATATGACTGGTGATAAAGTTCATCTAAGTCATGTAAATGATTTTAATAGTAAGATTGGCCCTCATCAAAATCCAATCAAACACGAGCCTTTAATCGAAGGTATTTCGCAAGCTGCTGAACATAAGGACGAGGATTATTTAAGTAGATTTAACTTTAGACAGATTAAACAAAATCTTCTACAGGGAGCTTCACAAAGCTGGTCTACTCATGCCCATGGATTAAATCCTGTTGGCCCATATGCAATGTCAACAATTAGTGCGGACAAATTACCTGGATACTAATGGAGAGGGCCTTTGCCCTCTCACCTTTTACAAAACTGAAAAGGCGGATCTGAGCCTTGCCCCAACCTGAAAATACTCGTCCTTCGAGATCTCAGATGGGCCAAGGTCAAACCCTCTTGTTATCAAAGCAACCTCTTCTTGAGAGATGCCGAGCTCTGAGGCAGCATCCTTGATCCAATTGTCGGTAGATCTCTTACCGATCAAATAACAACCAATTGCACAACATTTTGCATGTGCTACTGGAAAGACGTAAATCTCTCCTGCAGTAAATGTACCGATATCGTGCGTTCCTAATGGAATATTAGCTCTGCAAGCATCCAACATAGCGCTATACAGAGTTCTAAAGACCTGTTCCGATTTCTTCATGTCCTTTTTCCTCCCATAATTCTTATACCTAATAAAAATTTATTAATATCTAAGATCATGCCCCCCAGCATGACCTACGCGTAAACGGCAGGTACGACCTCCTCGATTATTCTTCGAATGGAGGCTGGCAGCTTCTTGGTTCCTTTGTTTTCAAAGCCATCCATGGCCAGATAGAAACTGAACAACTCAGAGTCAGATAGGGATATCTGATAGTAGTTCAAGATCTCTCTGACCTGCCGCATAGCTGCAGCACCGATTGCAGATTGTCGATCGTACTTTTTCTCTTGTACTTCTACGCCTTCAGCAACCTTATGCTCAAAGGCCAAGAGAGCGTCCAAGATGCTGAAGCCCTCATCCTTCATATCAGACAGGATGAATCTTCCTTTTGTATCAACTTCCAGTCTAGCCGGATGTCCTCTTCGTAGTATGACGTTGTTTTGCTTTGCTTGTTGAGCCACGTCCAACAGACGTTGAATTAATAGTTCTACCAAGGCTATCTCCTTCCTATAATACTTATGCCTAAAATATTAAAAATATTTATAAAGTATTAATGTAATTACGGATAGTTAGCCAAGCAGCCTTAGTATCTTTGTAATCCTTTGCATAAAGATCCACAAGACCTTCTATCTCAGTATTATAGGGATACGCAATACTTATTAAATAAGCATCAGGCCAAGCCTTCTTATATGCTTTTAAATTGCTAGGAGTATCATCTATTAAAATATCTCCATATATTATATGTTTATCCTTTGCAATGATTATGTGATTCTTATCTATAAATGGTAAATGTCGATGAATCCACCATATCTTTTCTGAGGCACTACCAGGGTAACTTGAAGGTGCAGTAACAATATAGATCTCATGTCCATCGTCTTGTAGATTTTTTAAGGTTTCGATAGCTCCTTCTAATATTGGAAGATCAATAAAGAACCCTGGTCTTTCGATATACATATCCATAGATTTTCCGATTGGAGAAATTTTATGATATTCATATTCAGTAACATCATCCTTAACAAGCTGCTTAAAGTGTGGATGCTCTTTATTATAAGTAATAAGCCATTTGTGAATTAGATCGGTTACAATTCCATCCAAATCACATAAAATTCTCTTCTTATTCATGCTGCTACTCTAAGATCCCCTCTTGCATCATTTGTTTCTCCACCACCCTTTAGAACTATTAAATTTGGACTACCTCCACTTGGACCTATTGGAGGAGGATTACCCTCAGCAATCATCATAACTGCATCCCACGGAACGAAGGTCTCAAAGTATTTTCTATGAAAAGATAAAGTCGCCTTAATGCCATCTTGCCCAGCAGCTAGATCTTTTATTGGATTAGCAAGATTTAATCCATATTGAAGAGTAACAAACTCTTGCTTCATAAGATGTTCAGGTAATACCAAGCCAGTAATATTTGTCTGAATTAAAATGGATACTATTGGATATTGATTTAATGCTCTTGTAAAGATCTCTTGTTTAGTTAATTCTCTTTTTGGGGCTATAATCTCAGCTATCTTTTCACGAACATTGTTTAGTAGATTCTTCAACATCTGCAGCCTTCATCGAAGCCCAATCATAACGATCAGGCTTATCATTATTTAGTGAATGATTAACAATACTTACACAGAGTTTATCTAAAAAAGCTCTGTCAGGATATTTACGAAGTTTAGTTGTCTTATAAAGCTCAGCTAATTTCTTATCTTGTTCATCTGCATACGTAATTATCTGTTCATAAGTCATACTTCCCATCTTTATTCCTAATATCTCTTCTCGATCTGGTCTTTTAACTAATACTTCCCCAGTTGTTAATATCTCTTCACACATTCTCATAAGTCTTACTAAGTGTGATGCGTGTTTGGTATCATATCCATATTTTTCCTCAATAGCTACCCTTTTAGAATTCCTTGTTGCTTTCCAGTTTAAATATTGCTCGTATTCATGTTTTAATGATTGATAACTCCTTTCTTTTTCAAGAATTGCAATTATAGGATCAGATAGATTAAGAATTTTAGCAGCAGCTTTAAATTGCTCATCCTTTCCTAATTGCATTTCAGCAAGAGTAATTGCTATATTTTCTTGAATACGAATACGTTCAGACATTGTTAGTTCATCTAAACCTATATTCCATTGATCTATTTTCTTTTTAATATCTGCAAGAAGCATATCAAGTTTGGCCTTTGATATTTCATCGTAAGTTGGAAGCCCTAATTCTTCTCTAGTAGGTGGCTTAGTTGGAGGATTCATTAGCCATCTTTTATGTGTTTTAATTCTTTTGAGTTGTGCAATAGCATAGCCTGAGAATGTATATCTCGCCTTTGTAGATAAGAATTGACCCCTATATTTTCTTAATAATTTTCCCTCTGAGCTTTCTTCTATGATTGAAGAATCATCAGTCCATAAAACCTCAATAATATTAGGATTACAATCTGCAGCGAGGGATATGAATTTTCTTATATCATATATTGCATATTCACATTTTTCGCTCTTACCTTCAGCTTGTTCAAACCTATTAAAAGGACTTAAAAAATAGTTTTCAGGAGGAATAGCAATACCTTTAATATCAAGATCACTTTCAGGAGTGGCTAAGCCATATGCTTGCGATCCATGTTCTGTTAACAAAATTATAGAGCTTCTAAGCCAAGGTATATTGTCATGCTTTTTAAAGTCTATTAGCTCTTCTGTTGTATATTTGTATGTCATCGATTTCTTATTCCTTTATTTGAGATTCTTTTCTTTGTATTATTTAAAGATGGAACGAACTACATCTATTACTAGAACTGATTTAGAAGAAGCAAGATTTGAATTAGGAAGAATTGTAAACATTAATCCTGATAGAGGTACTGTAGATTTTAGATCTCAGATGTCACATCAAGAAAGAATCGATATACCTTACACCATGCCTTATTATGATCAATATGAAGGTACTGGAATATATTTCAATCCTGAGGTAGGAACTACATGTATATGTGCAACAACATCTGATGGTTTAAGTATGATAGTTGGATGGATTGGTGTAGATGAGAAGGGCTCATATCTTTGTGGTAGATTACAAGGCAATCCTGGAGATATAGCAATAACTGGTAGGGATGGAAATTTTATTCACATTAGAAGAGGAGGAATTGTTCAAATAGGTTCTAAACTTATATGTCAGACTGTTTATATTCCTACCAGAAACATTCTTCAACATTTTTGTGAGAACTTTGAATTATCTTCATTAGCTGGCTCCATAAAATTCTCAGTTGATAGAGCAGAAGACCAAAGTGATGGAAAATTAAAATGTAAATATGGCTTTACAGTTAATGAATTTGCTGATGATAAAGAACCAGTTTTAAATATAGACGCAGGAGCATTAGATAGTTCTCAGCTATTTACACTTATTGCTAAAAATGGATCAGGTGGAGATACTACTATTTCTCTTAAATTTGATAAGCAAGGAAACATTTCATTGAAAACTGAAAATGAAATTAAAATAAATTCCTCGGGTAATATTTCAATATCTACTGATGGAACATTAGATATAAATTCGAATGATACAAAAGTAACATCAAAGCAAACAACTAAAATAAAAGGGCTTGATGTTGATATAGATGGAACATCAAACCTTAAATTAAATAGTGATGGTATTACTACCATCCAAGGATCATCTATTAAGATAGGACAGGGGCTCTTTCCAGTACTGAGATTATCACCTGATATGGCTACCTTCTTAGCAGCTCTATCAGCTCTTGTTGCTGCTAGTGGAGTTAATCCTCCTATTAATCATGTTGATCCAACCGTATTAGTTTAAAGAATAGGTAATGATTTTATAATTTCTGGAGAATCTGATTTTCTCATTGGCCATAAACCTATTACTGTTTCAGAGTTAGGTGCCACCTCTGTATAACCTGCATCTATTACTAAAGTATGAGGAACTGTCTTTTTAATTGCTTCCCATAAAGCTTTATTACTAACCTTTAGTACTATTTTAGTTGGTTCCTTTAGCCATTCTTTATAATTCTTATGGCCAATTAAAACATGATTCGTAAAGTCTGGTGACTCTGCACAATCAGATATTAGAGGATTACCTGCTTTAAGCATTAATTGCATTACTGCATGCCCAACCTGGGCTGCTATCTTTCCTGGACCCATATGTAAACTTTCATTAACTAAAAGATACATAGCTATTGAATTCCTTATGGGCTTTTCTTTAGTATCCATATCTACTTTATATCTTTTAAGTATGATTTTTTTAGGTAGTCATATACCATATCTTTTATGAGACAACCACTTTTTAAAGATCTTAGAATCAAATTTGAGAAGAGCGCTATGGAGACTGAACTCTCTGATTCTCCAGAAAATTGGCAAGCAGAGGTAGCTTCTGAATTACACAAACAAGCCCCATATGTATCTAACTATGCGGTTGATGTTATGCTTGACAAAGTAGATAATGAGCGAGGCTATGGTTATGGAAATGCTACTATAAAGAATAAATATGATCAGCCTCAGCCAGATAAGGATCAGAGATCTCTTTCAATTCCTATTATTATAAGAGACAAGATGTTAAAACCTTTTGATATTTATCAATCTGATAAGAAGTGGTTTCCTCTATCGGAGCAAAGAGTTAATCAAGCACTGTTTAAGAATCAACCATTTGAAATAACTGATAGACGACCAGTTGATAAAATGATTGCTCCTCAAATGTATCCTCCAACAAGAAGTCATGTAAATGCAGTAGTATCAAGCGCAGGATTTGGAAAATATGCAAGTGCAATTGAGACTATTGGAAGTACTTTTAGTAAAGCCGATATCACCGACTTTCTTTCAAAAATTGCATCAGACGAAAGTTTAAAACAAGCATATGTAGATAATGATGCTTTTAGAGCATGTGTTAATAAGATTGTAGCACTAGAACCTAAAGAAAAAGAATATGCTCCTACTGCTCTTCAGCTACAAAAAATATCAAGTAGAAAGTTTATTATAAAGGCAGCTTCTATCGAAAACTTTCAGCCAACAACTCAAGAAGCTTCAACAGAAGAAGTAGCCGAGCAGATTGGTGATACTGCTTATAAATTACCAGTCAATTCTGTTTTAAATATTAGAACTCAAACTTCTGAATCCAGTGTTGATAATTCAAAATTAGCTTCTGCTGAAACTTTCGGAACATATAAATGCATTACTAATAATGGAACAGGAGTATATGGAGCTATCTATCCAGTTGTAAATTTTGATAACGAAAAGACTGCAAGCTATTTATTTATTGGCAAAAATGCATTTGCAATGCAAGACAATATAGCTGGAATTAAATTAGCAAATGATGCTGAGATATCTACTTCTATTCCAAGTGGAAACGGAGCTTTTTGTCTTCCTGATCAACAAGTAGTAACTCCTCCAGTTAGCATTTCTTATTCTTCAAATAAGGAAAATGAAAAATATTTCGGCACCGATCAATTTGGAAAGAATATAGAAATCATTAAACATCCTTTAGTTAAAAGGGCCTCAATAATTGAAAATGGAAGATATGCAATTCCAGCCTCAGCAGTTTGGCTTCCTTTATCAAAAAATGAAGTATCTCTATCAGACAGTACTGATAGTGCTAATAAAACAGCTTCGGCAAATAACTATATGAGCACTATAGAGATTCGTAAATCTGATAATGAATATACTATCATTGGAATTCCTGTCGAAAAATTAGCATCATTTGAGAAGAAGAATATTAGCAGAAATGATGCAGAATTTTTATTAACAACTATGGGTATTGATTCTTCAAAGCTGGCATCTGTAACAGATAAAAAGCCCATCAAGATTGCTGGTGCAAGATATATTGATAAAAAGTCTTTGACTAAGGTAGCCAGATCACCATTAGCAAAATCTCTTATAAAAGAGGCCGCAACTATGAATGACGAAGAAACAATTGACAAGGTTTTATCATTAGGCTTTATAAGACCAGATAATATCAAGACATATTCTGGATATCTTCCTGAATTTGAGAGAACTAACAATAAGTTAGCAGATCTTCTCTTTGCTTCAAGATGTGGTCTATCAAATGTTCCTGAGGAAGCTCTAGAAAGTGCAATGAGAAATACTGATCAAATCATTTCGGGCTTAAAAACTCTTCAAGAAGAGAATGAAGTAATGAGT
>JACCDG011864988.1_pt1 | contig 25551 bp, 20 predicted proteins | sample 7442471 | NCBI WGS metagenome assembly JACCDG01 (sample SAMN15323444, study PRJNA562643) | freshwater metagenome | isolation source: river surface water | place: USA:Blue River Watershed | collected 2017-08-17 | reverse complement strand
TTGTCAAGCTGCAAGTCTTTCGACGCAGCCAAGGGCGCGAAGCTTCCCCTTGGCAAGGAGAAAGGCGCCGCAGGGTGGCAATGCAGGCTGCCCCCGCGGTAAAGATAGGGGACAAGTTGAGTTATTACCTCGCAAGTCCCTACCGAAAATCGACTAAAACTTTTTACTGGGATAGGTTCCAAGGCATGCTGCGCTACGTCTTTTGTTCTTTAATCTTTTTTGCTCCCCTGGCAGCGCTCGACTATAGCGTCGAGTTTGAAGGGATCCATGACCGCCGGACTCTTTCAGCCATTGAATCGATTGCTCAGCTTGTGACTTTAAAAAAAAGACCTCCCGCTTCCCTCAATGCTCTCCGCTACAGAGCAGACTCTGATATTCCGATCATCTTAAAAGTCCTGCAAGCTCACGGGTATTATGAAGCGAAAGTTCAGGTCCAAATTGAGCCACAAGCAAATTCTGTAGAAGTCTTTGTTCTCATCGATCCGGGACCTCTGTATACGATCGAATCTTATGACGTCCACGTCACCTGTAACCAAGGAGAGGTGTGCTGTCCGATGGAATTAAAAAAAATCGGCTTGAAGCTCGGCAGCCCTGCACGACTTGAAACAATTTTAAATGCAGAACTAAAAGTCTTAACCGTCCTAGGAGAATGTGGCTATCCCCTGTCTGAAATCCAGGAAAGAAGCATCATCGTCGACGGTAAGACAAAAACTGTCAGAGTCGAAATTTTTGCCGCTTCTCTTGCGCGGTGTACATTTGGAAAGACACTCATTGTCGGTGAAAACAAGGTTAAACCTGCCTACATCGAACGAAAGATGTTCTGGAAGGAAGGACAGACTTACAACAGCCATTTAGTCGAAGAAACACAAGCTGCACTCATTAACTCAGGTCTTTTTAATTCGGTACTCATCACACACGAACCTATACCTACAGATGGAGGTGATCTTCCGATGAAGATCGAGGTCACCGAAAACAAATATCAAAGCATCAATGTGGGTGTCAGTTATCAAACGTTCTTTGGGCCTGGTTTAACAGGCGGTTGGGAGCATCGCAACTTAGGTGGCATGGGAAGGCGTTTAAGCATCCAAGGAGATGTGACACGGATTAGCCAAACAGGGATTGCGACCTATATCCACCCCGATGCCTATCAGACTGGAGGAGATTTTATCGCGGAAGGCGAAGCAGCTCATGAAAAGATTTTTGCCTATTCAATGCGTTCTTATAGCGAAAGCAATCGTTTTGATAGTTATTACGGAAAAAGGATCCGTTTTTCTGTCGGAATTGAAGGGGAGCGTCTTTTTGTAACGGACAGCAAAGACAATGGAGAATATTGGCTCGCCCAGGCCCCTCTTTACGTCCGTTGGAGTACAGCAAATGATCTTTTGAATCCGACAAAAGGGGTCAAACTCGAAGGTCTCATTATCCCTTCGATGGCAATTACGGATGGAACACAGTTTTATGCAACGCAAGAAATTACTGAAGCTGCTTATTTCCCTCTTACAAAAGATCATAAACTGGTCCTTGCTGAAGAGCTTTCCGTTGGGATGAGTTGGTATCACTCGATTGCAGCGGTTCCCCTTCCCAAACGTTTCCTCGGAGGCTCTGAGCAGGAACTGCGAGGGTACCGCTACAGAACTGTCAGTCCTCTTGTCGGAACAAAACCGATCGGCGGTGGTTCTGCTGTGTATGGCACATTAGAAGCACGATTTCGCGTTTCTTCCACCATTGGAATCGTTCCATTTTTTGATATTGGCAATGTCTACTTAAAATCTTTTCCAACATGGGACGGAAGATGGTTTAAATCGGTGGGCCTGGGACTGCGCTATTTTACCTTCATGGGACCCTTTAGACTCGATGTTGCTTTCCCTTTAAATCGCAGAAAAGGGATCGATCCTGTATATAAAATACTCGTAAGCATAGGACAAACTTTCTGAAGACCTCTTGCGTAACTGGCTTTGCTTGGAAAATTTGGAGATTTTCTTGTTGGTTTTTAGAAACTGCTTGCAGTTTCGAATCCCACGAGCGAAGCGACTCCAAAAGAGTCGGTGAGAAAGCGGGATAAAAACCAACAAGAAAAGGACAAATTTAACAAGCAAATGCAGTTACGCAAGAGGTCTAATGAAACGCGTTTTTTCTAGAGTGATTCAAGGTGTATTTTTAAGTATAACGTTTGTCCTCCTATCCCTGATCCTGCTCGCATGTCTCATCCAAACTCCTTTCGGAAAAGAAAAGATCGTCGATCTGACAATCCATTACCTATCCTCTCTTGGAATCGAAGCAAAAATCTCTAAATTGGAAGGGATTCTCCCCTTTGACTGCAGAATTAAGCACCTCGAACTAAAACTGCACAGTGAAGAACACGTCGTCATCGAAAACTTTGAATCGTCCCTTTCCTTTTTTGCCCTATTCCGCAAAGAAATCGATTTCAATGCGATTAAAATTGGAAAAATTGAGGTCCAAAATTCAAAGTTATTGCCCAAAAATTTCCCCTTAGCGCTCACAGGGAAATTGTCTCTTTCTCTAAGACAAGCTGAGCTCCGAGGCTCTTTTGAGGGCTCTGATCTGAATTTTGAAAACATGTATCTCCAACTTTCTCTCCGCGGAAATTTTTCCAAAGATCAGATATTAGAGTCTGGAGAGATTAGCTGTCATTTTTTTGAGATCCCAGGTCTTTTGGCTCCTGGTGGCTCTTTAGACTTCCAAGGATCTCTTAAAAACCATGCCTTCAGTGGAGTGATCTCGAGCTCCTCTTTTACAATCGATTCTTTTCTGATTCCTTTTGAAGCGAAGATTTCATTTCTAACAGATCAGCTCCAAGGATCTCTTTCTTTGAAGGCATCCAGCGGGGATCTACCCATCCAAGGATCTTCTGCTTTTAGACTCGAAGATCTTTCCTCCATCGACTTTTCTGACATTGAGGTCTCTATTGGGGAGGATAATGCTTTATCAGGAAATCTTCTCATCGACTTAAAGACCTTCCTCTTAAAGGGCAATCTCTATGCCACCTCTTCTAATCTCACAAATCTTCTTCCTTTTGACTGGAGCGGAAAGTGCGCGGTGAATGCGGAATTTTCAAAAACTGATGCTGCACAAAACTTAAAACTACAAGTGGCAGCAGAAATGCTCCGGTTAAGCGAGCTGCGCATCCATTCTGTTTTTCTCTTTTCCGAATTAAGAGATATTTATCACGATCCTCATGGAAAAAGTGACTTAAGTCTTTTAGGACTGCACACCCCTTTTGCCTCCGTTAACATTCTGAATGCCTTCAGCTCAAAAGAAGAAAAGATGACGGGCTGGGATATGCATCTGTCAGCCTCTGGGATGATAAAAGAGGATTTTCAAGTAGAAACGGACTTTCATCTGAACACAGGCTCCATCAAATTGAATACATTTTCAGGAGACTTTTTAAACATTCCGATCACGCTGAAGTCCCCCTGTGAGATCTCATGGGATGCTTCCTCTTACGCCATTTCTCCGTGTCTCATCGATGCTGGCGACGGCTCTTTTCAAGGCTCTTTTTCGTTAAATGCTAAAAGTCTTGCAATGACAGCAGAGATGCACCGCTTTCCGCTTCCCCTCTTCTCTCTTTTTTCTCCTAAATTCTCTCTCGGCGGCACTGTTTCACTCACCAGTACCCTACAAGGAGATGAGAAACACTTAAAAGGCAATTTAGAGGCTTCTTTGGAAGAGGCTGTTCTGACAAATTTTAGTCAGAACGATCCGTTTCAAGCCAAAGGATCTCTTTTAGCAAACATCACAGAAGAAAATGCTCTCTTGCATCTCAATCTTTATGCCAAAGATCAACAATTTCTAGAAGCGAGCACCACGCTTCCAGTCATTTATGATTTAAAAAACAAACGCGTAGGGTTTTCCTTAAAAAAACCCTTTAGTGGAGAGCTTACCGCAGAGGGAAACCTCGAAGAGATCTTTGATTTTGTGAATTTAGGGTTTCACCATCTGACAGGACTCATCAGTGCCCATCTTCTCGCCTCAGAAACTCTTGGCAACCCCTATCTCCAGGGATCGATTGACTGGACCCAAGGATCGTATGCGAATTATCTCATCGGAACGAACTTATCTGATGTCAGTGCGCATTTTGAGGCAGAAAAAGACCATCTCCACGTCACACAGATCCATGCAAAAGATGCAAGTGGAGGTACACTCATTGGCGAGGGAGACGTCACCTTAAGCTGGAAACAAAAAATCCCTTATACCTTTTCTTTTAGTCTTTCTGATTTAAACACACTAGATTTTGATATTCTCCAGGCAAAACTCGATGGTTCTCTTTATATTTCAGGATCCTTTCAATCCGCTTTAGCGCAAGGCAATCTCTTGATCACCAAAGGATCTTTTCACATTCCTGATGTCCTCCCCTATGATATCCCTACCATTCCCATCACGTATGTTAACCGCCCCGAAACCGAAATGAAACCAGAGCCTTTTACCTCTTTTCCCTTTAGCCTTGATCTCACGGTTACAACCCCCGATACGGTGTCTGTTGAAGGCAAAGGCCTGAGATCTTCCTGGAAAGGAACCCTTCACGTGACAGGCACTAATCTCAATCTCGCAGCTGGCGGAAAACTCAACCTCGTCAGTGGTGATTACCTGTTTGCTGGCAAAAACTTTAAACTCACCGAAGGGGAGATTTTCTTTGTCGATGAAAAAACAAAAACCGCTTACATCAAGCTCAAAGGGACCCTTAACTTGAGCGATCTCGAAGTGGCAGCTGAGCTCTATGGACCTCTTACACACCCCACCCTCACCTTCCATTCAAATCCCCACATGCCCACAAGCTCGATCTTAGCCAGAGTTCTATTCAATAAAGACATCAGCGACATCAACCAACTGGAGGCCGTCCAACTGGCCACAACCCTCATGAGTCTTTCCAGCGGAGGAGGCCCTGATATCCTCGATAACATCCGCAAAAGTATCGGCGTGGATAGACTGAGTGTGACCTCTGCAGGAAAAAATGGGGAGGGCGTTGCCGTCCAAATCGGTAAATACCTCACCAAAGGCGTCATGATCACCCTCTCTCAGAGCGCCACTAGCACCGAAGTCATCGTCGAAGTAGAAATCGGCAAAGGCTTTCTCTTCCAAGCCGAGTCCCAAGTCGAAGGCGAAGGCAAATTTTCTCTCAAGTGGCGCCACACCTACTAATCTTGAAGAATTTCGTTGTGCTTTTCTAGAGATTTGTTGTTATCCTTTCTACCTGAACGCGGCAGGACAAGATGCCAGACAAACTACTTGGTCTCTGTTTTTTACTGTCATTAGGATAGGGATTTTATAAATTCTGGAGGACAAAAGATAGAAATTTGCTTCAAGGGTTATTGATAGGTGTTGGTATTCAGCTGACATTATATCCCTTGCGGCTATCCTTTAATTTTGCTTTGGCTCTTTGGGGATTTTTTGGATTTTGTATTATTTTCTACAAACTCATGCGTCAAAAACTAGATAGCAGTTTTATCGTACTTGCAGCTGCTTTACTTACCGCTGCTGTCGTTTTTTTCTTAGACGGCCTATCACACCCCACCTAAACGAAAATCCCACGCGCAGAGCCTCTCCTGCTCCCATGAGACTAGTAAAAAGCCTATGTCTGAAAGAAGGGTAAAGTATCTGGGATATCAGGAAGAGGCAAGAGACAACAACTGTCAATGAGGAAAACCACAATAAGCAATAAAAATCGGGTGTAAATAAAAGTTTTGAAGTTTCTCTGAAAAAGCTGAAAAAAAGCTCCTGCATGAGCTCAGAAATGGAGAATAACGCAAAGGCGCAGGGACGCAAAGATTTTATAAATTGTTAACAACCCTTTCTATACCTTCTGGAAGGAGTTTCTGCCCAAAATTGAGAAGTAATCCCAACTTTATCCCTGTCAAACGCAAATATGTCAAAACCTGCGCCTTGTGAACAGCCTGTTCCTGCTCTGTAGCTTTTACTTCAATAATCACTTTACCTTCAACGAGTAGATCAAGTCTCATAGGGCTTTTAAGAGTATACCCTTTGTAAATCACTGGAATTTGTACCTGCGCCTGTACCGAAATATCCCGTAACCTTAATTCCTGATGTAAAGCCTCTTCATACAGACTCTCTAATAATCCAGGACCACCCAATGTTCGATGTACTTCGATCGCAGCATCTATTACTTGCAGGGCCAATATATTTTCAATTTTCCCCGCGTCCTTGCGTCTTTGCGTTGATCTCATCCATTTTGTTCACTGTATCCAATCTCGCATTTACCGAGGGATAATACAGCCTCAACACTTTTATTTACACTCGTCTTCCTGACTCAGCTTGCAGCAAATGCCTTTTCCCTGTTATCTTATACGTGACGCGGAAAAAATTTTGGAGAACTATGGCAATTTCAGGTCGAGAAATGGGTGGAGTCGTTGGTCTGAACGATTGGAATGGTCTTGGCAGCATCAATGACTCCAACAAGCAAAGAACTTTCGGCGATTTACAACATCTCGTCGATACTCTAGATCTGAGTAACCCGGTCGATCTGCAGCATCTGGAAGACCTAAAGCGAAGGCTTGAGAGCAATCACTTTAGTCAGCAGCAGCTAGATCCGATGGATCGGCAACACGTAGAAGATCTCAATCGACAGCTGCGGAACAATACGACAGGGTATAACCTAGGACAGATTTTTGTGAATGCGTGCGTCCAGGCTCAGGATTTGGCTCATGTGAGGTTGTCTTCCTATTTAGAAGAACTCGAAAAGCACGAAGAGATCAGTAAACAGCTGCAGGTACTGCTGAATCTTTTTGGAAAAGCAAAAGGAAATGATTCTGCCGATTTTTCGACGAACGCAGAATTTTTAGCTGCGGTTAGCAGAATCAAAGAGCTGGACAGCTCGGTTGTCGAGGGTCTTTTAGGTCATGCAGCCGATACAGATTATCACTGGAAGACGAAAGAAGACCTGGAAGCTTTGTGGCAGGGATGTAATTCGGCGATGCGCCTTCAAACATCGCATGTTGAAAAAGTGATGATGCGCATTAGTCAACTGTATCAGGATCGAACCGATCTTTTTGACACAGGTTCTAAGGCTATAAAAGATGATAACGACCTCAAGCAAAGAATTCTAAGTCAACGAGGGTAATGTGGGAGCTCGGGAAGACCTCTACAACTTGGCGTTTTCCGCCTACCAAGCAAAGCGCTATGACGAAGCGGTGCGATCCTTCACACGCCTTGTTTTGCAAAGTCCTTTTGAAGAAAAATATTGGAAAGGACTTGCAGCGTCGAGTCAAATGGCACAAAAATATGAAGAAGCTCTTTCTGCGTGGGCTTTAGCGGCTTTGTTTGCACCTCAAGATCCAACTCCACATGTTCATGCCGCTGAGTGTTACTTCTTGTTAGACAATAAAGAGGAAGGACGCAAAGCTCTCAAAGCGGCCACACACTCTCTACCCGGATGGCCCAATAGCGATCCGTTAAAAGCAAAAATTTCTCAGCTGGAGGGTCTCTATGCGCAATGATCCCTCTACAATGAGACCTCAGAATGCGTCAGAGTTTTCTATAAAGAGTGTGGACGATCCATTCCCTAGAGGGCTCTTTATTGAGAGCGACAAAGATTTAAGGGACCTGCGAGGATCTGATATCCTCTTGGATGCGCCAGCTCCCCTACCACAGCTCACTCCAATCGAGAATTTAGGCACCGCCTCTTCTCAAGAGGTTCTAAAGATTGACGCTGCAAAAGCGTTAATGTCTCCTCCTGAGATCTCCCCGCATCCTCCCCTCCTTCCCGAATTTCATTTTCTTGACTTTCTCAACCGATTTAATGATTCGATGCGTAATTATACGGGCATTTTATTAGATGAACTTGGAAGCAAAGAAACAGAACTAAAATCGTGCCTTGCTGAACTTTCAGAAAGGCTCAAAGAAAGCGCTCAGAAGATGAACGAGTCGACTTTTTGGACTGTCTTGTGGAAGATTGCCTCATTTCTCGGGTCTTTTCTCACGCTCATTACAGGCGGCGTGCTTTTAGCTGGAAGTCATGGCTTTGTCGGCGGCGCGCTCTTAGCTTCAGGAATTCTTGCCATTGGGAATACGATCCTCACCCAAGCTGATGGCTGGAAACAGGTGGCTGAAATCATTGCAGGAGATGACGAAAAACGCAAAAAAGAGCTCGCCATTTATCTGCCTGGCGTCGTCGGAGCGGCCAGTGCCATTTTGGGACTCTCCGGAGGGATCGGCGCAGCAATGGTGCAAGCCCCCATTCCAAATCCTATCCTATTTGTGACCTCTGCCATCGAAGCTTTTACCGGAGTGACAGGAGTTGCTAAGGGTGTCATGGATTATCGGGTCAATCGAGCAGAGGTCGCCGTTCAAGAAGCTCACGTCTTAAGAGAATGGCTCGAGTCGTTACAAGATGTGACCTCTCACACTCTAAAAACCCAAGAGGACGGAAAACACCAGATCTTTTCCTTAAGCACAGATATTTTAAGAACGATCACAGAAGCAAACCAGGCGGCTATATACGTATGACACCACGCATTGGGAATTTTGCAAAGAGGAACTCTGTATTTGGACCAGGCTTAGCCGATGCCGAAGCAGCTCAACTTGAATCAGTTAAGCGATGCAGGCAGGCCCACATTCAGCAGCAGCCCGATGCCGCAAAAAACCAATGCGTGATGTCATACGTATATCACGCTTAAATTTTTTGGAGAATTTATGTCACGTGCCCCTATAGAAGTAGAAGCAATGCAACCCGTGGTCGAGGGAATACAGCCACATCACTCCCTCCATAAGTGTCGCACTGATGCAGAGCTTAAAGAAGCTCTGATCGAGCTTTTTGGTAACAGAACGCTCCGAGGTGTTGAACTCGATGATACCATCCGCGCCGTGGCGCGCATGATTTGTGATTTAGGCACCTCAGAAGTGAACGTCCTCAGGTGGCAGGGAGGTGTCGCTATGGTTTTTGCCGTAGTCGGTGGCCTTTCAGGAATTATAGGGGCTGTTGCCCATGAAGGGGCTACAGCAGATTTTCTAGTCAATCCTCCCCCTGTTTTGGAAGACGCTGTAAACTGGTTGCGCGCAAATAATGCCTTCGTGCGCCCAGCAAGCCAGGGAGCCAAAATCTTCAGCGAAATCGGCAACCAAGGCTTTGGGGCCTTAATGAAAGCCCAGCAAGATGGGTATGCTACTGCTAAATCCCTTCAAGAACGCGTGGAGCTAGTTCAAGCAAGAGCAGATCAGGAACACTACAACAGGATTGCTGAGCGCATTGCAGGTGCCGTTCGTGATCTTCTCCGCACCAATAGCGTCCGCGGCTAACCACATCTTCTTGATACTCAATGAATTAATCCTAAATTCACACGTTTTTCGTTGGAAAAGCGTGTGAATCTCCCACGTTTTCCGAACGAATCATTGCTTTTTGTCTAAAAATTATTGATACCGACTACGACCATGAACTTAAAACATGATGGCGATATTTATAATTATCCTCTCTATCTTGTTTCCAAATTAGGCTAGGATCGGCTACAATCCGGATTATAAGCTTTTTTTTAAAAGAGGTCTCCCCCATCCCATGGAAAAAAACGAGTCTTTTTCCCGTTCTGCTTGGGCTTTATTGAAAGAAGTCTTTGCGCCACGGTTCGGGTTTGTAAGAGCAACGGGAGAATATGTCCTCCTCATCTTAGATGTGATCAAAGTCAGTATTCGGCGCCTTCCCGGTGTGAGTCTTGTGCTCGATCAGCTCTATGAAGTGGGTGTAGGATCGCTTCCGGTTGTGGCAATTACAGGACTATCGACAGGGCTTGTGCTGGCTGCGCAATCTTTTTACCAATTATCGGATAAGGGCTTGGCCTCTGTGACGGGTTTGATGGTCACAAAAGCGATGATGACTGAACTTGGTCCTATGATGACAGCCTTCATGGTGACAGGAAGGGTAGGGGCTGCGATGTGCGCAGAACTTGGGACCATGCAGGTCACCGAGCAAGTCGAAGCCCTACAGACCATGGCCGTCAATCCCAAACGCTATCTCATTGCTCCCCGTTTGCTAGCTGGGATCTTCATGATGCCTCTTCTTACAATTTTCTGTATCGTGACGGGAATTTTTGGAGGCTACGTCATCTCTGTGTACTTCTTTGGGATGTCACCCAATACCTACTTTGATCCCATCCCAATTCATGTGACCTATTTTGACTTTTTTACGGGAATCGTCAAAGGGATTGTCTTTGGAATTCTCATCATGACCATTGCCTGCTTTAAAGGATTTAGGACCAAAGGGGGCGCTGCAGGGGTTGGCAGGTCGACAACGAGCGCGGTTGTGATCACCTACTGTCTCATCTTGTTTACAAATTTCTTTCTCACGATGGCGCTCAACATCCTCCACGACAAACTCATCGGGTTTCTATGATTAAAATCCGCAATCTGTCGAAGCGCTTTGGATCGTTACGCGTTCTACAAAGCATGGACCTGGATGTCGAAAATGGAGAAACTCTTGTCATTTTAGGACCTTCTGGTATCGGTAAGAGCGTGCTGCTCAAACACATCATTGGGATCTTAAAACCTGATGAAGGGACGATCGATGTCGACACGGTGAGGATCACCGATCTTTCCGAGGTAGCCCTTTACCATGCTGTACGCAACATGGGGATGCTTTTTCAGGGAGGCGCTCTTTTCGACTCGATGAATGTCGAGGAGAATATCGCCTTTTACCTCCACCAACATGGAGAGCCTGGAACCCGTAAACATTTAAGCAAAAAAGAAATTGAAGAAAGAGTTAGCCACGCCCTTGAACTTGTCGGTCTACAAGGCACCCAAAAAAAGCTACCCTCAGAGCTATCCGGGGGGATGCGCAAGCGGGCAGCGCTTGCAAGACTGATTGTGTATCGGCCTCAAATTGTCCTGTATGATGAACCGACAACAGGTCTTGATCCGATCATTGCTATGCAAATTAATGAGTTAATTGTTAAAACACAAAAAGAGCTCAAAGCCACTAGCATCGTCGTCACCCACGATATGTACTCAGCGCTTTATGTGGGAGACAGGCTTGCTTTGATCCGCGATGGAAAGATTGCCCATATTGGCAAACCCGATGACTTCTTAAAAATTGAGGATCCTTTGATTCAGTTCTTACACCGATCGATCTCGCAAGATCCTAGACAGCTAAAGGAGAAAAACCATGGGTGAACAGACCAAAAGCGTCCTGATTGGCATTTTTGTCATCGCGGCCTGTACCCTAGTTGTCTCGCTGATCCTTTTTCTTAAACCCAAAGTCGGCGACGGAAAGCAAGTTGTCTATGTTCGCTTTTCTGATATTAACCGGATCAATGTCGGTACGCGCGTTCTTTTTGCTGGAAAGCCTGTGGGAGAAGTCGTTGCCATCTATCCCATCACCGATGCCAGACAAAAACCATCAGTGGATTTACTTGGAAGAATCTACTACTACCAACTCGTTTTAAAGGTCGACTCCCACATTAAGATCTACGATACCGATAAAATCTCGATCCAAACATCTGGCCTCTTAGGGGAAAGATCAATCGCCATCATCCCTCAAAAACCCCCCAAAGGCGTCATTCCAAAGCTCATCTCTGATCAACCGATTTACGCAGAATCGACAGATCCAATTGAAAACGCATTTGTCGAACTTTCCGATCTAGCCAATGATATGCAAGTGACCGTCCGTGAAATCAACCAGTGGATCCAAAAAAATGGGGATGATCTTGGTAACGCTGTCCGATCTTTTGGCGGCGCGATGGATGAGGTCCAGACGATGGTTCACACCGTCAATGAGGAGTGTGTCATCGATGAGGTCAAAAAAGGTATCATTAACTTCTCAAATGCGATGGATGGGATTAATACCGCCGTCTGTACACTCAATAACAACCACACGTTTGATAATGCCGGCGATATTATGGTCAACATCAAGAGCGCCTCTGCTTCTGTTGATGAAATTACAAACACTATTGCCAGCGGGAAAGGAACGATCGGAAGACTTGTTAACTCCGATGATCTCTACCTCAGCATGAATGCCATCATGAGTAAAGCAAACACCCTCATGAACGACATTAACCACTACGGTATTCTCTTCCACCTCAATAAATCCTGGCAAAGACAACGCCTACAGAGGATCACAGCTCTCAATGCGCTCGATACTCCAGGCGGCTTTAAAAACTACTTTGAAAATGAAGTGGATGACATCAACACAGCCATGTCTCGCCTGTCGATGCTAATTAGTAAAGCAGAAACAGAACCAGAAAAGGATAAAATCTTAGGTGATCCTAAATTCCTCTCCGATTTTGCAGAACTTCTGCGTCAGTCAGAAGAACTCTCCAATAACTTAAGACTCTACAATGAACAGCTCAGCGAAGCTCGGATGGGGAAATAATCGATGATGGAACACCCCCCTCACGTAACCAAGGGCTCCTTTCTGATTGCAAGCCCGGATATCGATATGGGTTTTTATTTTCGCAGTGTTGTCATTATCTGTGAGCACAGCCCGTCAGGCTCCTTTGGCCTTGTGATCAATAAAGCATTAGATTTTGAGCTTCCTGAAGAAATTCTCAACACGAAAGAATTTCGCAATCCCAACGTCCAAATGCGCGCGGGAGGGCCGATCCAACCGAGCCAAATGATGCTTTTGCACTCTTTCCCTGGGATTCCCGAGCAAACCTTAGAACTCTGCCCGGGAGTCTACCTCGGAGGAGACCTTCAATTCCTCCAAGAAGCGGTCATGGAATCCGAAGGCCCTGCAATTCGTCTTTGCTTTGGGTATGCCGGCTGGGGCCCAGGCCACCTAGAACGGGAACTGTTAAGTGGCGGATGGTTCCTACACTCTGGCAGCGCAGGGCATATTTTCCAAACCCCTCCAGAAAAAGTCTGGCAGAACATTCTGCGCGAAATGGGTGGCAAATACGCCACCCTCTCCATGATCCCCGAAGACCTTCGCTTAAATTAATCACTCTTGAGCGTGGCACAGAACAGTCGCAGCTAGCGTAATAACTCAACTTGAGACCGTTACAAAACTTACGGATATTTGGAAAAATAGGTCATTTTGATGAGATTTTGGGTTTGAGCTAAGCCCTCATATGCGGGACGCCCCATAGGGGGCGAGCGAAAAACAAAAGATCACACAATGGCCATTTTTACAGGTATCCCGAGTTTCGCAATGGTCTCAACTTGTCCCCTAGGCTTTAACGCGCGGGCAAAAGCTGAATTGTCAAGCTGCAAGCTAAGGAGCGACTACATCTTGTCTTCGTCGCAAACCTTGTATCTCGTATATCTCACCGAGCGTCTCGGGCAAGATAGGAGGTAAAGTTGAGACCACTTAACCAGAGAAGGAAATCTCACCCTTAAGGAAAGTTGCGGGCAAAAAACGGGATAAGTCGTTCTTAGCCCCTTCGAGTCTTGCTAGGGCTCCCTGCACGCGCTGGAGGACTGGCTTTAAGATCGAACGCCCTCTAAGCTCCATGCTGTAGGTGTAGAGCAGACCTAAGAGGAAAGTGTGGTCTTCCTCTTTTAACTTTCCATTCTGGGTCAATTTTAAAAGAACAAAAAGCTCAGCTGCCATTCCCATCCCTTGATCGATCCCATCTTTACAGGTGAAACTACACGAGTCAGGACGGTAAAATCCGATGAGTTTTAAAGAGAAGAAAAGATAGAAAAGCTCGATAAAATCCACCCGTTCTTGATGAGAAAGCATGTCCTTTTTATCAAAAAAATGGGTATGGACTTCTCGCAATAAACCTTCGATCTGGTCTGTCCATTCTTTAGGGTTCGTTGATGAAAAAAAATATCCCGAGGATTTTCCGCTGAGAAGCTGATTGTGAAATGTATTGAGGAAGTCGTGCGCCTGATGAAGGTTTTCATATTCCCCTCTCTGCGTATAAAAATCCCCCGATCGTGGCAAAGTCACGACAATAAGTGACTTATCAAAAGGAGCTTCTTTTGATAAATTTTCAATCGCCGCAGCACGTGCATGCTCCTTCCAGGATGTGGTGTCTTGCAAGTTAAAAAGAAGGTGGTGTCTTTCCACCTGTCCCTTTTGAAGTCCCTCAAGAAAAGCTTGAAATTCCACTGAGATGGTCGCTTGAGAGACATTTTCTTGCCTTGTCGGCGAGGGGATTCTCAGAACGCTTAAATGCAGATCCTCTCCGGCAAGCGTATAGAGTTGTGAAGGGAAATTTCCCATTTCAAGAGAATCAAAGCCCGAAAGAGCCAATTTTCTTCTAAAAACAGAGACACCGTGCAGCAGTGGTTGATTAGGATGCAGCAACAAAGCGCGTCTGATCTCTTCATCTTCTAAGAAGAGTCTTTCTGAAATCCCTTTGTTTTCTAATTCCTTTTTTAACGCAAAATTCTTCAGCCACATCGCAAATTCTTTGGCGTGAAAATGCCCCATCCACAGTCCCTGACAACACACATCACAAATACTTAAAAATGCATGCAGAAATGGGGTGATCTTGTTGGTAGGGAGTTTAAGAGCCTGACGATATTCAGGGGAAATGAGGACTCTTCTTAAATAAAAATCAAAGTCCTTATAGTACGAAAAACAGCTTTTTCCCAGCGCACTTCCCATGAGATTGCGCGGATTATTCGCCATCATGAGCGCCATAATCGTTTTATTTAAAAGAGATAAACCATCTGTTGCTTTCGATTTCAGAGTAGCCTGATAATAGATGTCTAAATAAGGGGTAATTTCCTGGAGGATCGCTTTTGCGTTTAGATGACAATCCTTGTCCTGCAAAACGAGTACTTTTCGAAAAACAGTCCCCTCTTCTTCTTTAGTTTCAAAGACCTCTTCAATGGCCCCAATGAGTTTTAACGAGTGCAGCAGCGCCTTGGTAAAAAGAGGTCTGCCCTCAGGACTGCGAATCAAAAATAACTCATAATCAGTATCCGCTCTGACGGTGGCTAAATTCTCTAAACCTTTTGTATTGAGTGTCGAAAAATCTTCTTCGGCAGAAACCTCCCACTCCTCACCTGCAAGATCCGTTGCAAGGTGGGGCGCTACTTTTGCCTTATAAAATTCATTTAAATCCTTGTACTCTTTGACATCGAGCATCTTATCAGCCAGTTTTTCTCCAGGTGCTGCGCCTGCCCCTTCCTTCTGGACAATCTCTCCCACAAGATACATGAGCGCTTGCAGCCCCTGCTGGACATCGCGACGATGCAGTAAGGACTTTTCCTTGGTGACGATGTGTGTGAAATACTCTAAGAGTAAAGAGAAAATTGTTTTAAGCCGCTCTCTTTCTTCTAGGGTGGTGCGCCAGGCCTTAAAAGATCCCTTCTCCGAAAGATCCGCTAAATAGGCTACTGCCTCGAGAAGATGACTCGTTTCTTTCTCTTTTAAGTAGGTCATAATAAGTTTTTAATAAAATTAAAAGCAAAAGCTTATAACCTTATTATTTTACTTATTTAATTATTAATCAATTTTTAAATCAATTAATTAAAAAAATTTATTGTGTAATAAAAAAGAATAGCAAGAACTGCTGATCCAGGAATGGTTAAACACCAGGTCATGAGCAGTTTATGAGTAATCTCCCAACGCACCTTCTTATTGGACTTAGCCGCCCCCACCCCGGCAACACTACCCACAATCATGTGCGTCGAACTAATTGGCATTCCAAACGCGCTTGCTAGCAAGATCACAATTGAGGCCCCTGTTTCTGCAGCAAATCCCTGAACAGGCTCCAGTTTTGTGATCTGATAACCCACCGTCTGAATGATGCGAAACCCTCCTGATGCGGTTCCAAGACCAATGGTAATTGCACACGCCCCAATTACCCAAATAGGAATGTCAGGGGTTACCAAATACCCTGCAGAAAAAAGACCAAGAGCAATGATCCCCATGCTTTTTTGGGCATCATTCAAACCATGGGCAAGGGCCACCAAGCTAGCTGATACCACTTGGAGATGGTTAAAGAGTTTGGGATGTCTGTGCATCCACTTTCTCTGCAAAAGAATCCCGATGAGCTTCATGAGAAGCCATCCCAGAAAAAAGCCCGCCAGTGGAGAAAGGAACATCGGAATGATCACCTTGTAAAAAAGTCCATTCCAGAGCACAACGTTCCCTCCCCCCTCAAAAAGAGCAGGCCCCAGTAACCCCCCAATCAATGCATAGGAGGAACTACTCGGCATCCCAAAGTACCACGTGATGATATTCCAGCCGATGGCACCTATTAGCGCTGAAATGATCATGAATTCGGTTGTGAAAAGAGGCTTGACGATCCCTTCTGCAATGGTCTTTGCAACACCACTAATCTGGGTGGCCCCAATAGTATTAAGAACACCCGCTAGAATGATGGCTGTCAGCGGTTTAAGAACCTTCGTGGCAATAACGGTTGAAACGACGTTTGCCGCGTCATGAAAACCATTGGTATAATCAAAGACAAGTCCTAAAAAAACAACGAGCAGTGCGGCAGAGACAAGATCCATATCTTCCTCTTACTTGATAAACGCTTTATAGTCGATTAAACCCTATACCGAAAGTGATTCCTGTTTTTCTTCTTATTTTTTTCCTGTCTAGACTTTAACTCGCAAAATCGCTACATGGTAGGGCATGATACAGACATTTGCTTTGGCCGCGATTTTTCTTCTCGATGTTCCTGTGATCCCGACAGCTTCTTTGGATGACCCAACTCCGAATCCGGGCGTGATCCGCGTGATTCCTGTGGACAGAACGCCTGAGCCTGATGCGATTAAGGTCAAGATCCTTTTCCCTCAAGATGGAGAACTCAAAACATCCAATCCCGTGAAAGGACAAATTCGACTTGATAGCACTTACTTAGGTGTCGATAGTGAGTTTGACAGGGCTAAAGAGATCTACAATAGTAGATCAGGGCAAACCCTTCACATCTTCATCGATAATCAACCCTACTTTACCGTAAACGAAGCGCTGATCGACTCTTTGGATAACGACCAAGAATACTATGACCAGACAGCAGATTTTGAGATCCCTTTTAGGCTAGACCCTGGCATGCATGTCATTCGGACCTTTCCTGCCAGATCCTATAATGAAAGTTTTAAAGGAAGCGATGCCTTTGCTGCCAGCATCTTTTATTTTAAAGAAAAAAAAGATGACCCCAAAATCGACCTCAGTCAACCCTATCTTACCTACAATGAGCCTCAAGGGGAATACACCTATCGCAAGGGACAACCAATCCTTTTAGATTTTTATGTCACTCACTGCCAACTCTCTAGAGACGGTTATAAGGTCCGCCTCACCATCGATAAAGAAGATGACAGGATCCTTTCCTCCTGGCAACCCTATTACATTTATGGCCTCAGCAAAGGGGTCCACTCGATTAGACTCGAGCTGATGAATCCCGACAACAAGCCCGTCCCCGGGCCTTTCAACAACATCCAAAGGACTATTGTCCTGAAATAAAGCCCCCCCCTTTTTTATACTCTTTGAAACTATTCGAGTAAAATTTTTCGTTGCTTTTTTTGGATTATTTTGGCCGATTCTAGACTGGGCCTTGTGGGGTAATATCGTCCAAATGTATATTACCTCCAAGGCCCAGGCGAAAATCTGATTAAAAGAACCAAACAACCAACAGAAACTTTTTACTGGAACAGGTTCCTGCGTGAACGAGTATGTATTTTTTATTCATATCCTGATTGTGTTGAGCTTTTCCTACATCGCCTACCGGTGTGGGAAGGGGTGTCTCATGACGTGGGTTGCCCTTCAGGCAATCCTTGCCAACCTCTTTGTTCTGAAGCAAATCACCCTGTTTTCCTTCCATGTTCCCTGTAGTGATGTCTTTGCGATTGGTAGTATTTTAGGGCTTAACCTCCTCCAAGAATTTTACGGCAAAGAAACCCGTAAAGAAGTCATGCTCATTTGCTTTTTTGCGCTAGCCTTTTTTAGTGTCATGAGTGAAATCCACCTCCTCTATGTGCCAAGTCCTCTCGACACGATGAGTGCTGCCTACCACAGCATCCTCTCTCACAGTCCTAGAATCCTCTTTGCCTCGATGGGAACCTTCCTCGTCACCCAAGCTTTCGATGGCAAATTCTTTACGCTCCTGCAGAAGACCACCCTCCCCTTAAGCGTCCGCAACGGGTGCGCCCTTGTCCTCTCCCAATTCCTCGACACAGTCTTATTTACATTCCTAGGACTCTACGGCTTGATCGCGCACCTAGGAGAGACTATCCTCTTAAGCTACACTGTGAAGCTCACGATCATCTGTATTTTAAGTGTCATCTTCTTCCTCTCTAAAAACGTGTGGAAGAACCTATCCGAAAAAAAATTTTAGTAAGATAGGTTCAAGCGTGAAATTTGAGATTCTCCATACGTCTAAAAAATCTAAAGCCAGAGTCGGCAGGATTCACACACCTCACGGCATCATCGACACCCCGAACTTTGTGGGGGTGGGGACCAATGGAACCTTAAAGGCGCTGGATAACCACGCCGTCAATAAAATCGGCCTCCAGCTCATGTTCTGTAATACGTACCACCTTCTCTTGCAACCAGGGCCCGATGTCGTAGAAAATGCAGGAGGCCTCCATGCTTTCATCGGAAGAGATCTTCCCATCATCACCGATTCAGGAGGCTTTCAAGTCTTTAGTCTTGCCTATGGATCGGTCGCCAGTGAACTCAAAAGCCAAGGCACCAAAAAACAAGATGGACAGGTGTTAAAAATCTCCGAAGAAGGTGTTCTTTTCCGTTCCTATCGGGATGGGAACCCTGTTTTTTTAACCCCGGAAAGTTCCATCATCACCCAAAAAAAACTAGGTGCTGACATCATCATCCCCTTTGATGAGCTTCCCCCCTACCACATCGACAAAGAGACCTTACAAACCTCTCTTGATCGTACGCATCGCTGGGAAAAACGCTCACTCGATGAACATCTTAAAAATCCCAAAAATCAAGCAATCTATGCCGTGATCCATGGGGGCGTTGATTACGACTTAAGAAAATCAAGTTGCGAGTATCTCACCGCTTTACCCTTTGATGGGTTTGCAATTGGTGGTAGTGTCGGCAAGACTAAAGAAGAGATGTTTGCTCTTTTAGAAAACACCATGCCCCATCTTCCTCTAGATAAACCCAACCACCTTCTGGGCATTGGAGATCTTCCCTCAATCCACCGGATCGTTCCTCTAGGAATTGATACCTTTGATTCTTCTTACCCGACAAGAGCTGCGCGCCATGGAATCCTCCTCACAGAAAATGGCCCCCTCAACATCACCAAAGCCCTCTATGCACGCGATCTGTCTCCCATTGAAGAGCACTGCACCTGCCCTACCTGCACCACATTTTCCAAAAGCTACCTGCACCATCTTTTTAAAGCCAAAGAGATGACAGCCCTCACCTTAGCCACCATCCACAACCTCCACTTTATCGTAAAGCTCATGGAGCGCTACCGTGAGCAAATCCTTGCAGACCTGATCTAAAAAAAAGGGCCTCTGGAAAATCCAAAGACCCTTATCAAAAACAAGACGAATCTTAAAAACTACGCCTTTGTAATCTTTTCTGTGTTGCCTGCAAAACATGTGAACCAGGAGAAGATCCAGTCTTTAATGCCTATGAAAAACCCACAAACTGTGGATCCTACCCAAGCACACAAACCTTGAGCCTCTTCAGCAGGAGCCTCAGAAGTTGCTTCTTTCTCAGCAGGAGCCTGAGAAGCTGCTTCTTTCTCTGCAGCATGAAATTCTTTAAGCTTCTCATGAGCATACACAAAAGCTTTCGCGCCAACAAGATAATGGTGCTTAAAGGCAAAACCAAGCGGCTTGCCATTTTCATCTACCTGACCTGCTGGGAAGGCTTTTCTGACCTCAGCTTCTGCATGTTCCAATGTATCAGACGCAGCAACGATATCGGTAATATCGATGAGCTCTTTGCTCAACGCATCGCTTCCAGCTCTTAAGCAGCGATTAATGTCCTCTCCTCTAATGCCTTCGCAGTTTGAAAAGATCCCAAATACAGTTGTCTTCTGAACCCTCGTATCATCTGCACCGACAATACCCTCTCCACCTTGTGGCATTGGGGCAGGGTCTGTTTCTACAATACCCACCCTGTCAAATTCTGCAAGGAAACGGTACTTTTCTACACGATGACCGGGATCTCCCTCTTTTAACATGAGGTCTGCCTTTGCATGTTTACAATCTAAATTATCAAAATCTGCTTGATTGTGTGGGATGATATGGACACCAGATTCTTGTCTGAGCTCTGCTGTTGCCGTGTTCGCTTCACTTGTGATCCCAACACCTGGTTTGTTCGCTACAAAACCTCCATTAAAGGCTCGCAAGCCAATATTAGGCTCTTTTCCACGAATACCAAGTGAAGTGTAGATTCTTTCTTTACCGTCTTCTACAGTACGATAGATAGTGACGGCATCACACGCTTGACCAATCTCATAAAAAGCTTGTCGTGCAACCCTGTGTGTTGCCCAAAGTTTTCCATCACCCGCTTTGACAATCTCTCCACTAATCACATCTCCAAAAGGACCTAACCCTAGCTTTTCTTTCTGCAAAACGTCCACGTAGGCTTCTAGCACTGCAAGTTTAAAGTTTACCAAATAATCTCCTTCTGATGGAAACTCTAAATCTTTTCCCTGATATTGCTTTGACTTCGTTAAGGGAGCAAGGCCAGCGGGTAGTTGATCTTTTTGTTTTGAATTATATGCCTCCTGATATTCCTTAAGTGTCTTGATTCCCAGAGGGTGAACATGCCGTACTTGTCCCATGATTCGATACTCTTCTCCCTGATCAATCCCTTTCTTTTTCAAAGTGGCGTCGGGAGGGTTGATTAAAAGTAAATAGTGTACAAACACGGATTTTGATGCTGCTGCCATAAGATCCTCCTTATTTTTAGCAATGGCCTATCTGTGAGGAAAAAAGGATAACAATCCATTGATTAATATTCCAGTCATTCTCATCGACTGAAAATACCCAAAGAGTAAAATCTCTTTTATTTTTTTCGGATTTGGAGCATAAGGGGACAAAAGACCTCTTGCTGGCTTAATGGTTCGTCGCTTTTTTGGATTATTTTGGCCGATTTTGAAGTCCCAGAGCTAGAGCAATATACGTGATGTTGATATTGCTCCACAGCTCTGGGACTTCAAAATCGGCTCAAAAGAACCGAAAAATCGACAGAACCTTAAGCTAGCAAGAGGTCTAAAGTAGTGGCATGAGGCCTTGAGAGCGAACGATGTTGCTAACTGATATCCATATCCGAGCCTTTATAGGCTCAGGACTTAAACGTTATCTTCATAGTATCGCTAAGCTACGCCTGGATGTATTCCGGGAGTATCCCTACCTCCAAGAGCCTAATCTTCCTAAAGAGACGGAGTATCTAAAACGTTTTGCCGCGAGCAAAGAAGCTATTGGCGTTTTGGTCTTTGATAATACAACACTTGTAGGCGCTTCGTTAGGAATTCCCCTAAGCTTAGAGGCTCCGGAATACCGCAAGCCCTTTGTCGAAAAGCAAATCGATGTCTCCTCCTATTTTTGTTTTAGCGAATCCGCCCTCCTTAAAACTTACAGAGGACGAGGAATCGGGCATCACTTTTTTGATGTGAGAGAAGCGCACGTCGTCCACTGCAAAAAATATGCCCATATCTGTTTTTGCGCTCCGAAACAAATTGAGAATGATCCGTTAAGGCCAGCTGATTACATGCCGCTCAATGATTTCTGGAGAAAAAGGGGCTACATCCACCACCCTTACCTCGCAACGACACTCTCATGGAAAAACTTAAGCGAAAGCGCTCCCAAAGACCATCTCATGACCTTCTGGATCAAAGAAGTCCCTCCCGGCAGATACTAAGTAGGATCTACCCACCGACCGTGCTCTTGAATGAGAGCTACAAGCCTATCGTCAGCATTAGCAAAGCCGATGTCTTTTTCAACGCAGGTTTTTCCGACATAAAGATCGATCATTCCCGGCTTTGAGCCGACATACCCAAAATCGGCATCAGCCATTTCTCCAGGTCCATTAACAATACATCCCATGATGGCAATCTTAACACCTGGAAGATGGGAGGTTCTCTCTCGAATTCTCTTAGAGACATCTTGAAGATCAAAAAGAGTTCTCCCACAACTAGGGCATGAGATAAACTCCGTTTTGCTACTGCGCATTCTAGCTGCTTGTAAAATGCTAAACGAAAGCTCCCTTAAAAAATGGATAGGATGTGGCGCCTCAATCCATACCCCATCCCCTAATCCATCACAAAAAAGAGCCCCGATCTCACAAGCTGCATGGATGATGAGGTCTTCCCGTGAGCAATCATACTGAAAATGGAGGATGACAGGCGCTGTGATCTTTTCTCTTTTCAGAAAATCAAAGAAAGCCCTTGCGCTATGAAAATGGTTGCTGCGAGGAGAAAAAAAGAGAAGCTTTGGATTTTGCTCTCGTAGGTTTTTCCAGGCTGTTACCTCTTCATTGACCTGAACGATCTGAGAATCTTGAAAGGTCTCTTTTGAAAACACCTGGATTCCCAAAGCATCCAGCTCTTTTGCTCCGTGAGGGTTCAGAACAAAGACACCATCCGCGCTCATCTTCGTAAGTTTGGCCCCCCCCGGGTCCATTTTGCACCCAAGCTCCTCATAATTGACGGGGGTCGTCGCAGAAACAATCACTGTTCCATCGCGATGCAATCCGATATTTTTAGGAAAAGTGCTACTCCTTTTTTCCCGTTCAATAGATCTATGTCTTTCTGTGAAAGAATAGAAGGGTTTTTGTTCTTCGTAATATTTGGCAAAAGCAATGAGTCTTTGACAAGGATCGATCTCATACCAGGGGTCTTCTGTGAGAGAGACTCGGATCGTATCGCCAATCCCATCGAGCAAAAGACTCCCGATCCCCATGGCGGATTTGACTCTACCATCCTCCCCCTCCCCAGCCTCTGTCACCCCTAAGTGCAGTGGGTAATCCCAGCCTAACGCATCCATCTCGGCTGCCAATAACCGATAGGCATGAATCATCACCTGGGGATTTGAGGACTTCATCGAAAAAAGAAAATCATGGTAGTTGTTTTTGCGACAGATCCTTGCAAATTCTAACGCCGATTCTAACATTCCTCGAGGAGTGTCTCCGTAGCGATTCATAATCCGATCCGAGAGCGATCCGTGATTGACTCCAATGCGCAGTGCACACTTAAATTTCTGACATTTTTCAATGAGAGGAGTGAACTTCTCTTCGATTTTGTCCAGCTCACTTTGATAGGACGCATCATCGTAGGAAATGGTCTTAAAAGAAGCTCTTTTATCGACGTAGTTTCCGGGATTAATCCGCACCTTATCCACGCAGCCGACAACACGCAGAGCTGCTGGTGGAAAAAAATGAATGTCGGCAACGAGTGGGATTTCATAGCCTTTTTGGAGAAGGATCTCCTTGATTTTCTCACAACTTTCCGCCTCTTTCATCCCTTGAACCGTGACACGGGCAATGGCACATCCAGAGTCAGCAAGGCGCATGATCTGTAGAGCCGTAGCTTCTGCATCCCGGGTATTCGAGGTCGTCATGGACTGAATTTGGACGGGATGCAAGCTTCCGATCGGAACACGACCCACCCAGACGGTACGGGTGGGACGCCTTATAGTTTGGTAGGGATTCAGCATCCCGCTATCATAGCCGGAAGGCTATTTTTTGACGTCGAAAGAATCCATGAAGTGGTTATCCGAGAAGTCGATATTCGCATCGGCAGGGTAGGCAATGCTTAAAGCATAGAGCCTAGTTCCCACGAGAATCAACCTTCCGCGGACTTCTTCGTCCCCGTGTTTCAGGACGAAATCCAGAGCCTTATATCCTTGGTGGGTAGTAAAGCGTTTTCCTAGAATTTTGGCACCGGGAGCAACGCCCAGAGTGCTATCAAGAGCTGTTTTGAGCAAACGGCTAGGCCCTGCAAGCTTCCACTGCTTCGGCAGGTCAACGTGGCTGACCCCGTAGTGGACATGCTTGTTCTGGTAGCTTTTCAGGGCGTGGTAGTCGAGTGTCTTATTTGCAGCAGGAATCTCAATGATGCGGTGTTCCTTAGAAGGTTCTCCGGGGAGCTGAACAGTAAAACCTTTATCAGAAGCATAGAGAGTCCACCCCTCCGTCGACACCCCTTTTCCAAGACCTAACGTCCACTGAGAAAAGGTATTACCAAAAAAACTTAAAGCTACGCAGGCAGCTCCAAGGAATAACCCTGTCAGACGACGGGTCATGGATAAAGGCTTTTTGTCCTCTACATTTTCAGTCTTAGGGTTTAAGAAAAGAGCGCTCCTAAAAGCCTCTGTCCAAGACAACTTCTTAGAAGTCCTCGTTCCAAAGAGAGCCTTTCCAGGTGTCGTCCCGAAGGTTCGAAGGTTGAAAGCCTCAATCGGAATCATCATAAAAGGGGTCGCTAAAGCCAGCAGACAGTAGGTCTGAAAATCAATAAAGTAAGGAAGAAAGGAAGTAACCACCCCCATCCCACTCAAGAGAAGGGCATAGTCAACGACCTTAGCTGCCAAAAAACGCCAGCTTGTTACTTTCACGTGCATCACCATAATTTTTCAAATATATTCTTTAATTATAGCACAAACATCACTAAAAATCAATAAATAGACAACGTGTTAATAAACAGAAACTTAAGCTTTTAAACAAAAAAAATATTAACTCGTTAAAAACAAGAGACTTGCACTTTTTTAAAAAAATTTCATATTAGAAATAAATGTTTTAAGATGATAGGGTTTTAAAAATTAAATAAAAAAAAGGATACCCTGTTATGACACACCCTTATTTTAATCAGCTATCCCGCTTAAGTTTCCTCCCCTTGAACATAGGACCCACTGGCCCGCATCAATTCACAATCTCACCTCAATACCTTCCAGAAGTTAGAAATGTAGGTCCTACATTCAAAGATTCCATAACTTTCGTTCAAGAAGCTCCAGACGTCTTTCCTTATGCCCATAACGCCCAAGCCATGGGCTTTAACCCTTTCGCTCAAAAAGCTGCATCCGGGTTTTATGCCCATGATGCCCAAGCCATGGGCTTTAACCCTTTCGCTCAAAAAGCTGCAGCACACGCTGAGTTAGTTTCTTCTCATTTTGAGACTGAAAAGGCTGAAATAGACGCTTTATTGGCATTGGTTAAACAATATTTAGATCAAGATTCTCTTGATAGTCAAGCCACTGTTTCTGATGTTGGTTCACCCTCCCCTCCTAAAGAGGTCGTAACCCATATTAATCAATCACCCTTGGAACCTGTGACCCCTCTCGAAAAAACTCCCAGCAAAAACAGGGCAGGTTATGAATTTACGCCGTTTTCAAAAAAGGGAGGCCTTGTCGATACTTTTATGAAGTCTCAAGATCCAGAAAAACCTGGAAACAAAAAACGTCAACTAGAAGATCTTGAGCTTCCTCACAGCAAGGCTCATTTACCCGACACAGCATCGTATGAAGATCAAACAGCATGTTTACCTCCACTCAACCTTACTTGCCCTCAACAACTTAAGGAATATACGCCCATTGACATCTCCCCAGTCAGTCAAAGAGAAGAGATTCCTCCGCTACTACAGAAATTAATCCAAGAAGCAACGGACAATCTTGTTCAGGCTATTACTGCCAAAAAAAATCAGAGGTTTCTTTTTTTTGATAATTTTATTACAAACAGAACTAATTCGATTGATTCTTTTCGCGTCATAC
>JACCDG010487833.1_pt1 | contig 25554 bp, 18 predicted proteins | sample 7442471 | NCBI WGS metagenome assembly JACCDG01 (sample SAMN15323444, study PRJNA562643) | freshwater metagenome | isolation source: river surface water | place: USA:Blue River Watershed | collected 2017-08-17 | reverse complement strand
GGTTCTGCTAGTTTCTGATCAAGTGAAGAGAACACAGAGTTCATTTCATTCCGCAACTGTGATACATGCTGTTCCATTCTATCTGGTGCTGGTGGAACATTTGCACTCTTAGGAATGACATCAACCCTGCCACTAGAAGGATTGAACATCGCCGTCTCTTTACTGTTCATTGTAAAGAGTGGTTGCTGTTGTTTGTTAACGACAACAGTATTGTCATTCTTGATACCAGAGATTGGATAAGCTTCGATACCTTGATCACCAACATTGAACGAACCGCCACTTGCTGCCGTCTTTACCTTGGGGGCTTCGACTTCTGACGTTTTCTTTGGTTCCACCTTGGGTTGTTCTTTTGGTGGTTCCGCTGGTTTTGTCTCTGGCTTTGCTTCTGGTTTAGGTTCTGACTTTGGTGGTTCTGGTGCCTTGGCCACTTCCATCTTTGGCGGTTCTTTTGGTTTTGCTTCTGCCTTCTTCTCTGGTGGTGGCGTAACAGGCTTTGGTGGTTCTACCTTCTTCTCTTCAATAGGAGTGGCGAACTTCTTAATATCCATCGTTTCCTGAATCTTTTTGATTTCAGGATGGTTCATATCTTTGACTGTAACAACACCTTTGTCATCAACTGTCATGCCATACTTTGACACTTCTTCCTTGAAACCATTCATGATCATATCGTCACTCACAAATGGCAAGGATGCTCTGGAGTCAACTCTCTTAATCTCTGCAATCAATGCCTGTTGATTAAGTTTGAACCTTTGTGATGTTGGCTTTGGTGGTTCTGGTTTATTGACAGTTGCAGTTTGCGGTTCCACCTTTGGCTTTGGTGCCTCTTTTGGTGGTTCCTGTTGTTTCTTGGCTTCTGCATCTGGTTTGTCTTCGCCTTCCGGCGCATTGTTAACCGCAACCTCTTTCTTGATATCTTCCATAGTTGGCTGTGGAGGTGGTGGTGTTGGCGCAGTTTCTACCGATGCAACTTTGGCTTTGTCTTTCTCTGATAGATTAAGATAACCAGAATCAGCAAGTGCCTTTTCACCTTGTGGTGTCAGACGCATGATCGTAAAGTCAGTGTAGTTTCTACCAGACACATTGTCCTTATAGAAACCTTTGTTCTGTGTATGGTCAGACATCCACTTGTTGCCAACCTTCATCTGAATATGACCAAAGCGAGAAGCATAGTCTGCACCACCCTGTGCAACAATTGTGCCGGGAGGTAGTGAAGCTAGAAACTCTGGTGTTAGCATATCTTTAGAGATACGTTCACCTCTCTGATACATGCCAGAGTTGGTAAAGAAGTTAGAGCCTTTGGTGTAGTCGGCGGCATTACCATGACCTTCAACAGATGCACCATCAAAGTATGGATTACCCTTGAAGATTTGTTTTGATAGATGCACAACACCTCTGGCGCACCAGTGTGTAGAACCTTTTGGTGAAACTGAATCCCATTTGTCTGTGCCAGCCGTATTGACACTTGCGGTTGGTTGATCGCCACCTTGTGCATCTTGTAATAGATTGGCCAGTTGCTGGCGTCTTGTTGCATTCTTCTCTGTCTTCAACTGCTCTTGCATCTGTGTGATTTGTTGCTCGGAATACTGGCCGTTTGGTCCTTCCGGTTTGATTGGTTCACCAGATGATGCAATGTTTTCTGGTGGTCTAGTATTAAAGATAGACCCGCCTACCTTGACGAAACCTCTGTCATATCTTTCCTTAATCTTATCTTCGCCTCTACCACCTTCACCATCATATGCGCGTGGGTTTGCAGAAGCAAAGTCTGTCTGGCTTTTTGAAACAGAACCAAGACCACCCGCCGCATTGAAGATACCCTTTGATTGATTAGAATTAGGGCCAGCTTCAAAGTTTGCTCTGCCGATACCAGTAACAGAAGAGAACTGTTTTGGTTCACGAAGAACAGAAGAGATTGTTGTATTCTTGTTGCGGGCGCGATTGATGATCGACGCCATAATCATTGTGGTTTCAGTCTGATCTTTGTGAGACGTTTCGGCACTCGTTGCTCTAACCAACTCACTCCACTCTGTATCTGACATACTGCGACCAAGATACTTTTCAGCATTTGATCTAGCAGATGATTCAGAACCACCGCCACCAGTTTTGAGTCTGGAAATAGCTTCTTCCTGTGACACTCCCGGTTCTGAATACTTATAGACCTTGTTGCCTTTTTCATCTTCGGTGAGTTGAACGCCGATAGATTCTAGCTGTGTCTTGGATAGGCGTGAGAAGATAGCACCTTGTATGCCAGATGCAGGAATAGCACCTTTCTGGACAGCCTTGAAAGCTTCATCTTGTTCTGGTGTCAGAGATGCAATTGGCTTACCGCCACCTGTCAGTTTATTCTTGACATACTCATAGGCACCTTCGGCTTTCTTTCTAGCTGCCGCGATACCTTGCTGTATCTCTTCGGTGAGTGAAGCCTGTTGCTGTTGTGACTTACGTGAGATGGCCAATCTAAAACCGCTGACATCTGGTGTGCCACGTTTCCAGTAATCAGGAAAGAGTTGTGCAAACTCTGTTGGCGTCAGACGATCAAGCAAAGATGCAGCGCCTTCTTGTCTCGCTGCTTCCATGCGCTTTGATGCTGATAGGTCTTTTAGTCCTTTGAACGTGATTTTGGGTTTTGCCATTTACATTCTTCTTCGGTTTATTTGATTGAGATAAGCCTTTTGCTGGTTCTCTCTATCCTTGGCCTTTTCATCCTCTTCACGTATATGAGCATTCAACAAGTCAACATAAACATATCGTTCCCATGGCATCATTGCTTCTAAATCAGACAGTGACCACTTATGATGTTGCACCAAACCAAAGTTGGTTTGAAAGTGATTGCCTAGATTATCATGACCCATCATTAGGTAAAAAAATCATAGAAGTCTGAATACCTCACAGAATGATGGAAACCACACTTAGGGCAATCGGCTTCTAGCTTGACGGCAAAGGTCGGAAAGTTATCAACGAAGTCTTCTAGCTTCTTATAGTTGGCTTCCGACAGTCCTTCGACAAACTCTTTTAGTTCTTCGGTCGAATGATCTCTAGCAGGGTAGATACCATTCTTATCGTAAATGTGTTCGATGGCAGAGATGATCACGTTCGTCTTGTAATCAACAGGGTTGCCTTGATCGATATGTTGCATCTTGGCGTATGATGGGTATTTCATCTTCACGCCTTTGTCCTTGTCGAGTGGTATCTTATCGACAATGGTTTCATCACGTATCATCTGCACATTGGCGATATTGAGTGATGTTGGAAACACCTTACCACAAGGCTCGTTCTCAACCATGTTGTTACAGGTTAGTGAAACCTCTACTGTGTCACCGATAGACTTTGCTCTTAGAAAGACAAAGAGAAAGTCAATATCAAAGAATGGTAGTTTATCCATATCAAGAACATCTATTGCACAATTGTTCACGACTTGTTTCACTGTGTTGACAATCTCATCTGGATTCTTTGATTCCAGTGCAATCAACAGTAGCTTTTCCTCTTTCACAGAGAATGGTCTTACTTTTATCGTCTTGCCATTCGAAGGAATAGTGAAATCATATGTCGGCATATCAATCTTGGGTAAAGCCATAAATCACTCCATTAAGCCATATCGGGTCGATCCCAATATTTATAGTTGAATACCACTTGCAATCTTAGAACATCTTGGTCGGCCCATGTCACCTGTTGTGGTGAAACAAGAATTGGCCATGCGTTATTGAGACGCCATGAATACATTACCTGTGGCGCAGTTGAACCTTCTGTTCTACCGGCTTCGCCTAGCTGATAAACTCTAATGCTTCCCCAATAGTCTTTGGCATATGCAAATGACCAATTTGATGTTGGGTTGATGACTTCCATCCAATCGTCAAACAGTCGTCTCTCAATACCATTCACTCTACAAAGGAATGAGAAGTTAGCAGTCTGGTATTCAGTGTTGTTTGGTAGACCTAGTTGTGGTCCATAGTAACGAACGGTGTTGACGGCAAAACCTCTACCGGGAAGTTCCGCAGCATCACACATATAGTATAGATTGTTATTTGCCAGAAGAGGTTTAAGCGCATCACCGGCTGCATCGAACTTGACGACAAATCGACATGAACGCGCCCAACCACCGCCTTGACCAATATTGGCAATAGCATCTGATAGACCTAATCTCTGTGGGGCATTACCCTGACCAAAAGCCATTAATAGCCTCCGTTGATGTTAGCTTTATCAACAACTTTCATCTCTCTAAAGATGACAGTTAACATTGCAGAGACAGGCGCACCATTTGAGAATGTAGAAAACTCACCTAGTGGCGTATAGTTGACATCGATACGTTCAATGATGCAGCGACCAATCTTGGGTAGCCATGGGTTATCTCTACCATTGAACTTGAAATCGATTAGAAATTCTGATGGGGCAAGGAATAGACCACCAGTAGATAGATACTGTGCCTGACTTGTCGCTGTTCTATAACCGGCCCTTAGATCATTTGCTGCCGCAGCACCTGTTGTTAGTGTGCCACCTAAAAATGAATCAACCCAATTACCCAAATAACCGCCACCACCATTCACCAACTCTGGTGCAGAGTGGAAGCGTAGTGTTCTAATGATCTCTTCCATTCTTAGCGTCTCTGTCTGTGATGTAGGCGCAAAGAGGAAGTTGAACTGAAATCTTCTAAGGTCGGTATTGCGATAAAGAACTTCTACCTTGGGATTGATAGCTGTTCCAAGCATACCGGGAAGAACACCAGAACCAGATGGCGAAATACCTAGTGTGCCTAGTGCAACTCTAGCCATCTTGGCGTCGGTATAATCGTGTGAATGTTCCCATGCCAGTGAACCATTCTGACTGCCACCGGGAACGAATAGACTAATGGTGTGCCAAGTCGTGTCTTTATTGATGCAACGAATCATCATCACATGTGGATTCTGTTGATCAGTTAGGTTTTCTGGAAATGTTAAGGGAGTCATATAACTCTCCGGTTAAATACTACATACTATTTAGGTGTGAGGTATTGATGGCAACCAATTACAAGCAAGGTTTTTTTAAGCCAAGATTTCCAGAGAAGTATATGGGTGATCCCAAGAACATTGTTTATCGTTCTGGTTGGGAGAAACAGGTAATGGAATCTCTAGATGACAATATCAATGTCGTTAAGTGGTCATCGGAAGAGATTGTCATTCCTTATAAGTCACCTGTTGACGGTAGGTATCATAGATACTTTGTCGATTTCTATGTAGAAGCCATTGCGCCAGACGGCTCTAAGAAGGTGATGCTACTAGAGGTCAAACCAAGGGCGCAGACCATAGAGCCTAAACCACAGTCACGAAAGACCAAGAGATACATTACAGAGGTTGTGACATGGGGCGTTAATCAGGCCAAATGGGAAGCCGCCAAAGAGTATTGCGCAGATCGTGGTTGGGAGTTTAAGCTAATCACAGAAGCCGAACTGTTCAAAAAGAAAGCTAAATAGAGTGTAGGCCACGATGCTACCAACATCTGCCTACTCTATGTCTATTGGGAGACACAGCTATGTTTTATATATACGCATATTTAAGAGAAGATGGTACGCCATATTACATTGGTAAGGGAACAAAAGATAGAGCATGGTCTAAGAAAAAATTTGAAATTAGGCTTCCGAAAAACAAAGATCGCATTGTAATAATGGAAACTAATCTTACAGAACTTGGTGCCTTCGCCTTAGAGCGTTTCTATATCAGATGGTATGGCCGTAAAGATATTGGCACTGGTATCTTACGCAATAAAACTGATGGCGGCGATGGTATTTCTGGTTTGATATTTTCGAAAGAACATCGTGCCAAAATGAGTCTTGCCGCCAAAGGAAAGCCCAAGTCAGAAGCACACAAAAAGGCTGTTAGTGTCGCCGTCAAAGGAAAGCCAAAACATGGCTTAAGAGGCAAACCACAGTCAGAAGAACATAAACGAAAACTTGGCGAGATACGTAGTAAAAGAGTTTTGTCAGAGGAATGGAAAGAAAAATTGAGAATAGCTAGTAAAGAATCATGGGCCAGAAGGAAAGCAACACTTGTCGTATAAAACGAAATATACATCTGGCGAGATACAAGCTTGGTTCTTTGATAAGGCATTTGCCGCACCTACACAGACAGGGGCGCGTCGTATCATCATGCGCGATGACGCCAAGCGCGGTCGCACTAATACTGTTGTTGGTAAGATGTTCTTCTTTAGATATGATCCCAAGACCAAAGACAAGCTGCCAAAGTATGATAAGTTTCCACTGGTCTTTCCGATTGAGCCTTATGCCGATGGCTTTCTAGGTCTCAATTTGCACTATCTAAATCTGACAGAACGTGATGCACTTCTTTCGATGCTCATCAAAGAGGGTGGTAATCCCAAGTTGAATGAGTATGCCAAACTACAGATTTCATATTCCATTATCAAAAGAGCGGCTTCTGTTTATGGTCTCGCCAAGCCATGTGTAAAGCGTTATCTCTTTGGCCATGTTCGTTCCAAGTTTATTGAGGTCTATCCCGGCGAATGGGATAAGGCTATTGAATTGCCAGTTGCCGATTGGGTTTTCAACATCTAAGGAATTTATATGGTCTACTCACCATTCTTCGACGCCTTTCCCAAGATCGATTATGATATCAATCGTAATCAGTATCCCACTTATGAGAACGTCACCAATCTGTTCTTTAGACTTGGTATTGTGCGCGAGACGATCAATAACATTTCATCTTACTATGTGTATGAGATTCAGGACGGCGATACGCCAGAAGTTCTTGCCGAAAAGGTATATGGCGATGCTTCTGCCGCATGGATAATTCTACTCGCCAATAAGATCATTGACCCTCAATATGATTGGCCACTGGACGCCAGATCATTTGAGAAATACATCATCAAGAAATATGGTTCTTCCGAAAACGCCAAGACGCAAATTCATCATTATGAGAAGGTCATTCGTCGTTACAATGTTCTAACCGATGTAACCTCTGAAACTCGCTTTGTCATTGATGGGGCTTCGGCCACACTCGATACAGACTTTGATGTTCCTTATAACTGGTATCTGCCAGACCTATGGCATTCCGATGATCCAAGGGTCGGTTCACTTGCCACTCATGAGTATATCAATGAGTATTCAGTAAATGGCAAACCAGTGACAGAGAATATCACTGCCGAACCTGTTTCTGTCTATGATTGGGAAGATCAACGTAACGAAAAGCGCAGAGAGATTAAGATCATCAAGGCGCAGTATTACCCAACGATCATGCAAGAGTTCAAGAATATCACCGGCACCAATCCCGGCTATATTAGAAGGCTTACTTAATGGCTAATGAAAGTAATAATGCAAACGGCACAGTCGATGCTCTGATTTCTATTGGTGGCGTTCAATTTGATGACATTACCGCCAAGGAAGTTGTGCTAGGTGAATCACTCACCACTCCCGGTCTACAGACTGCCGTTACCATGCAATCGGCTATTTATGGCAAGACCAAGAACTTTGATGATTTCAAGAACAAGACTATCAATCTAACCATTCAACGCCGTTCGCAAGATGTTGGCATGGGTGGGTATTCTGATTATATGTCAGTATCACAGACAGTGTATCGTCTAGACAATCGTGAGTTCATGCCACTCAACATTGGTCAGACCGAAGAGTTCACTGTTCATGCCTGTGACCCTTCTCTACTGGAAGACGCCAAATCTCTGGTATCAAAATCATGGAAATGCACCACACCAGATCGCATCGTCAAATACGTTCTCAATAACTGTGTTGGCGCACAGAATCCAGATGTGGAATCATGTGACCCTGCCAGAGATTATATTGCCGAAAACATTCATCCCTTTCAGGTCATTTCACAACAGGCAAATGTCGCACTAGCAGATGGCGAAGACCCTTCCTTTGTGCATTATATGACTTTCGAACAGAACTTTGGTGGCAAGGGTAAGCATCATTTCAAGTCACTTAAGACACTCTGCAATGGTCGATCTAAGCGCACGTTCTATCATTCTGAAACTGCCGCACTCACCAATGAAGACTATAACGACAATCGCAAATCAGCCTTTGTGTTCTCTTTCCCCTGTGATTTTGATCTACTCTCTGATTTGCTAAATGGTGTTGATGAACAGGGCAACTCTATCAATTCACTTGCCGTCAATAACCTACTAGATGGCACGTTTAATCTCTTTGGTGATATGACAGGCGTTAATGGTGGTTGTGGTCTTGGTGGTGGTAATTTCAAGACATCTACCACAAATTCCAGTTCTGCATCACAGCAAAACCAATGTGAGACCAATGTTGAGAAATACCTTCTCAAAAGACAGGCTCGAATGTCTCTGCTAGAGAAGGACAAGGTTGCACTAAGAATTACTACGCCATGGTCGCCCGATCTTCATGTGGGTGATGTGATCACGCTCGAATGGCGTGACAAGCCGATTGGCGGTTCTTCTGGCCAGCTTAGATATGGTTCTGGCGATTATCTGATTTCATCACTCATGCACAAGATTCAATTAGGCGGTCATGCCGTCACCACACTTGATTGCGTGACAGTCACAGCGGGACAGGGGAAAACCTAATGGCTAATTTTAATAGTGGTACTGGACCCCAAACAGTATTGCAATGGGGTGTCGTTTCTTCCAGTGATAAAGACTCTGCACAAGATCATTCATCTAATCAAAAGGTCATGTCGCCTTTTGATCATGGCACGGGTGTAGATAATCAGCATATGGCTTTCTCGCCTATGATGATTCCACCATCTGCCGATTCACAATCAATCTTCAATGGCATTATGGCACCTGGTACGCCAGTGCTAATGATGAAAACTGCCGGTCAATCTGGTGGTATTATTCTAGGCCAGATCAACACAATTCTTAATGGTGGCATGGGTGAGGGGGCTGGCGGTGGTCGTGATTTGCTTAATGTGAATCCTGCCATTGCCAAACTTCGTTCCACAGAACTTGATATCAATACACCACCTCAAATCGAAGAGACCGAAGAGAAGGGTGTAAAGATTCGCAAGATCAAGGAAAGAGATCAACCATTCAAATTGGAGTTACTAGATGGCCTACCCTTACACGGCGCTCTATTCAATATGTCTGGCTTCCGTCTACCTGAAATCAAGAAAGTTCCCACGGCGAAGCAAAAAAACACGCAAATGATGACTAATCAGATGATGGAACAAATGGTAGGACAGGTAATGTCACTAGGCCAGATGTTCCAATCAATGATGAAGAAAGGTTCGCAAGGTCAGAAGTCACAGGGTGGTTCTGTCTCTGGTATTGGTAATGGTCAGTCCTATATGGACGATGTATTGGAAAAACTCTCGCCAGCCATGCAAAGGGCAGTCACTTCTCTTTCCAATCTTATTCAGGGTATGGAAACAACTGGTGGCGTTTCTTTCGTAACAGGTGGCGTTGTTCATGAGGGCATTTATCTAGAGAACGCCGTATCACTTCTAGGTCAGGCTTCTAATCTTGATGATGTGATGTATGTGTTGCAGAGACTGCAATGGGATACATCTCTCATGGGCCATGATGAATTATCAACGGTCGAGAATGAAATCGAAGACGCATGGGGCGTTGCTCTACAGCAAGTAGATATTGATGGCAATATCACTGTCACCTATGCCAATAACCAGACATCAAATGTCATTAGTTCCTTTGCCAATAACTTTACAGATGCTGCATCATCTCCCGCCGCTGGTTATGCCCCACAGAACAATCAAGGCTCTGGTGGGGGTGGTAATCAGGGTCTACAAAATATGTTTGGCCAATCTGCCAAGATCATGCAGGACATGTTCAAGCGTCTGGCCACAGTATCAGAAAAAGAATCCAGAAAGATGACTGAAAAGCTAAATCAGGATTCAGGTTCACAGAAAACATCGGAAGTCGTCAAGAAAACTATACAGGGTGGTAATCCTGTTGACCCGCAAAATCTAGATAATCAGCAAAGCGGTTTCGGCGTTTCGTTTATGGAGTAATTAATGTCATCGCAGCCTAAGTCACAGAACAAGAATGATAAGCGTAAAGAGACACCAGAAGCAGTAGAGTTTGGTGGCGATATTCGCAAGGAAGAAGGTGCCGGTAAGTATCCTCACTACTGGTCTCATAAAACACGTTCTGGCCATAACTTTGTAATGGACGATTCCAAAGGTCATGAGTCTGTCACACTACAGCATCGTTCTGGTTCTGCTATTCAGATGATGCCCGATGGCGCTATTCATATCACTGCACATAATTCCATGTACACGGTAGTCTTTGCTGAAAACAGAATGGTGGTAACTGGCGCACAAGATGTGACAGTGAAGGGTGATTGCTCTCTAAGAGTATATGGTGACAAGAACGAAACCATTCATGGCAATTATAACCTGGCCGTCAATGGTGATTTCAATATGACTTCCAAGAACCTCAATAGACATATTAGAGGTAATATGGATACCCAAGCCAAAAACGTCACCAAGAAATTGGAAGGTTCACATGCTCTTACCGCAAAGGGCGCTATTGCTCATGTTTCAGAAGGCGCGTTTACATCAGCCTCGATTGGTGACAAGGTGCATATTGGTGGCTCTACTGGTATTAATATGGCCGTAAGAGAAGGTGATCATACTACTCTCGTTAAGAAGGGTAATGTGCATCATGATATCAAGGAAGGTAAATTCGACGGCAAATATTCAGATGGCCAGAATGAAGTATCGATGCTTATGAAAGAGGGTGAGTTTCATATGCAGTCTGATAAGGCCACTAATATCGAATCCAAGCAAGATGCTATCAAGATGAAAGCACAGCAAGATATTGGCGTAGAGTCTACCTCTGGTGGCGTACAGATGAAAACACAGTCTGGCGATATTCAGATGCAGTCAGGTTCTAATATCGAAGTCAAATCACAGGCCGATACTCATGTGAAAGCAACTGGCACAGCCGCACTAGAAGGTTCTACTACCCATGTTGGTGGTCAATCTGGCACGACACACGTAGTTGGTGGCAATGTTAATGTCGAACCACTATCAGGTATGCTCAACCTCGCTGGTGGCGGTGGTATTCCCTTTGGTGGTCTTTCACAACTATCATTTAACTTTGGTGATATTCTTGGCGCATCTGGTCTACCACAGATTCAGTCACAGCCAGCCAATCTACCATCACCAGAAGAAGACCATAAATCGGAAACCGATAGATGGGTGTAAGCTAAATAACAAAAAGAATTACCAGAGGAATGTATGGCTAATCAAGTCAACAGAAGTCCCGATTATTCCGATCTTGATCTAGATTTCTTTGCACATCCTACTACTGGCGATGTGTCACGAAAAACAGGCGAAGAAGCTATCAAAAGAGCGGTTCGTAATCTGATTTTCACCAACAGATATGAGAAGCCATTCCAATCAAACATTGCTTCCGATGTGCGAGGCATTCTGTTTGAACCAGTAACGCCGCTTACTGCCATCTATCTTGAAAATGCTATTCAGGAATTGATCGCCAAATTTGAGCCTAGAGTGGCCCTACAGAAGGTCGAAGTCTCTGGCGATGTAGACAACAATGGTTTCAATGTTCGCCTCGAATATGTCATTCTCAATAGAGCCTTGCCAGTTGTCACGACAATGTTTCTAGAACGTATCAGATAATAGGGAATATAAATGGCTACCTCAAATAACTCACTTAGAGTTACAGACCTAGACTTTTTCAGCATTAGAAATAATCTCAAAGATTATCTAAGAAGTCAGGACACATTTACTGACTATGACTTTGAAGGCTCTGGTATGTCTGTCATGCTAGACCTACTGGCCTATAACACCTATTACAATTCATTCTATATGAACATGATCGCCAATGAGGCATTTCTAGATACTGCACAGGTTCGCCAAAACATTCTTTCACATGCCAAGAGCATTGGTTATGTTCCCGGTTCTGCACAGGGTGGCACGGCTGTTATCAATATCAAGGTGACTCCAGAAGCTGCCGAAGACGCCAATACCAATTACATCATTCTAGATCGCTATACCAAGCTGCTAGGGGCTGATAAGGAAGGCGTCAACTATCCCTTCGTGACCATCAATGCCAATACCTCATATAAAGACAATAACTCATTTTCATTCGCCAATGTGTCAATCAAACAGGGTGAGGTCATTACGCGCCAGTTTCCGGTTCAAGCCAATAATGCTGCCCGTCGCTATGTTCTCGATTCACAGAATGTTGATACCTCTACCATCTCTGTAAAGGTGCAGGAGTCATCTTCCAATACCTATTACACCGAATATTCTCTGTATAACGACATTAATGAAATTCGCGCCAACTCTACTGTTTATTTCCTAGAAGAAGATGAGAACCTAAATTATACCATCTATTTTGGTGATGATGCTATCGGCAAACGTCCTGCCAATGGCAATATCATTATCGTCACCTATCTTGACACTGTTGGTTCACACTCAAATAACATTTCCAAGTTTGTCTTTACAGATCGTATTGGTGGTCTCTATTCTTCTAATGTCTTGATCAATACTGTTCAAGGCTCTTATGGTGCTGTTGATAAGGAACCACTAGAGCGTATTCGCTTTAGAGCGCCATTTCATTACACCACACAGAACCGTGCTGTTACTGCCGTCGATTATGAAACACTCATTACCAAAGACTATCGCAATATCGAAGCTGTTACCGTTTGGGGTGGTGAAGACAATGACCCACCAGTTTATGGCAAGGTGTATATCTCTCTTAAGACCAGAGGCTATTATCAGCTAACCAATCTTGAAAAAGAGAATATCAAAGACACTCTTATCAAGAACAGAAACATGCTCACGGTTGTTCCCGAAATCATTGACCCTGTATATGTGTTCGTCATGATCAGGGGTAAGGTCAACTATGACGCCAAGCTAACATCAAAATCACCTAATCAGCTATTGGCTGCGGTTCGCGAGGCTATCTATAATTATGCCACCGAAGAACTTTATACCTTTAAGTCAACCTTCAAAAAGTCAAAGCTACAGTATTATATCGAAAACGCTGACCCATCAATCAAAGGCTCTGATATCGATATCTTCCTACAGATTAGACAGAAGCTTTCTATTGGTCAGGCATATAAGTATGTTCTGCAATTCAATACGCCACTAAGAAAAGGCGATTACTTCCAGAAGCTTTATACCTATCCACAGGTTCGCGTTCTGGATTCTTCTGGCACACGAAGAGAAGTTTTCTTTGAAGAAACACCAGAGTCCTTCACAGGCGTTGACTCAATCTCTGTCACCAACCCCGGCTATAACTATGAGTCACAGCCAGTGGTCACAATTACAGGTGACGGCACAGGGGCAACAGCCGAAGCCGTAGTGGTGCGCAATCGTATTATTCAGATCAAAGTCACCAACCCCGGTATCAACTATACTCGCGCCTTCGTGACAATCACTGGCGATGGTGTTGAAGCCGCTGCAACTGTCAAGCTTAGATCATCATTCGGTATTCTTCGTTCCTTCTACTATAAGGACAATGGTGAAAAGGTCTTTGTCAATGAAGATGCTGGCCTAATCAATTATGATACCGGTCGAGTTGAGTTAAATACCCTTAGACCAGTATCTATGCCAGACAATGCCTTCTATGATCAGAATATTTTGACAGTGAACGTGGTGCCAGATGCACAGGTCATTCCGCCTATTCGCAATCGTATCTTTGCTATCGATACCAATAACGCACAGTCAATTCAGATCGAAATGGTACCAGAAAACTAATGACATCGATTTCTTCAAATAACAGAACGTCGCATCTAGTCGCCTCACAGCTTCCCGGTTATGTCAGGGATGATCACCCAACCTTTGTGCAATTTCTGGAAGCTTATTATAAGTGGATGGAAGAGGAAGGTAATCTTACCTATGTCACCAAGAACTTTACCAATTACCTAGACATTGACCAGATCACCAAAGACTTTCTGGAAGATACCGAAGTCAACAATCCTTCTTATTATGTCATGCGTGAACGTCTGTATCAGGCATACATCAAATTCTTTCCTGAAAATACAGCCGCTGACCGTGACGTTATTCTGAAACATGCCAGAGACTTTTATCGTGCGTCTGGCACAGAAAAGTCAGTCCAGTTCCTGCTACGCGCCCTATATGGCAAGGAATCATATATCTCTTATCCCAAGGACAATATTCTAAAGGTCTCTGACGGTAAGTGGTATATTGAAAAGACACTCAACATCAAAGACGTTAAAGTAAACAACGTCGCCAACTCGATTGCCTATACGCGCTTTACCAATACATCTATTCGTGGTGCAGTTTCTAACTCTTCTGCCACGGTCGAAACCATCAATGCCTTTTATGAGAACGGCATTCTTATTACAGAATTGCGTCTGTCTGCCGTCGAGCAAGATTTCGAAAATGGCGAAGAACTTTACACACTCATTGAAGACGAAGGTATTGAGAAACGTCTATCTGCCAATCTGTTCTCTGGTATCGTCACCAACGTATATGTCAGAAACCCCGGCGCAGCATATGTGCAAGGCGCATCGGTTCCTGTTATTGCCAATGATGAAACAGGCTCTGGCGCACAGGTCATTATTTCCAAGGTCAATCGCTCTTATCTTGAAGGCAAGATCAAAGGCGTCAATGTTGTGCTTCCCGGCGCTGGTTTTAGAGCAAACGATCAGCTTCTATTCGCTGGTGGTGGCGGTCGCTTTGCCACTGGTAACGTCTTCTCTGTCAACCCCGATGAAACCTATCACCCATCATCATATCAAATTTGTGGTGACATCATTGCGCTAGAAGCGAATACACCAATTAACGCTACATCATATGCCAATCTGAATAATGCCAATGCCAATTCTGTTATTGGTGAGTCATGGCATTACTGGAACTATGACAACTGCGGTCCTATCGTTGCTTGTGCCATTACCAATCCCGGCACAGGTTATATCGAAATTCCATCTGTTGACGTTGTGTCTAATACCATCATTCGTTCTATGGGTATTCTTGGCCGTCTTGAAATTATCGATGGTGGTTTTGGCTACGTAGTTGATGATGAAATCAATATCATCAACAGACCAGGTTCATATGGTTCTGGCGCTAAAGGTCAGGTATCAGTAGTAGACGCCAACGGCACAATCACACAGGTCGATTGGAACGATCAGGTCGAAGGCTTCCTTCCCGGTGGTTCTGGTTACAACCCACTCATTCTGCCAGATGCAGTAATCATTTCACAGAACGCACAGGCATATGGCGCTAATGTCATGGTCACTGCCGTGCTAGGTGATAACGAAGTTCTACAGGCTACAGCCAACGTGCTTGGTTCTATCGAAAGACTTACGGTTGTGTCTGGTGGCGTCGGCTATCAGGTTCCACCTACACTCGATCTATCAACACAGGGTGACGGAACTGCACAGGCTACAGCCAATATCGTCACTGGCATTTACACCTATCCCGGTCGTTATCTAAATGACGATGGCCAGCTATCAGCCTTTAAGTTCCTACAGGATAGAGATTACTATCAGAACTATTCATATGTGGTGAACATTGATGAGTCGATCAATAAGTATCGCTTCTTCCTAAATGCTCTGACCCATCCTGCCGGTTCCAAGATGTTCGGTGAATACACCTTCGTTGACGAAGCATTGTCAAATGATGATGGTGTCGATATTGAGTATTCAAATAACTTTACCAACTATGCCAACACTCTCAACAATACGGTGTTCCTAATCGATGCTGCCAACTCTGCCTGTTATGACGCTTCTTCAATTCGACTTAATGTGTTTTATTCAACAGCGACAGCTAATGATGCAGGAGCCTTTAGACGAGCCAACGGCAATTACTTCAAGATCACAAGCTATGCTTTCTCTAACGGCTCTAATATTGTTGTCAACCTCGCCAACACATCACAGACCGGTAATCTAGAGAACGGTTCATACTATACATCTGGTTCATTCAACTTTGATGGTCAGAACGATCTCATTCGCTTCTCACATAATAATTCATTGAATGTCGCCTCTGGTCTTGACACCACCATGACAGCGATTGTCTGGTTTACTCCCGGCAATACAGTCAATGGCGTGGCCAGAGTTCTACTATCAAAGGCCGATGCTCTATCGACACGCGGCTACTGGCTATATCAAAGTGCGGCTAATTTGCATTCATGGGTCGGCTCATTTGCACCCGAAAACTATATCGTCGCGAACAATGCTGTTCAACCAAACACATGGTATCAGTTTGCTATCACCTATGATGGCGGCAATATCAGAATGTTCAAGAATGGTGATATGATTGCCATGTCTCCCGGTGGCGCTAATGGCTATCCTGATACATCTGACGAATTGATTATCGGGGCAGAGGAATATCTTACACCTAACTCACACTTGGGTAGAATCTCTGTGGTCGAAATTCATGATCGACAGCTATCAAATTCAGAAATTCAACATAACTTCAATAAGTATCGCGGAAGATACGGCTTATAAATAGATGGTATCTTTGTAGAGAGAAAAGATGACAGCAAGACATTCAAAATATCTACAGGTCTTTAACGCCAAGCAATTCAAAGAATCTGTTTCAGAACCATCATCATCTAATGTGTATATCACCATTGGTAAGGTATTACCTTGGGATAATGAAGCCAATCCCGATCAGGCCAATACATCTGTAGCAACAGGCTATGAAGTTTGGAAGAATATGATTGGTGGTAAGCGTATTGTCGGTAACGATATTCGTCATGTTGTGCCAAGACACAATTGGGTTGCTAATACTGTGTATGTTGCATATGACCATATGACTGATTCTCTCGATCTCAAAAACGCTAATTCAGCTTTCTATGTGATCACCGATGAGTTCAATGTCTACAAATGTCTTGGTAACAACTTTGCTGGTGGTGCCAATACAACGCCATCAACATTCAAGCCATCATCAACAAATCCATATGGCCAGTTTCAGACACCAGACAAATACATCTGGAAGTATCTCTACACACTCGACTCCGAAGAACAGCTTCGCTTTACAACGTCATCATTCATTCCAGTTAAGACCCTAGAGACGAATAACAACACTCTACAGTGGCAAGTGCAGGATACAGCTATTCCCGGCGCTATTCACTCTATTCGTGTCACCAATCGTGGTTCTGGTTATACATCAAACAACATTACCGTGCAGATCAGAGGCGATGGCCAGTATGCCAATGCGTATGCCGTGCGTAATGTCTCTACCGATAAGATCGACTCTATTGTAGTAGATAACAAAGGTTCTGGTTATACATACGCCAATGTCTCTATCATTTCATCAAGAGGGGCAGGGGCCAGAGTTGTTTCAGCAATCTCACCACCAATCGGTCATGGTAAGGATGCACTATATGAACTAGGCGGTTCTTATCTACTAATCAACGTCAACCTAGATGCTGACGAAGGCGGTAAGGTTGCAGTCGGTAACGATTATCGTCAGATTGCTTTGATCGAAGACCCAACACTATACGGCACAGAGAATGCAGCATCTAACCTTGTGTTCTCACAGTTGACTACTCTGGTTATGTCAGAGTCTGCATCAATCGCCAACTATCAGACAGACGAATATGTGTATCAGGGAACGTCACTTGCCAATTCAACATTCAAGGGTGTAGTTGTTAATTGGGATTTGGCGAATGTTACACTTAAGCTTTCGAATGTCGAAGGCACACCATCTGCACAGCTATTGACAGGTGCGTTATCAACAACATCAAGATACTTGTCGTCAATTAGAGAACCAGACCTAACACCTTATTCTGGAAAAATCCTATATATAGATAATATTGCCGCAATCGAAAGATCAGAAGATCAGTCCGAAGACTTCAAGATCGTATTAAGTTTCTAAGAGGAAATAATTCAAATGGCGAATACTGCTAATAGCACATTGACCACTGATTTTAACGTCACACCATACTATGACGATTACGATCAGTACAAGAACTTCCATCGCATTCTATTCAAACCTGGTTATGCTGTGCAGGGTCGCGAACTTACACAGATGCAGACCATTCTACAGCAACAGATCAATCGCTTTGGTAAGCATATGTTCCGTGAAGGTTCAATCGTGCTTCCCGGCGCATTTACTCTGGAAATGAATAGCGGTAAGTCTCTCGGTCGTGGTATTCCCTATGTTAAGATTGATGATCTTGACACTTCAAACAATACGGTCAGTGTCAATACATTCGTCGGCGCACAGCTACGCGGCAATACATCAAACATCACTGCACAGGTTATTGAGGTTCTAGACGGCGCACAAGGCACGGCTAAACCAAAGACATTCTATATTCGCTATACCTCTACATCTTCGGCAAATTCTAACACCAAGACCTTCCTCTCTGGTGAAACACTCGTCGCCAATATTTCTGGCACCATCTATACAGCCAACGTCGCCAACTCTGCCGCAGTCGCCAATGTGACAGGAACTGGTTCACGTTTCTCTATTTCAGAAGGCGTATTCTTTGCCAAGGAACACTTCATTGCGTTCCCCACACAGTCAATCATTGTTGACCGGTATTCACCAAACCCAACTGCTAAAGTTGGCTTCTATGTTACAGAAGAACTTATTGATGCTTCACAAGATGCTTCATTGCTTGACCCTGCACAGGAAGCATCTAACTTTGCTGCCCCCGGCGCAGATCGTCTAAAGCTAAACCCACAGCTAACCGTTTTTGATTATGCTGCTAATACTGCCACACCAGACTTCGTTGAACTATTCTCCATCAAGGAAGGTGTCGTTCAAACATACCTAGAGAGAACACAGTATAACATTCTCAATGACGAACTAGCCAAGCGCACCTATGATGAGTCTGGCGATTATGTCGTACAGGGTATGGATGTGCAGCTACGTGAACATGACGACACAGGCACAAACTTTGGTCGTTATGCCAACGGCAATAACAAGCTACTCTTTGCTGGCGTTGCCCCCGGTTCTGCCTATGTCAAGGGTTATGAGATTTCAACATTTGATATCACTGGCCTAGAAGTTGAAAAGGGTCTATCTGTTGCCAATGTCAATGGTCAGGTCATCACCACATCAATGGGATCATATGTTGTCGTTGATGAAATGTCAGGTGTTTGGGAACTTGATAAGGGCAACCAGATTGGTCTTTACAATATTCCTGAAAATCGTATCTCAACTGGCAAGTGGTCAGTCTCTGCACAGAATGCTTCTTCACAGCTAATCGGTACAGCAAGACTTAACTCTATTGAATATAAGTCTGGCACTCCCGGCTATGATGCACAGTATTATGTGTATCTCTCTGACATTCGTATGGCCGGTTCCAATACCTTCTCACAGGTTCGTTCGCTGTATCGTGACAATGGCGCACCACAGGCCGATCTCTATGCTGACATTGTTCTAAACACATCTGGCAATGCAGTTCTACAGGGTCTTGGTGATGCACCACTTCTCTATACAACCGGTTCTGACTTTACCAAGACAATTCGTACAGTTGGCAACCCAACTGCTACTGATATGGTGTTCTCATTCAACAGAACAGAAGCCGTCGAAATTCTTCCCGGTGGCACATTCAACGTGGTCATTCCCGTTAATGATGGTTCTGAAATCTTCCCATATGGTGCTTCCGCTCTATCTGCATCTGATAAGCGTGAACTTTCACTTGTCTTTAATCAGGTCTCAACTGGCGCATCATTCATCAATCTATCATTCGCCACTGCATCATCTGGCACAGGCACAACCGCACTTGTCGGTCAGGCTGGCACACACTTTGAGTATCTAAATGTTGGTGACAAGATCGCCTTCTCTGGCAATAATACAATCTACTACATTACTGCCATCACAGATGCTACACATGCTACTGTTAATGCCAATCTACCCACATTTGCTGGCAACACCATCTACAAGGTGTATAAGTCAGGTGACTCTATCGATCTAACTGGTAAGGGGGCAACAGGCGTTACCCGTTCTATCACAGGTTCTGCCAATAACACTCTTCTCTCGTTTAACCTACAAGAGAACTTTGCGCCAGCTATCGGTTCAAACTCAATTTACGCCACAGTGACAACCAAGGTTACAAAGCGTAATACCTCATTTGAAATTCCAAAGAAGCTTCGTCGCAATCGTAAGGTCAAGATCAATTGCGCCAACAACGCAATGACCACAACCGGTCCATTCACAATCGGTTTCTCTGACGTTTACAAGATCAACAAGATTCTTCTTAGAAACGATGGCACCTATCCAACATCAAATACCGATACATCGGCAACTGACGTTACATCATCATTCATCATTGATAACGGTCAGCGCGATACTCACTATGACTATGCCAATCTTACACCAAAGATTGCACTGACATCTTCTTCAAGACTGTTGGTTGACTTCGATTACTTCCAGCCAGACTTCACATCATATGCTGGTTACTTCTCAATCGACTCCTATCCAATTCAGGACAACGACACATTCTTTAGTTCAAACACCAACATTCGCACAGAGAATGTTCCGATCTATAAGTCACCTGTGTCTGGTAAGGATTACGATCTTCGCAATATGCTTGACTTCCGCCCTGTTAAGAAGAAGGCAACAGGCACTGCCGATACATGGGAAACAGCATCTGCCTCTGTCAACCCTGCATATTCCACCGACTTCGATCAACAAGCCGCTGGTATGAAGTTCCCTGTGCCATCAACAGAAGTCAACTTTGACTATTCACTGTATCTTGGCCGCAAGGACTTGGTGGTTGTCGATAAAGACAAGCGTTTCCAGATCGTAAAGGGCATTCCTTCTACATCACCAATTACACCAGATATGCCAGCCGATAAGATGGCCCTAGCCTCTATCGACATTGTTCCCTATCCTTCACTATCGCCAGCATATGGTGAGAAGCTAGGTCGCCGTGATCTTGCATGTTCTGTTAAGAAGCTTTCAAACCTTCGCTTCACCATGCGCGATATTGGTGTATTGAAACAGCGTATCGTCAACCTTGAATACTACACTGCACTGTCAGTTCTAGAGAAGGCCGCTGCCGATCTAGTCATCAAGGACGACAATGGTAATGATCGCTTCAAGAATGGTATCTTCACCGATCCCTTCCGCGACCACTCACTAGGCGCTACATACACAACTGATTATCGTGCAACGGTTGACCCCGAAGAGAAGGTCATGCGTCCTCTCTATACCATGCACTCATTTGACTATGACTACATTGCCGGTTCATCATCTGGCACAGTCAAGAACGATGCACTCGTTACACTAAACTACACCAACGTCCTACACTATGAACAGGCTTATGCCACTGTTGATATCAACGTGGAACGTCAGTCATGGCTATTCCTTGGTTCTGTATCTCTATTCCCCGATCAGGACGTTTGGATTGACACCAAGACATTGCCAGATGAGGTTATCAGCTTCCAGTTCAATCTCACCAACACAACGACTCCACAGTCAAAGGTGACAACAGAATGGGGGGCTTGGAAGAAGTATGTCACTGGTTATCGTGTCTTCACTGGCACAGGTGCCAACAGACAGGCCGTCAACTATGGCAACACCTATCGCACATATGACGAAGCCAAGGCTATCGCTAATTCTAACAACCCACCCGGAAACGGTCGCGGTGTTACAATCGAAGCCATCTACAATAACGTCAGAACCGGTACCGAGCATTGGTTCTCTGATACGACAACAACACAAACCTCTGGTTACAAGGTCGTTGACGTACAGGTTATTCCTTACATTCGTCCACAGACAATCACAGTCAAGTGTTCTGCACTAAAACCATATACACAGGTTTGGTGTTACTTTGATAAGGAACCAATGACACAGTATTGCCGTCAGATCACCTCTGCCGCATATACTGCCATCACCGATGGTATCGACTCAACTCTACCAGTTCTAACAAACTATGCCGAAGGCGCTGGTCTCTTTGTTGATGGGAATGGTGATCTATTCTTCCAGTTGCGTCTACCACCAGAGAAGAAGTTCCGCGTCGGTTCAAGATCAGTGGTGGTTGTCGACTCTCGCATTGGTATTGATGAAGATGCTCTATCATCAACAGGCGCAACAGACGACTACTCAACAGGCGGTCGCGCATTCTTCTTTGCTTCCGGCACAGCCGTTACACAACAGAAGACAATCTACTCAACGAGAGTTATTGCTTCACTTGATAAGGAAGTGCAGGAAAACTACGCATCATCTTCTTATGAAGAGATTCCCGGTCCACCCGCACCACCACAGTGTTCGCACTCATGTTCTGCTTATTCGTTCCTTGCTAGAGCGCCAAATGGCGAAGAGGGTATGTTCCTAACTGGCGTTGATATGTTCGTATCACGCAAGGACGCCAAGTATGGTATGTGGGTTGAAATTCGCGAAATGGCTAATGGTGGTGGCCCAACAAGAAATCAGGTTCCATTCTCAGAAGTGAGATTTGATGACCCTGCTTCTATTCCAATCTCAACCGATGGTAAGACGAATCCTCTACAGGTTCGCTTCAAGGCACCAGTGTTCTTGTATCACAATACACAGTATGCTCTTGTCATCCATCCTATCAATGCTAACCCCAATCTCTATGTTTGGATTAGCCGTCTAGGTCAGACAGACATCAATGGTCTCGGCCCTGTTATTGATCGTCGTGGTTTTGGTACATTCTACCAGACAAACAATAACACCAATTGGGACATTATTGATGGTGCTGACTTAACTTGTAAGTTCTACCGTGCAGAGTTCCAGCGTGGTTCATCTGGCGTGGCAGTTCTCGGCAACAAGCCAGTAGAAAGAATGTTTGTCACCGACAGAAGCATTCCAATGGATGCTATCGAAGGTCAGATTCTAATCTCTGGTGATCGTCTAACACTAGCCGATGCTAACGGCACTATCGCTGTTGGTAACACAGTGGTTGGTATTACATCTGGCGCAAGTGCTAATGTTGTCTGGAAGAATGGCACTGTCCATGCTCTAGCCAATACAGGTTTCAAGCTTGGTGAAAGAGTGATCGTTAACAAGGGAACATCTGTTGTTTCAGCTAACGTCTCACTACTTACAAATGCCCGTGGCTATCTAAACAACTTCATTGATGGTTCTGACTATCAGCTAGTCGAAATGACATCTTCCGATGGCGCATTCGTTGTTGGTGATATTGTTCGCGGTTACACCAACCCAAGCTACTTTGCAACTGTGTCTTCGCTCAAGAACTTTAGATACTCTGCTGCCAGCTTTGAACCATCTGTGATGAACTTCAAGACGACAGCGACCACATATGAAATGCGTCCATATTCCAATACATCGGTTCAAGGTTCATATGTTTCTATCGAACCTTCTGAAACATACTACTGGAATACGGAACAGGCTCTACATTCACGTTCTAACGAAGTGAACAATCTTGCTGGCGAAAGAACCAATCAGGTGTTGGTCAACATGTCAACTGGTTCAAACACTGTTACGCCAGTTCTCGATATGGCCAGAACACACACTGTGTATCTTGACAACCTAATTGACTCTAACACAACAAGCGAGAGTGCTGCCACAGGCGGTGGTATGCTCAACCGTTATATCTCTAGAACAATCACCTTGGCCGAAGGTCAGGATGCAGAAGACTTGCAAGTTATTCTAACTGCATATCGCCCACCACAGACAGACGTTAAGGTTTGGTTACGCATTTTACATGCCGAAGACTCCGATGTGTTTGCACAGAGAGGTTGGATTGAGATGACTAAGGATGGTGATGGCGACATTACCTATTCCGCACTCAACAATCGCTTCGACTTCAAAGAATTTAAGTTCAACATTCCTTCAAGCTACATGACCGGCGCTGGTGGTGCCGTTCAATACACCAACTCTTCTGGTGCAACATTCACTGGCTACAAATACTTTGCAGTCAAGGTTGGTATCATCGTCACGCCCGATCAGATGGGTTCGATAAATACTGCGGTTGTCCCAAGAGTTGGCGACTTAAGGTGTATCGCACTACAGATGTAAGGGTGAGGTTATAATGGAAATCAATCTTGATTTTGGTGAATTTGAGAAAGAAACATTATTCGATTTTGGAGATGGTGCGGGGGAAGTTCCCGCCCATCAACACCCTAAAGGTAAAGGGTGGGTTGCTGATACAGCACATGTTGATGATGACTGTTTCATTGGTGAGTTTGCACAGGTCTTTGGAAGGGCCAGAGTAACAGGTAACGCTATCATCAAAGATTATGCGAGAGTGTATGGTGAGGCGACAGTATATGGAAACGCCAGAGTATATGGCGATGCACAGGTAGCAGAGAACGCATCTGTGTTTGGTGACGCCAGAGTTAGTGGACATGCGCAGATATATGGTTCTGCCAGAATACTAGACATGGCACAAGTGTATGACTATGCCAAGGTATATGACAACGGTATTGTCAGAAACTATGGTGAGGTGTTTAATAACGCCACGGTAAGAGGTAATGGTGAAGTCTACCATGCCATGCAGATCACAGACAATTGTATTGTGACTCGCCGCCCTAAAGTCTGTCTTGGTTTTGATTACAATGTCACCATCACCGATCATCATGTCACACTTGGTTGCGTCTCTATGCCACCAACGATGATGAGAAAGATTGGCGCAAGAATTATCAGACTTCTTGGTTATGATAGAGAAACAGCGGCAAATTGGGTAAGGTCTTTTATGGACGTTGCCGATTTCCACAAATGCGCAGATATACCGGAAGAACTAGCGAATACCAACGAACGCGATGTGATCGTGGCGCTTTTAGAATCTAGAGTGGGGGTCAGTTCTAATGGCCGATGAAGTCAAGACAGAGATACCAGGTTTCTACAGAGCGCATGAGGGAACTATTATAAATAAGGATAATGAGGCTCTTGCTGCATATAAAAGACGCAAGAGTAGAGAATTAGAAATTGATAATTTGAAAACCGAAGTTGCTTCTATTAAAGATGATTTAGACGAAATCAAAAACTTACTTAAGAAGGCATTGACTAAATGAGCATTGCAAACGTCGCACTCACTGATACTTATGATCAGTGGAGAATTAGAACTAACCAGATCATTCTCTTTGCTAATGAGATTGAGACAAGACAGAATGCAGTCTTTGATACACTCAATGCGAGTTATACTGTTGCCAACTCTGGCTATGGCGTAGCCAACTCTGGCTATGACAAGACCAACCTTGTCTTCACAACTACCAATGCCGTCTATACACAGTCAAACACCGATAACATTCGTCTAACATCTGCATATGTTTCGTCTAACGGCGCATGGATTCGCGCCAATGCCATGTATGAGTTTTCAAATCTAATCTTTGATACACTCAATGCCGCTTATACAATGGCCAATGCCGATTATGTCGTCACCAACGCAGCCTATACACACGCCAACAATGCTCATGGCCGTATTGATCTACTTGCTGGTAACGCCAACTCACAGATTGCAGCCTTCCAGATTTCATATGATACACTCAATGCTTCATATTCGACAGCTAATGCCGCCTTTGGTCGTCTGAATACAGCTTTCACGACAACAAACGCCGCTTACACCATGCTCAATACAGCATTTACTACAATCAATGCTGCTTGGACAATGGGTAATGCCAACTATACGACAACCAACTCGGCTTTTGCTAGAGCAAATGCTGCACTACCAAACACTACATCAACCTATGATGGCACAATGACTATCACAGGCAACATCGGTGTTGGTGTTGTGGGTTCATCTGCTTATCGCGCC
>JACCDG011267957.1_pt1 | contig 25556 bp, 18 predicted proteins | sample 7442471 | NCBI WGS metagenome assembly JACCDG01 (sample SAMN15323444, study PRJNA562643) | freshwater metagenome | isolation source: river surface water | place: USA:Blue River Watershed | collected 2017-08-17 | reverse complement strand
TTAATTCTGTTATTGAAACAAAACAATATTAATATAAACGCGGTTGAAATAGAGTTGTTAGCTAATCGTATGGTTATCCAGGACCTGCTGTCGCTCACCAAAGCAGTACTAGATTTATCTGATAGAGTTTCTTGGTATAGTATACTACGCGCGCCATGGTGTGGGTTAACATTAAATGAGCTGTATTTACTTAATTTTGGTAATGAAGATAAAACTATTTATGAAATAATTTCTGACGACAGTCTTGCAGCCTTATTTTCGACAGAGATGCAGGCTAAGCTGGCTAATATCAAGTTTGTCTTAGAACATCTATTCAAAAACTTATTAAAAATAAACCTCTATAAACTTATAGAGCAAGCCTGGTACGCCTTGGGCGGTGCTATTATTTATAGCGCCCCTGAAGATTTATCTGATGCTAAGCAGTTTTTTAACTTGTTATTTAGTCTTGAAGAATCTTTTTGTATAGACGTTGATGTATTAGTTGAAACAGTTAGTACTTTGTATTCTGCTGGTACTAATCAATCGGCAGTAGATCAAAAATACACTGTTGATATAATGACCATCCATAAAGCCAAGGGTCTACAATTTGATTATGTTATCTTGCCTTATTTTGATCAATCAGCAAAAGTAAATGAGCATCAAATGTTGGCTTGGCAACAGTATCATACGCAAAACTATAGTGGGATTATGCTTGCTCCATACTATTTAGAAGATGATGAGCAACAACAGTTTTATAAAGCATTACGTTATATTGAGCAGCAAAAGGAAAGTTACGAGTTATCCAGGTTGTTATATGTTGCGGTTACTAGGGCTATTAAGAAGATTATTATAACCGCCAGCTTAGATAATATTGACAATACAGCTGATGGCATTGATCAAATAAAAGTAGCTTACAATAGCTTATTGGCAAAAATAATAAACGTATTAGATCCTGAGGAGATAATTGTTTCAGATCAAACTACCCGAACAATGGCTTCTCATGGCTCTAGTCAGCATATCATAAGATATCTGGATTATAATAAATTTAAAGTTTCTGAATGCATAAATAATAAAGCAATATTATTTGAGTCCCTAAGGTTTAACACTAGAGATATATTTAAATTAGATTCAGAAAATAATAATCCAAGTGAGTATATCATATCTGATGACTGGATGAGGATTGTAGGTATTTTTATTCATAAAATTCTTTATAATATTGCCGTTAAAAATATAAATATTGAGGTTCTCTTAGATGATAGAATGAGCTTATTAGAATCCTGGCGAAATAGTCTGTTAAGCGCCGGAATAGGTTTTAATAACATTAACAAAGCACTAGCGGTTGTGCAGACAGCAGTTGATAGTATTATCAATAGTAAAGTCTCTCGATGGATTTTGGCAGATTATCAGATAAGTTATGCAGAGAAAGAGTTTTTTTATATTTATCAAGCTGAAATTAAGAAATCTGTTATTGATCGGCTATTTATTGATAAAGATAAAATTTGGATAATTGATTATAAGCTAGGCGATGATGAGCTAACTTCTGAGCAAAACTATGAGAAGCAATTACGCCATTATAGTTTTTTGGTAAAAATGCATTTTGCTCAATTGATCAAAGAAAAAAAATATTCTGTCAATACTGCTATTTATTACCCGTTGACGGATAAGTTTTTGAATTTTAGTGAGAGTTTAATACAGGCTTAATTACGTCCAGCATAAACAAAAGGGGCTCATGCGCCCCGTTTGTGTCTACAATAAAGTTATTGCGAAAGTTACTGTGTTTGCTTTTCTTTAGGTGTAGTATTCAAAATACTGCCAGGTGTTAAATAAGTATCCTGATTAGAACGTAGCCCCTCAGTTTTAGTATCTGGCTTTTCTGCAGCTTCAATAGCAGCGGCTGCTTTATCTTCTTCAGCATTAGCCTCATTATCTGTTGTTTTTGGTGAATCGATGATAGCTGCTGCTTCATCTACCGTTTTGCTTACCGGATCGGTTGATTGTACTGTCGTGTCGGCAGAAAGCGGAGCGGTATCAGTACTAGGCGTTGGCGTGACTGGTGGATTCACTGCAGCATCAGATGTTGGTGTTGCAGCGTCAACTGGAGCATTAACTGCGGCATCAGCCGGAGCAGTGTTTACTGAGGCTTCAGTACTAGGAGCTACAGTCGTATCAGCTGGACTAGTGTTTACTGACGCTTCGGCACCAGGAACTACAGTTGTATCAGCTGGATTAGTATTTACAGACGCTTCGGTACTAGGAGCAACGGTCATATCAGTAGCAGGAGCTGGTGTATCAACAATAGCGTTAGCAGAAGAATCTACTTGCGGGCTAATTGTAGTATCCGCTGTTGAGTCACTGGAGTTAGAAACGTTTCTAAATTTTCTTGCGGCTTCAGCGGCTTTATCAATAGTAGCTTTGTCAACAGTTAATGATGGACTTCTTTTATTGTAAAAGTTTCTGCTATCATCATGCTCAGAGGTATTCCCCCATCTTGCTTTTAACATATCGTCTCGTTCAGAAGAACGGGTACGATTTTCATTAGCAAATCTGTCGCTTGTTCTGCCATCAGAATTCGAAAAAGCATAGTTGTTTGATGAGATTACTATAGTACAGCTCAATAGAGTTAAATTAATTAAATGCTTGTTCAAAAGAAACCTCCATCAATCATCAAAAAGATATATTAAGAGGGAGTGATAATTAATATTAATAATCAGTTACAACTCGATACTGGTAGAATTAAATACTACTCCCATACAGTTAAGTTAGTATAGTAGATAAGTAATTTCAAGATAGCTTGCATTTATTGCGTGTTAAAACTCAGCTGAATAAATTATATTTACACAGCCGATAAGTTTTTTTGATAGCTTATATGGTTAAACAGTATATAGAAAGTAGATGATACCTGCGATAGCTAACATCATCAGAGCAGTGATAGTAATGCCATCGATAAGATCAGTTTCACGATTACCTTTATCGTCAAACTTTGTTTGTTCAAGATCAGATTTTGTGCAATGATTGTCGTGATTCTTCATAATATAGTAATATTTCAAAAATTTTAATGGTTCGATAATACTTAGGAATTGTATCAAATTTTTGCTGATTAGCTATTGGTGTTATACTATATATTCATAATATTTATATATTTTTATAATAAATATTAAAAATTGCGATTTGGTATACTTAACTTAATAGGGCTTAAACAAAGGAGAAGGCTGTGGTAATCGTAAATACAAAGAAATTAATGTGTTTAACAACATATTCTTTATTCTGTGTTTTACTTGCAGCTTCCTCACCATTGCTTTATGCAATTAACCCAATCACAGAAAACAGTAAATCTGCTAGTCTGCCAGATTTAACGCAGCTTATAGAAAAAAACACCCCAGCTGTCGTGAATATTAGCACGTCCAAGGATGCGCTTAATTATAAAAAATTAATTAAGTTACCCCCAGAGTTAGAAGGCACCCCACAAGGCGAGTTATTTCGCAAGTTTTTTGAAGATCAAGAAGAGCAAAGCCAAGATTCGTCTTTATCCTTAGGCTCAGGGGTAATTATATCAAAAGATGGTTATGTGGCGACTAATCAACACGTGGTTAGTAACGCTGACAGAATCACTGTCAAATTAGCTGATAAACGTGAGTTTCCGGCAAAATTAATAGGCCTAGATAAAAGCACTGATCTGGCTTTGCTAAAAATTAATGCTAATGACTTACCTTTTGCCGTTTTAGGCGATTCAGATAAATTAAAAGTAGGTGAGTGGGTTGTGGCTATAGGCTCACCTTTTGGCTTTGGACACTCAGCGACAGCAGGGATTATAAGTGGAAAAAGCAGGCGAATTGGTCGTGAGATTGTGCCGTTCTTACAGACAGATGCTGCTATTAATCCAGGTAATTCCGGTGGACCATTATTTGATGTGAATGGTAATATCATTGGTATTAACTCGCAAATATTGAGTAAGTCAGGTGGATACTTAGGATTATCGTTTGCTATTCCTTCTAATGTGGTCAGAAATGTTATTACACAATTAAAGACTCAGGGGTATGTATCGCACGGTTATCTTGGGCTAGGATTTCAACCAATCAACGGCGATCTTGCTAAATCATTTGGTTTAGATCGTCCATCGGGTGCTTTAGTAGCTAGCATTGTTCTTGACTCACCAGCGGCCAAAGCAGGTCTTAAAATGGGAGATATTATTCTGAAATTAAATGATGCCCCAATACTAGATGCTGAGCAATTACCGGCAATTGTAGGGAACATTAAACCAGGAACGCAGGTAAAATTAACTATATTTAGAGCAGGTAAAGAACAAGATATCATTGCCACTGTTGGCCAGTTAGAACGTGATGAAATAAACAAAGTAGAAGGTTTTAAAGAAAAAAGTGATAAATCCGAAGAATCTCCAATATATGACCGTCTAGGATTGCGAGTTCGTGATCTAAATGAAGATGATCGTAAGAAATTCGAAGTTGATAAAGGCGGGGTTATAATTTCTAAAATAGATTCTGAAGGATTAGCCAGTGATATAGGGCTAAGTAATGGGTTGGTTATTCTTACTTTGAATATGCAAGATATCTTGGATACCAAAGAATATAATAAAATTATAAAAAGCCTGCCTGAAGACAAATGGATTCCTATCCTTGTTAAAAATGATTCTGGTATGAAGCGTTATTTTGCCTTCAAAATAACTAAATAACATGTTATGCTGTCGACAAACAGCGTCTAGTACTACACAGTTTTAACATCTATTAAATATCATTATATATAATTAACTAAATGCAAAATATAAGAAATTTTTCAATAATTGCACATATTGACCATGGTAAATCAACACTTTCTGACCGTCTTATTCAGTTTTGTGGCGGGTTAAGTTCTCGAGAAATGTCAGCGCAGTGTCTAGATTCTATGGATTTGGAAAAAGAGCGTGGGATTACTATTAAAGCGCAAAGCGTAAGCCTAAACTTTAAAAGCGATGATGGTAACACTTACCAATTGAACTTTATTGACACTCCTGGACATGTAGATTTTTCTTATGAGGTTTCACGATCTCTGTCTGCTTGTGAAGGAGCTCTCTTGGTAGTTGATGCTGGTCAGGGCGTAGAAGCACAGACAGTAGCCAATTGTTATACTGCAATAGAGCAAGATCTTGAAGTAGTTCCAGTTTTAAATAAAATAGATTTACCGCAAGCAGATCCGTTGCGTGTATCGCAAGAGATAGAAGACATTATAGGGATAGATGCAACTGATGCCAGACAAGTGAGTGCTAAGACAGGTTTGGGAATCAAAGAGTTATTGGAAGATATTGTTACCAAAATCCCACCGCCTAAAGGTGATCCGGAAGGCCCACTACAAGCTTTGATTATAGATTCTTGGTTTGATAGCTATTTGGGAGTGGTATCATTAGTTCGAGTAAAAAATGGTGTGCTCACTAAAAATGATAAAATTCAGGTAATGTCTACCGGTAAAAATTATACAGCAGATAGCATTGGTGTATTTACACCTAAGAGGTTATTAACACCTAAGCTACATACTGGGCAAGTAGGTTTTGTTGTTGCTGGGATAAAAGATATTCATGGTGCACCGGTTGGGGACACAATTACTTTGGCGAAGAATCCAGCAGCAGAGCCTTTACCTGGATTTAAAAAAATTAAACCGCAGGTTTACGCTGGCTTGTTTCCTGTGTCATCTGATGATTATGAAAGTTTTCGTGATGCGTTAGATAAATTAAGCTTAAATGATGCATCTTTGTTTTTTGAACCAGAGAATTCATCAGCGCTAGGATTTGGTTTTCGTTGCGGCTTTCTAGGATTGCTACATATGGAAATCATTCAAGAGCGTCTTGAGCGTGAATATGATTTAGATTTAATAACTACAGCTCCTACCGTAGTATATAAAATTATTACCACTAAGGCAGAAGAATTATTAATAGATAACCCATCTAAATTACCTGCAAGTAATTACATTGAAGAAATGCAAGAGCCGATAGCAGAGGTGAATATCTTAGTGCCTCAGCAGTATTTAGGCGTGGTGATTACCTTATGTGTTGAAAGACGTGGTGTACAAAAGAAAATGGAGTATATGGGACGCCAGGTTTCGCTCACTTATGATATCCCTATGAGTGAAGTTGTACTCGACTTTTTTGATCGCTTAAAGTCAGTGAGCCGAGGCTATGCTTCGCTTGATTATCATTTCAAAAGATTTTCACCAGCGCCTTTAGAGAAACTCGATGTATTAATTAATGGCGATAAAGTCGACGCTTTAGCTTTAATTACTCATAAAGAGCAATCTGTTTATCGTGGTCGACAGTTGGCTGAAAAGTTACGTGAGCTAATTCCGCGACAAATGTTTGATGTAGCCATTCAAGCCGCAGTAGGCAATAATATTATTGCTCGTACTACAGTAAAAGCCCTTAGAAAAAACGTAATCGCAAAATGTTACGGTGGGGATATTACTCGTAAGCGCAAGCTATTAGAGAAACAGAAGAAAGGTAAAAAGCGGATGAAGCAAGTTGGTAATGTTGAGATCCCACAAGAAGCTTTCTTAGCAGTACTTAAAGTGGATAAAGATTAAGTTGATAGTTGATAGTTGATAGTTGATAGTAATTTATGCGCCAGCAAGCCAAATATTTAGAACAAAAAATTGGATATGTTTTTATCAACAAAGAATTATTAACTCAGGCTTTAACGCACCGAAGTTATAGTGATGGAAATAACGAAAGATTTGAGTTTTTAGGTGATGCTTTGCTAGGCGCTGTTATTGCGCAAGAATTGTATTTTAAGTTTCCTAAGGCAACAGAAGGTGAGTTATCTCGCACAAGATCAAGCTTGGTCAATGGCGATGTTTTATTCCAGATTGCGAGCGCCCTTGAGCTAAATAAATATATATTATTAGGGGAAGGAGAGCTTAGAAGCGGTGGTTTGCAACGCCAATCTATTTTAGCAGATTGCCTAGAGGCTATAGTTGCTGCAGTGTATCTAGATAGTGACTTCATTACTTGTAAAACAATATTACTAAATTTGTACAATGAGATTATTAAAAATTTAGACATTTCAGCAATGGCTAAAGACCCAAAAACTATTTTGCAAGAATGGTTGCAGGCTAAACAATTCGAGCTGCCAGAATATACTATTGTATCCCAATCTGGTACTGCTCATGATATGACTTTTGTGGTTAAGTGCCACCTGAAAAAAATGGAGCTTGCGACGGAAGGCGTGGCTAAGTCACGCAGAAAAGCTGAACAAATTGCTGCTAATAAAGCTATGGAATTAATTTTAAATAAAAAATTATGAATAATAAAACAGAATATAAATGTGGCTATGTAGCCTTGATAGGCAAGCCGAATGTAGGTAAATCTACTATTTTAAATAAAATTTTAAATAAAAAAGTCAGTATTACTTCTGATAAGCCAGAAACTACGCAAAAACAAATCTTGGGTATAAAAACTAGCGAAAATAATCAAATTATTTTTGTTGATACCCCGGGTTTGCATGAAAACTTGTATAAACAGCAAAAAAATATATTAAACAAATATATGGGCAAAGCTGTAAGTCATGCATTAGGAGATGTAGATGTTATATTATTTATTTTATCAGGCGATCGTTGGCAACAAGATGACGAGTGGGTTTTGGAAAACATCAAAAGCAATAACTTAAATAATAAAAGAAACACCCCTGTGTTATTAGTCATCAATAAAATTGACTTAATTAAAAATAAAGAAGATTTGTTACCCTTTGTAAATCAGATTAAAGATAAATATAGTTTTGTTGATATATTGTATGTCTCTGCTATTAAGCAAAAAGGATTAGATACTTTAGAAAACAAAATCTTGGATTACTTACCTGTTATTGAAGATAAATCACAATTTTATTTTGAGCCTGATACTATAACTGATCAGAATAAAAAAGCACAAACAGCAGAAGTCATCCGTGAAAAAATTATTCGCCTCATGGGAGCAGAAGTTCCATATAGCGTTGCGATAGAAATTGAGCGCTTCACTGAAGATAAAACCAAAGCTGATCAAACACTATTAAAAATTAGCGCTATTATTTGGGTTGAGCGCGAAGGTCAAAGAGTTATTATTATAGGCAATAAGGGTGAAAAAATTAAGGAAGTTGGCCGCAGCGCGCGTGTTGATTTAGAGAAAAAATTTAACGTTAAAGTCTTTTTGCAGTTATGGGTAAAAGTAAAGAAAAACTGGTCTGATAATGAGCGGGCACTGAAAAGTTTAGGATTTAATGAATAATACGACACATAGTTTAGTTCCTGCGTATTTAATCCATACTAAAAATTATCGTGACACGAGTTTATTAATCGACTTTTTTACTAAGAATGATGGTTTCATTACAGCTTTGGCTAAAGGTATAAGAACACCATCTAAAAGTAATAAGCGTGGTTTACTCCAGCCTTTTACTCAGTTATTGATAAACTATCGCGGTAAAGCAGAGCTTGTCTATCTTAATAATATAGAGCTTAGTGAGCAACCATATATCTTTAATAATAACCAATTAAAATTAAGTTTTTATATAAATGAATTACTCTATTATTTATGTCGTAACCCGATTGGGATTGTTTATCCTAATCTTTTTGAGATCTATCAAGCTACTTTAAATAATTTGAAAACTGTTGATATCAAGAATAATCTTGAACTTTTTGAGCCATTTCTTCGGGAGTTCGAGTTAGATCTATTAAGCTGTCTTGGCTATGGTCTGTCTTTTACTGACATTAATCCAGATTCAACTTACAGCTATGATTTTACCGATGGATTCCAGGCTGTAAACGAGCATGTTAGTTCAGTGAATAAATTACTCTTGCGTGGCGACTTAATAGTTAATATAATGCAACGAGATTGGAGCGATAAACAAACGTTGATCGCAGCTAAAAAGCTTTTACGTAGTATTATCAAATACTATATTGGAAACAAAGAGTTACATAGTAGAAAATTATTTGTTTAAAAATATATGAAACAAAATTCAGTTTATTTAGGTGTAAATGTTGATCACGTTGCTACTTTGCGAGAAGCTCGTAAAATAAATTATCCAGATCCTTTACAAGCAGCATTAATCGCTGAGCAGGCAGGTGCTGATTTAATAACTATCCACCTAAGAGAAGATCGTCGACATATTCAAGATTATGATGTTGTTAATTTTAAAAATATTATTAAAACTAAGCTTAATTTAGAGATTGCTATCGAAAATGCTATGTTATTAATCGCGGAGCAGGTTAGGCCAGAACAGTGTTGTCTTGTGCCTGAAAAGCGACAAGAGGTTACAACAGAAGGTGGCTTAGATGTTGTAAAGAACAAATCTAAAGTTCAAGATGCTGTACAAAGACTACAAGCTCAGGGTATCCGTGTATCTTTGTTTATTGATCCAATAGCGGAACAAATCCAAGCTGCAAGAGATTGTAATAGCGATGATATAGAGGTTCATACCGGCTGTTATGCTAGTAAAAAACTACACACTCGTGAGCAGCAGTACGAGCTACAAAAAATTAATGATGCTGTCAAAATGGGGCTAGAAATAGGGTTAAGAGTAAACGCTGGCCATGGACTACATTATCATAATACTCAGGAGATAGCGAGAATCCCTGGAATTAGTGAATTGAACATAGGGCACGCTATTATCGCGCGAGCTATATTTACTGGTCTACATGAAGCTGTGCGTACTATGAAAGAAATTATTCAACAGGCAAGCTTATCTCAGTCAATATTAATATGATTCTAGGTATAGGTACGGATATAATAGCAATAGAAAGAATTAGAAAAGTTTACAAAAAATTTCCTAATTCTTTTTATAAGAAAATTCTATCGCCTATCGAACTAACAAAGTATAAGTCTATTAGACATGAAGACAGAAAAATAAAATTTTTGGCTTCAAGATGGGCAGCTAAAGAAGCCTTAGTAAAGGCCTTAGGCACTGGATTCCGTAACGGGATGTACTTGCCAAATTTAAGTATTGCCAATACTGAACTAGGTCAACCACAAATCATTTTATCAGTTAATATTCAAACAATTATAAATAAAAACTTTAATAACGATAAAATTAATTTTCATCTCACTCTCTCAGACGAAGCCAATTACACAGTTGCATTCGTTGTTATTGAAAAACATTAAGTAACTGGTATTTGTCATTTTGGTCAAGTCAGAGGAGCCAACGTAGAGTACACGTTCAGCTCTGAGTCTGTCATCTCGGTCAAGGCAGCTATGCTGCCGCAGAACCGAGATCTATTTTAATATAGATCCCAGTTCTGCGCGCTTTGCGCTTGACTGGGATGACAATATTCTAGATATGATTAAACCATTTCTATTTCATTTAATACCATTTCGGCTTGATAGATTAACTCAAGTATATAAGACTTATAACCAGTTAGGTCTTTTGATTTTCTAACCACTGATTCCAGATTAAAACAAGCTTGCTTCAAAAGAGGGACGCCTACATAACAACACGAACCGTGTAATTTATGTACATGATGCAATAAATCTTCGTGGTTTTCAGTTTCATAAGCATGATTGATAGCTAGTATATTTTCTGGTAAATCCATTGCTAATAAGTTTAATAATTCTTTGGCTAATTCCTCGTTTTTATTAACTAATTTAAGCGATAGCTCCCAGTCTACAGGTTGAAAATTAGGTTTTATATTTGAATCTTGTTCAGACAAGATGTTAAAATAAGATGTTTTTTGTCGCTGATCTAGCTCTGAAAGTGGCTGGTTGTTCTTGCTGGTCCATTTGCAGATAATATCAAATAGTTCCCGTTCATTGATGGGCTTAGAAAGGTAATCGTTCATTCCCAGACTAAGCAGTTTCTCATGCTCACCTAGTATCGCATGGGCAGTAACAGCGATTACAGGTACGATTGGCAAGTTCGCATGAAACAGATAGTTTTTAATAATTTTCGTTGCCTGTATGCCATCTAAAGTTGGCATTTGGATGTCCATGAGAACCAGATCAAACTTCATACTTTTCACTTTCTCAATTGCGTCCATACCGCTACTAGAGGTCACAACCTTTATATTAAGGTTTTTTATTAATGTTTCTATCAGTTTTAAATTTGATAAGTTGTCATCGACTGCTAGTATGCTAATATTCGATAAGTCAATTGTTTCTTCTGATGCTTTAAGTTTTTCGCAATAAAGATTGCTATTTTCTTGCTCTGTGTTTTGATTGCTAAAACAATATATTAAGTTATCAAAAAGCTTTTTATGCAGGACTGGTTTGCCTATGCAAAAAATGGCTCCATTAATTAATATTTTGTCATTAATATTTTGATCGCTAGTATTGGCTAGAACTGCTAGTTTTGTAAGTCCTGTATTTAGCTCTGAGTTATTGATGTGGTCTAAAATTAAATTGACGCTGTCTGAATAATTATGGATATCATTCAGTCCATAAATAATCAAATCAATTTTATACTTAACTAGGTAACTAGGGATAAGATTTATGTCTGAAATATCAATAGACGGAATGCCCCAGCTCTTTAATAAGTATTTTATACTAAGCCTAGTTATCGGATGCTGCTCGCAGATTAAAACATTTTTATTAAATATGTGCTCCGGCAGTGTCTCTTTAGTTGTTTCAAGTTCACTTATTTTAGCTTTAAAAGTAAACCAGAAAACAGATCCCTCGCCGCGCATAGTTTCTAAGCCGATTTCGCCATCCATTTTTTGAACTAGTTTTTTTGATATGACCAATCCTAAGCCAGTACCACCAAATTTCCTAGCCATTGTATTATCAGCTTGTGAAAATGCTTTAAATAGCTTATTTTTTTCATAATCACTTAAGCCAATTCCAGTGTCGCTGACGGTTACTTTTATTTTTACGTTCTTGAGATTGTTTTTGATCGTGTTTTTATTAGATCGTGTAGTTTTTGTTTTTGGTTTACTTGAAGCTTCATCATCGTCCAGCATTACTCTAATTACGACAGATCCACTATCAGTGAACTTGATGGCGTTATTGGCTAGATTAGTGATAATTTGTTTTAATCGTAGAGAATCAGTAATAATTTTTCTTGGTACATCAGAGTAAACAATTGGCACTAACTCTAAGTTCTTATTGTGAGCAAGTGGTGCCAAGATACTAACTGATTCTTCCAAGCAGTCTAATAAGTCAAATTCAGTGTAATCAAGCTCAAGTTTGCCTGCTTCTATTTTAGAAAAGTCGAGAATATCATTGATAATTTGTAATAAGCTATTAGCTGACTGTTTGATAGTACTTAAATAATCATATTGCTGGCTACTTATATTAGATTTAAGTAGTAATTGCGTAAATCCTAAAATCCCATTCATAGGCGTGCGGATTTCGTGACTCATATTAGCTAAAAACTCTGATTTGACTCGACTGGCCGCTAGTGCCTCTTTACGAGCTATGTCTAACTCTGCATTTTGAATCTCAATAGTTTCTAAAGTTTGTCTTAATTCACGAGTGGCTTCATCAACGTTATTTTGCATCTCACTATGTGCAATCTTTAGAGAGTTGGCCATGCTATTTATGCCAGATTCGAGAATCTTTAATTCGCCACTGGCTCCAGTGTAGACTCTAGTTGCGAATTCGCCGTTTTTTATCTTACCGACAGCAGCTGTAAGCTTGATAATAGGCGATGTAACATCTCGACCTAAACGTTTAGCAAATAAACCCGATACAAGCAGTCCAAATAATAAGATACAGCCGCTAGTAAATAAAGCTTGATATTGTTTTAATACAGTCGTAGCTTTACCTAGTTCTATATTGACCCAGCCAATTACTTTTTGATTGATAGAAGATTGGGTTATGTCTCGATTCGGCGAATTAATACTATCGGCAAAATCCTCAATAATTACGTCTCGTAACATGATAGGTGCGACAAAGACTAGAGACTTTTTATCTTCATTATTAACTATAGTTAATGGAGATTTATCTCGGTTAGCATTATATTTTATGGAAATATTAGGTCCGATGTGGCTTAGCTGTTTTCCTAGTTTGTCATAAATGGTTATTGCGATAACATCAGGATCTTCGGCTGAGTTTTCTAAAATTTTATCTAAGATTTTTTTATTATTGGCAAAAACACCGTATTCCGTGCTTGATGCTAATTGGATGGTTAAAGCAGTGCCGTGATCTTTAAGTGACTGCTCGAGATCAGTGAGTCTGGTGCTCGTAAAATAAACGCCTAATAATGCTGCAATAATCATTGTCGGTAATAGAGACACGATTAATACACGGTTTTTTATACCCCATTCTTCTAGCATAATTTTAATTCTTTTGTATCTTAATATTTCTTCTTTTTCGCTGTTCAGCTAATTTAAGTAACATGTCTTTATTCATGGCGATAGAATATTGAACAGGGTAACTTGGTGCTAGCAACGTATTTTTTGTAAAGTAATTATCAGTGATGTAGGCAGCTTGTTGTGCGATTTGATTTGCTTTAGTATAAACTGCAGCTACTGCGCCAGCATCTACATAGGTCTTAGAATAACCAATTAACGGAATACCTCGCCTAAAACTAGTCACCAAAATACCTTTGGCAGTAAAGGGGTTGTAAATTTCTGGATCAGGTAATGTTAATAAGACATCAGAGTTGGATAGAACATTTTTTAATGAATCGATTAAATCTTCTCTTTTTTTATTCTCGGTAATCATCAGATTTAAGTTTTTTTTGAGCACAGCCTGCTTTAGTTCTAAAATGCTATTAGGGTCATACATTGAAGTTAAGACTCCAATAGTTTTAGCATCGGGCATTAGTTTAGTAATTAAGTTGATTTGTCTTTCGACAGGTTGTTCACGATAGATGGCCGTTATTTTTCGAGATGGGTCCGCATTATTTTTTAAGTCACTAGCAATGCTATTGTACATCCTATGAGGTATGAGAACTGCTAGCTGAGGTGCAGCTTTTGTTACCTTAGCTAAATAATCATTAGTTCTTAGTGTTGCCTCTCGTCCGACCGTGATTATAAAGTCAATACTAGGGTCTATTTTATCAATAGCTTCTTCTTTTCTTATATAGTTGATTTTAAGATTAAATTTTTCTTGCGGTAAAAAGCCTACTAACGAGTCTACGACTTTTACGTAATTAGGTCCTGATAAGATTAGGACATCAGGTTGGGTTTTGTGGCTATGGATAACATGGGTATCATTGGTATGATTGGTATCATGGCTAGCATGCAAAGGGAGGCAGGATAATAATATCAGAGTACTGCCTATTAATAGATATGTTAGATATTTCCAGTTCATGGCTCTCATTTTAAACACAAAAAAGTAAGAAGCAACAAATAATACTCAATCATAACATGATGATTTGACTAGCTATTTATAGATATGTATTGGTTATTGATAGTGAGATCTAAAAAAATTGGTTAATAAACTAAAATAATGCCAAAACCGTATTGTAATTGAGGTTTAAAGTATGTTACCTTAAACGTTCGAGGTATTTAAAATACTAAGTTATTGTTATTAAGCAGTTAACAAGAGGTAGTTATGGGTAAAGTTAGTCATCAAGGCGCACAAGAAACAAAACAGGTCAGGGCTGCAGCAAAATCAAAGAAAAGGGCGGAGGCGACGCTTAAAAGAGTAGTTCATTTCATCCAGGGTAAAGGGAGCCTTAGATTCATTAATAAATCACCTATTGAAAAGCTGGTAGAATTTCTAAAGCTGAATAACCATGATCAATTGGCAGAAGATTTAGCTAATTATTATACTCATACTTCAAAAACACCAGAAGATGTTGTTAAGTTTATTCTTAATGATATCGCACCTGTTGTTTACGCTTTACCAATCCCGGGGCGAATTGATAGCGAAGAAGACGCAAAATACAATGCAAGATTATTAGCATTCTATCAAGATGCTAAATTTGCTTTGCAAACTGCTCGTATGCGCGAATTCAAGCACTTATTGAGTCAAGTTCACGATCAGTTTGAGCTTCCAAAACCTAGACTTAAAGTTTTAGGCAAAAATGTTCGTGATGACAATGGTCATAAAACAGTTATCGTTTCTGACAGCCAGAAGACTGCTCAACAACTTGCTGATTATGCTTTTAGCTTAAAGCAAGTTGCAACTGCTGGTAAAGAAATTGCCTATAGTACTTTCTACAGTTACGATGAAAAAGAGACAGTGTCAGCAGCAGAGCGCAAAGCAAAAGCTCGTACACGCAATTGGAAAAGAGTTGCTTTTATGTCCACTATAATTGTTGCTCTTTTAATAGGTGTGGCAGAATCAGCAGCTCCTTATAGTATCTATACAAGTGTATTGCCAAAGGTGGTGATTTCTTTTATGCCGCTTGTAGCACCATTTATTTTACCGGCTTTAGTGGTAACTTTAATTGGTCTTATCGCAGGTGCTTCAGGTTTAATTGTAAACGCCATGTTGTTTCAAGGCGGTAGTTTTGAAACAGTAAAAGATCTATTTTTCAAAAATAGATTTTTTAGAAATGCTGATGGTAGTAAAGCATCTAAGGCTAAAATTGCTGTTAATGCGTTGGCCTTATTTGTAGCAGCTTTTGCAGCGATCACCATTTCGGTACTGTCATGGTATTTCTCGTTCTTACCAGCTGCACTAGCGCTTGGCGTACTAGCTATTTCAGTTATTGGTTGGCAAGGTTTGTTAACTAATGACGTAATGAAATTATTAGATCTTAATAATGTCAAAAGATTTGTTAAGTTCCTAAAAGGTCTTTTATGGGAGCCATTGGTAGCAATACGTAATGAATTTAGAGAACTTAATTCATTGAATAAGTATCTAAATATACTGCGCCATACTGGTCTATGGGTACTAAACGTTGTCGCTGTCGCAGCTATGTTTGGCGGCTCTGCGGTAGTAATAACTTCTACGTTTTTATTCTTTGTGGATAAATTTCTTTTAATTCCTGCGCTTGTAGGTGTCATTGGTAAATTAGGAGTATATGGTTTAGTGGGTGGTGCAGAGATTGCTTTAGGTACCTTCTTTTCGATGAACGTATTTCGTCTGGTTGGTGCTCTACGTGGTGTGGTAGCTTGGGCACTGGGCTTAGAAGTTAAGCAAAAGCAAAGCCAAGATATGCAAAACTTGGATGCAATTTTAAATCCTAAAGATTCAGCTGGAAAAGCTTTAGCAAAAGAAGATTCAAGCTTTAGAAAAACTACTGTACGTGTTGGTTTAACTGCAGCAGGTTTTGCCGTAGTTGCTGCTTTGATCAACGCTGGTGGTTTTGCGTTAGGTTACTTTAATTTCTTAGGCATATTAGCAGCGGTTGGTTATGCTGCTTCATCTATTGGGGGTAATGCCTTTGCTGCTGTAAGAGCTGTAGTTGCTCCTCAGCCGATGATGGTGTTTCCGAAAGAAGCTGTGCTTAGTGATTTAAGCAGTAAAAGTGATAAAGGTTTAGAAGCTTCTGTTTCTCATTACTCACCGACCAAAAAAGCTGGTGAGGGTGATGATGTAAGGGTGTCATCATCGGAAAGATTAGGTGAGGGATATGATGCTGATGCATCTGAGGCTTCCGAAGCTGATGATGAAGATGCACGTAGTCTTGGTGAAGCTGCACCTACTCCTGTTGAAGCACTTCTTGCTGCGCCTGTAGTAACTCTATGGGATCTATCTTCAGCTAGAACGCGTGCTTCTAGTCCTTTAAGAGGATTCAGAAGAACTGATGAAGATACTTCTGCTTTTAAACCTGTGGTAGCTACATATCGCCAATAAAAGGGATTATTCAGGAAAAAGCAATTCTACGGGATTGCTTTTTTTTTATAAAAAAACTATTCACGCATTAATAATATTTTCTAACCAAGATTTGGTATATAATTTTATTAAATTGAATAAATAGGCGAACCCATGGACAGGGCGTTTTACCAAAATTTTTTCTCCCGTTATAACAATTTAGTGATTTTATCGATTGTTTCTTTGTTATTAGCTCTGGTCTATGGTTATTCACAGTTTTACTTCACGCATTCATCATTAATAGTGATTAAAGCTAGCAGTATTCTATTGCTGGCTTTGTTAGTCCGGTCTTACAATCTTAACGATAAGATAATCAACAAGTTATTGATTACAGCGTTATTATTTCACGCAATGGGAGATATAGTGATTGAGCTGGCCCCATCGTTTATTTATTCAATCCCATTCTTTGCTGTCGGTCATATTATCTATTGTGGGGTGATTGTTAAAATGGTTATTGCCAATTTTAAGCCTACGTGGTTAAGGGCAGCTTTGTTAGCAGGAATATTTTGTTTAGCAGCTTATCTTTTAACTCTAGTCTCTACATGGGTGAGTGGATTATTATTTGTTAACGTTATAGTCTATGCTGCAATACTCACTGTATTAACGGTAGTTACAGCCTTACACCCGGCATGCTTTAAGTTCTTGATTTTTGGGGTGATAGCTTATGTTATTTCAGATTTTATTCTTGCATATCATTATTTAGTGCAAAATTTACATTTAAAAGTTTACCTCTCATGGCCATTTTATTATATGGCGCAATTTACTATAATTGCTTCTCTACTTAACCATTGCCAAAGCATATCTAAGCTATAGTAATCTATAGTAAAATACAGTAAAACTCTTGAGTATTTATCTATGGTATCCTTAAGTATTCCTTAAGAATACTGTGCAAAAATAACTAACTTAATAGGTTGTAATATATCAAGAGGTTATTAATATGTCGCCTGAAGACATAAAGCAAGTTTTAACTCAGTTCAGCCCTGAACATAAACGCAGAATTTATCATGTATGGTTAGCTAACACTATCTCTGAGTGTGGGTATGTTTACAATTCTATAAGATTAGCTGGTTTTAGACTAGTTCGTTCAAGAGGAGCTCTTGACTGTAAAGAACGAGTAAGTAAATATCATTTCTATAATTTAATCTATAAGCTGAAGCAATTTGGTTTTGATCAAGCTACGATAACAGCTACTGATTCAGTAGAAGATATTAGTAAAAAAATAGCTCAATATATCGTTGAACTAAAACATCAAGAACAAAAGCTTGAGTTAAAAAGATTGTATTACAAATGGTTAAGGTCGTTATCAAAGGGTGAAGGTAGAAGTTTTATTAAGCGTCTACAGACAGATGAGGAAGCTAAGTATGATAAGTATAAAGATGATAGAGACATAAAGCCAACAGATGCAGAAAAGAAACCAAAAAGAAACATAAAGCCAGGCGATAAAGATAAAAAATATCAATTATTAGATACAAGTGTTGATATTAATGACAAACAAAATACTGATAAAAAGAAGAAGTTTAAAACTAAAACTAGAAAAATACTAAAATCTATACTTGAGTCACAGGTAGTAATCTCTGTAATCTTGACTTCGGTTAGTGTGGGCTTGCTGCCAGCAGTTTTAGGTGTTGCTCCCGGTGGATTATTATTTAGTATCCTCTTGGTTGGAGTGCCATCGATAATAATTAATTATGTTCTGTTTAATAAGTCTGTTAAAGAATTAATAAAAGAGATATCACATTATTTATTTTCGTATAGCTCAATAACAGATTTAATTAAAGACTTGTGGTCAACAAAGAGTTCAACAGAAGCTGGTAAATCTAATAAATTTAAAATTATAGCATTTATTATAGCAATAGCCGGCGGCTTGGCCTATGGGGTTCTCATGTTCGAGAATTGCCCATTAGCATTGAATTTAATTTTTTCTATAATTTTTCCTTTTTTACCTGCTGCGTTTTTAGGGCATCTGGTTCTGGTCACAGCTGTCATTATGACAGCTTATGCTGCTCTAACATTGACTGCGATGTATTTTCATTATATATCAGAAATTATGTCAGAATTATTGGATTATGTTGCAAAACTTCCCGGCGATAGTTTTATAGAAAAAACTAAATCTCATTTTAAGAAATTAAGAGAAGATAATAGTATTGTACAATTGATGTTTAAGGGTGGATTGATTGTTTTTATATTATTAGGCGCGAGTTATCTGAGAGTTGTTGAGTCATTAGTTTTTTATACTAGTGCTATGGTTTTATTTAATCAAATCAAGGTGGTTTCTATATTAATAGTAATTGTTGCTGCTCCTGCTAATTATATGTTTACAACTACTGTCTATCTTAACTTAGTTAATGTCATTAAAAATTTACCATCAAAGCTAGCAGCGTTCTGGAAATACTTAAGCAATAACTGCAGTAATCCAATAGCTTTCTATGAAGATGTAAAATTGATTTTCACTCATCTTTTCTTATGGCCAATGAGTTTTTTTAATGCTTTAGGGACCGGACAAGCTTTTGCTTCAGAAAGTGGAATCAGAGCATTTATACCAAATGCGTTGGCTAGAGGGTTTTCTTCAGTAGATTGCTTTGGAGCAAATACTTCTGGAATATTAGAAACCATAGGTAATCATTTACCTGTGCTAGTAGAAGACGAAAGTCCGTTAAGCGGTGGCGTTGTGCGGGTAGTTGAGTGCCAATTGTATGTTGAGAAAACTAATCAAGACAAAGTTATATCATCGCCTGACGATTATTCTGGTTCTGATCTTGCTTCTTTGCCGCCAACTCAGTTGTTGCGCCTTGAAAGTCTCTAAGATATTTGGTTAAATAACATAAGTCTAAATAAGTAGCGCTTAATCTAGGGCTTTGTTAGAATAAAGCTTTTATTATTATAATTTAATATGACAACGGCAATAATTAGCAAATTAAGCCACGATGGCCGTGGTATAGTGACTTCTGAAAGCGGTAAAAAAGTCTTTGTTGATGGGGCTTTACCAGGCGAAGAGGTAAATTGGCAATACGTTAAAAAACACAGAAAATATGATGAAGCCAAAGTAACAGAAGTTATTACGGCATCACAAGATAGAGTAGAAGCGCCTTGTCCTAACTTCTTGACTTGCGGTGGTTGTAGTTATCAGCATATGTCGCAACAAAGCCAATTACAGTATAAGCAAAATACGGTTATTGAGCTTTTACAACATTTTGGTAATAATCATTTACCTAAAACATGGTTGTCACCATTACAAGCAAAGACAACAGGGTATCGTACCAAAGCTAGGCTAGGTGTGAGATATGTATTCAAAAAGCAGAAGATATTAATTGGTTTTCGTGAAAAGGCCACGAACTATCTTACTGAAATGGACACCTGTTCAGTTTTAACGCCAGAGTTGAATTATTTATTAAAACCTCTAGGTGAATTAATTGCCAACTTAAGCATTTATAATCAAGTAGCACAAGTTGAGTTTGCGATGGGTGATGCTGATGAGCATGTGGTAGGTCGTAATATTGTTGTAATTTTACGCAATTTGGCAGAGCTTAATGAGGCTGATTATTTTTTATTAAATAGTTTTAATAAAACTTACAATATTAATCTTTTACTACAACATAAGGGTCCAGAGAGCTTGGTGACACTCAATGGTTCAGCAATTACAGATTTATTTTATCGCTTTGAGTATAAAAGTTCTGCTCAAAACTTTGAGATAACTTATTTTTTTAGTCCGCATGACTTCACGCAAGTTAATTTAAGCCTAAATTCATTAATGCTCAATCAAGCAATTGATTTATTGAATCTACAAGGACATGAAAATATTTTAGATTTGTTTTGTGGTTTAGGAAACTTTACACTGCCGATGGCCAAAATGGTGCCTAAGGGTAAAGTTATAGGTATAGAAGGCACTAATCAAATGGTGGTAAGGGGGCAGGCAAATGCTGCTCACAATAATATTACTAATACAGAATTTTATTGTGCAAATCTGTATGATAAAAAATTATTAGAAGAATTAATTCAAAGTAATTTTTATTTAGATCATGCTAAAAAATATGATTGTATTATTTTAGATCCGCCACGATCAGGGGCGTTAGAATTATTACCTTATCTTGCACAATTGAGTGCTAAAAAAATACTGTATATATCATGTGACCCGGCTACATTTGCCAGAGACGTAGGTGTTTTGTGTAGTGATTATGGTTATGAATTACAGACAGCAGGGATTATGGACATGTTCCCGCACACTAAGCATGTCGAAACAATAGGTTTATTAATAAAAAAACAGCCGTGATAAATAGGATTTACTATGGTCCAGGTCAACACGCTTTATCAAAAGATTCGATCAGGTGAAATTGATCGTAAGTTTTGGTTGGATAGCATTTCAGAAGATAACAAAAATCTTGATAAAGATAGTATTACTAAGGCTTTGGACGTTATCAAGGCCCTTGTCGATAGTAATAAAATTACAAGAAAACAAGAGATGTATTCTCTTGAGACGGCAACTATTTTATCTTCATTGCATATGGATAATGATTCGATAATAGTTGCCTTGTTATTACTTTCTTTTCATGAAAAGCACCTCAATAAAGAGTCTGTTGCAGATAAATTTGGTAATGCTATTGTTGAATTAATAAATGGCGTTATAAAAATGGATGCCATTAAAAATATTCAAGGCAAGTTAGAGGCAACAGGTGATATCGTAAATAATGAACATAAAGCTGATCAATTAAGAAAAATGTTCATTGCGATGGTCTCGGATCCACGTGTTGTGGTTATAAGGTTGGCTGATCATTTATGTGAGTTACGTTCAGCCACCAAAGAAAGCATCGAGGTCAAAACCAAACTTGCTAACGAAACTAGACTAATTTATGGACCATTAGCTAACAGATTGGGTATTGGTCAGATCAAGTGGGAATTAGAAGATTTAGCTTTCAGATATCTAGAAAGTGATACTTATAAAAGTATTGCCAAGTTATTGGATGAAAAAAGAATCGATCGTGACAATTATATTCATGAATTAATAGCTAACATCAAAAATATTCTTGCCGAACATCATATTGCTGCAGAAGTGACCGGCCGAGTTAAACATATTTATAGTATTTGGCGCAAGATGCAGCGTAAAAATTTAGACTATCATGAGTTGTATGACATTCGTGCAGTTCGGATTTTGACTAATACTATTACAGAATGCTACGCAGCACTTGGTTTGGTTCATAGTTTATGGCGTCACATTCCGAAAGAATTCGATGACTATATTGCGACTCCTAAAGAAAATGGTTATCAATCACTGCATACTGCTGTTATTGGTCCGTATGGCAAAACGGTTGAGATTCAGATTCGTACACATGCTATGCATAAGGACTCAGAGTTGGGTGTGGCTGCACACTGGCGCTACAAAGAAGGTGCTGCTTATGACAGTAGCTTTGAAACTAAGATTGCTTGGTTACGTCAATTGATAGCCTGGCAAGATGAAGTGGCCACAGCTAATGAGTTGTTAGAAGAATTAACTACTGATATTGCTGAAGATCGGGTTTATATTTTTACACCTAATGGAGATGTGATAGATTTACCTGAAGGTTCAACACCACTTGATTTTGCTTATAACATTCATAGTGAAATAGGTAACAAATGTCGTGGTGCCATGGTAAATGGTAAGATGGTGCAATTAACCTATCAATTGGTAACGGGTGATCGTGTAGAAATCTTAACCAAAAACAATAGCCAGCCTAGTCGCGATTGGCTTAATCCGCATTTTAATTACATTAAAACATCAAGAGCAAGAGCTAAAGTCCAAGCCTGGTTCAAAAAGCAGGATTATAGTCGTAATATATTAGAAGGCAAAGAGTTACTTGAAAACGAATTAAGTCGTTTAGGTGTACCTCAGCCTGATTTAAATAAAGTAGCGAATAAATTAAATTTTAAAACTCTAGATGACGTTTTCGCTGGCATTGCTCGCGGAGATGTTAAGTTATCACAAGTTTTAAATGCGGCTAATGTTGAAATTTTAGCGCAGCGTTCACATCATCAAGGCAGCAAAGATACAATTTTATTACCTATCTCTGAAGCTAATAAAAAACATAATACAGCCAAAAATGTCAAAGGTATAAATATATCAGGTGTCGATAATTTGCTTACTACTTTAGCTAGATGTTGTAAGCCTATCCCGGGTAATCCCATTATTGGTTATGTTAGCCAAGGTAAAGGCGTAACAATTCACTGTCAAGATTGTCAAAACATTTATCAGTTACAGAATATACACCCAGAGCGATTGGTCGAAGTAAGCTGGGGATCTGGCGCTAATAATCTTTTATTTTCTGTTGATATATTTATTCAATCAAGAGACCGTCACGGTTTATTAAGAGATATGACCGGATTATTGTCTGCTGAGAAGATCAACATATCTAATTTGAAGACTGATACAGATAAGCACGGTATCGTTCATACTTATGTGACAATTGATGTCCGTAGCGTAGATGAACTAGGGCGTATTTTAGATAAGATGCAGGCTTTACCTAATGTTATTCAGGCTAAACGTGTTAGCGGTGGTACAGGTACTTGATTGTTTTTAATTTCAACCTAACCCATTGTATTAGTAACTAATTTTATAAATGCCTTGACGTTAGGGGACATAAACCTTAAAATTTAATCTTTTGTTGAAGTTAGTGAATTTAAGATGAAGATGCTACAAAAATATACCCATAAATTAATAAACTATGCTCTAATGGGTTTTGCCTCTATCTTACCGAAACATTTTTCTTATATTTATGCGAATTATCTTTTATCAAACGCTGATTCATCGAAAGCGATAATAGAAATCGCTAAGTGGTTAAAAATAGCCTGTGAGAAAAATAACGCTAAAGCCTGCTATAAATTAGCGATGCTATATCAGCGTTTTGCCTTTGTATTTACTGACAGCATAAATAATCAGCAGCTAGATCAAAATTATGTGGATTTATTGAAACAAGCAGCAGAGCTTGGCTATGCTGATGCCCAATATAAATTGGGCAGGTGTTATTGGACTGGAACTTTTGGTTTAGAACAAAACCATGAACTTGCTCATGATTGGTTTATCTTAGCTGGCCGACAATTGCATCCTAAGGCCTTATGTAATTTAGGTGTTATGTATAACCGCGGTGATTTGAATCAGCCAGATTATAAAAAAGCGTATGATTATTTTATGGCCGCAAATGCTGTGGGTGATAATTTTGCACACTGTAATCTAGCCAAGATGTACACACTTGGTCACTATGTAGCAAGAGATTTATTTAAGGCTTTTAATCTTTATTCTATTGCAGCTGAAAATGGCAGTGAACCAGCTACATTAGAAGTGGCGATTTGTTATGAGAAGGGTAGAGGTGTTAAGCAAAATTATCAAAAAGCTATAGAGTATTATAAAAAAGCAGCTGACTTTGGTCTGACAGAAGCAAAGTTGAAGCTCGCAGATTATTATGTTTATGGTTACGATAGTATAAAGCCAAATCCTGTTAAAGCTGAGCATTTATTAAAATCTTTAGCTGAAAGTGGTGATATGCATGCTCAGTTTAAACTTGGTACTTTTTACGATTCAACGGATAGTAATCTGCAGGATATCAAAAAAGCGCATCATTGGTATTTAAAGGCTGCGCAGCAGGGCTATACTAAAGCACAAATCAATTTAGCCGCTATTTATTTAAAAGGTGAGGGCCGTGTCGCTTCAGAAGAAACAGCGTTATTTTGGTTAGAATCTGCTGCTGCCAAAGGCGATCAAATTGCTCGCTATAATCTCAATCAGCTTGGTTTAATGAATATTCAGGAGATCGAGATGTTAAAAGATACTTTAGGGCGTGGTAAAGTTGTTCATTAATTAAATATGTGTTAATTAGTATCAATAAGTATCAATCAGTATAAACGGCAGCGCTAATATTAGATTAATATAACTTCGAGGTAATTGAATGTTAGAGTTCATAGCTTTTCAAACTGCTGGTCAAGATTATCATAATCAAAAATCATTTTGGTTTCATGCACATCAGGCAAATCAGAACCACAGTTATCAGCGTTATAGCGACGTTAAGCAATCTTTATTAGACGCTCACCAACGTGTACAAACATTAGATCAGGAGCAAATCTGTACTTACAATCTTGCTTTAATATGTTTGAAGACGCAGAAGCTGAGAGAGGCTCGCGCTTGGATTGATTATTCTCTAAGAATTACTAATCCCGGTAATAATGCAATCTTATATGCGCGTTTAATTTCAGTTCGTGCAAGATATTATTATAAAGCTGGAATGTTACAACAGTCTTATGATGATTATAGTCACGCTCTACAAGAAATGGATAGATTATATCGCGGTAAGTATCATAATTCAGCTAATTATATAGGTATGGGTATTTATTATTTTCATCAAGGACATTCTAACCCTGAGTATTATTTTCAGGCTGCCCGTTATTTTTACATGGGTTTATATATGTCTGCTTTATTTTATGGTGAACATAGCTCTCAGCATATTGAATTTCTCGATGAGGTTACTGCGCATTCTAATATTATGGCGCCTGCGTCAGAAAATAATCCTATAGCTGTTGCAAGAAGTCGGATACTGCAGAAGAACTGGCGTGATAATAAGCCGTATTTGTTACGAGTAAAAGAAGCTCAATATCAAAGGGAGTTGTTCCCTAAAACAATTCAGTCTAGACAATGCGAACAAATTCCCGTCTTAGATAAAGCGATTTCTAGGTTGTATAAATCTTTACGTTCAAAAGATCAGCCTGTAATTACTGATGCAGGTCAAAAAATACGATTAGGCGCAATTGTTCACACTATTTAAGTTGCACGGATTAACTCTTCCCCTTGGGGCATAGGCGTCAAGCTAAGGAGATTCAAAACGTTATAAGGGTTTGAAAAATATATAAAAAGTAAGTTCTCGCTGTGATAAAATTATCACTTTTATATGCGATTATAAAAGAGAACTTACTATGG